>Ga0115848_100283_pt1 | contig 18313 bp, 9 predicted proteins | sample InSIn3gowninarea_FD_83862 | JGI IMG/M metagenome (GOLD analysis project Ga0115848, IMG submission 83862) | reverse complement strand
TGAGAGATAGATACTGACTAATATTATTCCTCTACATATGTTAAATCATTCTACATGTGATTCCTTTCCCAACATGCATAAATATCATTCCTTTCTTATCAAGATAGTGATTTACAAAACTATTCAAAAACCCCACACATGGGTATTATAACTTTATAATTTTTGTAATAAACAACTTGCCTTGACATAGGGGTTCTGATTTTGTGGAGTTGATGATGGATTGATTCTTTTCTTCTTCAATCCTTCCTCCTTTGGCTCCTAGGATGCAAGATCCAAACCCAACCTCTTCAAAAGCATCTTCTAAGCCTTGGGAATTATTTTCTCCTTCTCTCTAATGGTCTTGGTGTTTACATAGGTGTTCTAACCCTAATTCCTCTTTCATACGGTTGATAAGAGACTCTCAAATTCGTAGGTCTCAATACCCTCACATGTTAAAAGACCAAAATGGCCTGGAACGGTCTCGATTTAGTCCAAAATTATCTCGGGACTCAACTAGTACCCCCGGGTATACTATTTTGACTAATTCAACCCTTCCAGAGTCATATATGACCTCTAAATTATCATTTGAGTCACTTAAAAATATATTACTCGTTCTCACCCCGAAATGGTTTACACATGCTAAGTAACTATTTACTGCTTGCGCTAAGTAAATAGAAAGAGACAATATTAGTCAGTATCTATCTCTCGATTAATACTGCATAATCACAATTATTAATAAATATCACTAAATTACTTTTCTGGCATAATTTAAATCAAACCGTATTTTCTCATTTAATTCTCCAATTTAATTAAATAGAAATACTCAGAAATACGGGGTATTACATACTTTCCCACTTACAAAGGAATTTCGTCCTCGAAATTAGGATAAGACTGGTATTAAGACTAAGGACCTTAAACATCACTGCCTCCTCTAATACCCAAAAATCCAATCATATTATCCTAAGGGTCGCCCCAAGTACATGCCTTGCTTCATTATAAACCTTTATCGCGTGTTATCCATGACTCATATATTATAAGTTAGTCTCACTACTCAATATCTCAATAGATTTTTCCTAATCTAACGTTAACTCTTGAAATTAAGTTTCTCTCTACTTAATTTACCCTTTTGATGTATATCTCTATATATAGCATCTATGTGTCTACTATTACTCATAAGTAGAATATTTAAGGTATATATTTCACACACAATATATACTATAAGGAAAATTGGTCCGGCAAAATCGTCGACCCCAATCATCCTATCATTTACGTTGGTCCAGAAATCCCTCGACCCTAAGGTAAATGTAATGCATATGTTGGTTCAGACCTTCCTTCGATACCAATGTTTATTATTCATCATCGATTTGGTTCGAAAAATCATCGACCCCAAATCGATCCTTCCTGTATTGATCCAGAACATCATCGATCCCAATACAAAATTAAACATACTTATTATCGCACATAATTAAGAAAATCATAAGGTATATATATTTCTTACACATATAATATACTATCAACACTTATATTAAAATCAACCCCTTCTATAACACTTTTAGGGTTATTGGCTCGGATCCCACCTTGATCACCAATAGAGATTTGTTATATTGTCTCAAAATCACACCTCGAGCACCAATATATGTATATATATCTCGTCGTACATGAGTAGACAATTTAGGAGCCATATAATTTCACACTTCATATATTCTAAAATGTCTTACTCCAATAGAATGTCCTCATATCATGCATTAAGGACTAAGAGTCCGGAATGTCTCCTCGAATCACACCTCAAAGAACATATAAGTTCATAATAGGTACCCACGAACCTAATACTCACTTACAATCCATGTAGGCACACTCACACTACCTATAATTATGCTCATATAGGTATACATTTAACCTATGAATTGATCAGTTGGTTATACCAAAATTTCACTATCGTTAGAGCGTAGTATCTTCCTTTCTCAAAACCATGGAGTCACAGGTGACACAACATACCCCAAAATAAAACTTCATCTCCATTCCTTCCTAACCATCTCTCACAGGGTGGGATTTTAGGATTTCATCCTGATTCACAACAATATAGAGCGGCACCTTGCACTTGTGCACTCTTCCTTTTCAACGACATATTAGTCCATCCCGGTCAACCCATTCCGCTATCCCAACTGAATGTTGACTTAGTTACCATGTTCATAGCCCATCCATAAATTATAAGTCTGCCTACTCATTTCATCACTGGAAACGTAAGTTCACTACCCAATTTTCGGTTGCTCATTTTGAGCCCATCTTTCTCTATCAATTAGTGGTGCGTCTGGAGACAATCTCACTATGTCTCTTCCTCAATGCCGCTTCCCACTTACGTCATATTTCCTCAAGTGGTACTCTATTTCCCTTTCTCTTTGGGTATGTTATACTTTACAATCTGTGTACTCTTCGTAATTGCCGTACTTTTAGGGTTGGTCACTTTATATGAATCAACATTTTAGTAACGCGTAAGTCACTCTCAAGACTTAGTCACGTAGCACCCTGCGTTACTTATTCATAACAGTAGGTCTCCCATATCAAGAGAGAACTTTTGAACGGCTTCCCACCGACTCTTATCGCTACTCCTTTATTAAATCAATACAGAATATCCAGTTTGTTCAGTCTTAGCATCACTGTCGAAAACATTTAATTAATTACTAGCCACCTAATATTTAAAAAGAGAGATGTCAAATTTTATTAATTAAGTTAACAAATGAACCCGAATTTTATTTAAAAACCATCCATCGCATGAACAATCTCATATACCTACTCAACGAGATGAAAACAAATAAGTATGGAGTAAACACTCCAAAATAAAGATGCCAGAGTAAATAATGACAATACAAGAGTCTGTATAAATAATAAACTAAAGACCGAAATAATGAAAGTCTGCAACTACAACCTCTAAATAAGAATGGGCGACATGCCCTAACCGATACAAATGGCTCTGAAGGAATCAAGGATAAAATGAGACCGTCTACTACCAAGATCATGTAACTTCCACAGCAGCTACAGCGCATCATCAGAATGAAACTCCTATGCTTGGCGTCCCTGTGGCCGGGCACCTAAAGTGTTTTTACAAAAAAATAGATTTGGAAGCAAACGGGTCAAAGCCCGATTGTGAAAACAGTTTAAAACTTTAGCAAGTGATTAAGTTACAATTAAACATCACATATTATAAACACGTTAGTTGCGTACTCTCATATGAATTTCTTGCCTCTCAACGACTGTGCACGCCTAACGTATTCCTTTAACCCATCCTAATTATACCACTATCTAACTAGTTTGTACCACTCCTGCCTTCGCATTCTAACATAGAGTATCTACACCTAATCCCCAGATAAGCCATGTTTATAACCCATGTTCACATTCCTTAAATTACTTATCTCAAGTGTTAATTAAATTCTCACATTTTAGCCCATTCAAACATCTTAGTTATTCACATCTACTAAGAAATAGTGAACCAGTCGCAAGTATATATATATAAATCACTCTCAGTACATATATACATATAAGGCACCCCTAGGCGAAGCTGCGGTGCACACACTCTGCTATCAAATCCATGTACATCACGTACATAAGGATCACGTGTTCTTAATCACTCAGGAACCATCATAATACAAATCACACATATTGGAGGAGAACATAGTCCACATACCCATGGGTCACGCACATACCTACGCTCCCAAGGTCAGCAGACTTATCCATTCAGCGATAAGCCCTTCCAAGTCCTATGTTCTGAGGTATAAATCTGAAGTCCCCCCGAAGGTCACATCGAGACTAGACTATCCCCTTACGAACGACCTCCCGTGATAGCAAGTATGGTAGGTATGTCATACACATAAGAAATTCATACACTAGGCATTCACACAACCTAAGTAATCATACTTCAATATAGATTTTCACATATTCCATCTACTAATGTCTCGTACGTAGTAAATTTACCCCGAACATAATAGGTAATATATTTTTAGTTTGATAACTCTCTCGTTGTATCAATTTGAGTACTTAAACCTATCTCAAAAAGTTACTAGGTTTCTTATTAATTTTTGATGTCATCTCAACACTTAAAGTCACTCCGTTTCTGCCCTTAACCTTACATCATCATACATTCCCATTATAGTATCAATTCGAACGCTTCCTAATCGTACCTCACTGATAGACCCTCGTAAGCAATAGCAATAAAATTCATAAATTATAACATTCTCCGATAATAACTAAGGCCCTACTGCCTTCATCTAAGTCCCACAATATTATATCAATCACCCTAATAACCAACATTGGCTTTGTAATATTCATAAACCTTAAAGGGAAACAATTTCCAAAAATCAGCAGGGGTCTATCGATCGAAGAAAAGGGTCGATCGATCGATGGTTCGATCGATCGACATTCTTGAGTCGATCGATCGATCAAGCAGGTATCAGCCCAGAATTTTGTAACAGTTACGGGTTCTCCTATTTTTACACCTCTAATTCATCATCCCAACGTCCAAATCTCACAACTAAGTATACTAACCATCCTAATAACATGTTTACATCATTCCCCACGTTTTAGATTCATCAAATCAACATATAACATCAATTTCTTGGATCAAATTACCCAATTTTCCTATAAAACCTAGTTTTCCTATTTCTTCAAGAACATCACTTATTCCAATCAGATTTCATAAATTTTCTACCCCTAAATGATAAATTCGTGGTTGTCATCATCTACAACATTTTCTACATGCAAGACCTATCCAGATTATGATTCAAACCTTTCAAATCCATTTAATTTTTCATTATTCATGATAAATCTCCAATTCTATAAAAACATGTAAAACATATGCTTTGAATCTTTGCAAGGTAAATCACTTGCCTGTAAATTGCCGCTTCTGATCCGTTGATGATGTTAAGGGCTGGTTCTCTTCCTTCTCCGGCCACAATTCCGTCAACAAATGGTGGTGGTGGGTGGTGGTTTTGGTTTGGGGACTTTTTGTAACCTTTCCTCTAACTCACACCCACTCTTTGTTTTGGCTGATAATGGCCCTAATGGCCTTTCCAATAATAAATAATTAATCACTAAAATTCGTGGGTCTTAATTCCTTAATTTTTAAAATTACCAAAATACCCTTCCGGGTTGCCGGGTTGCCGGTTTGGCCTAAAAATGCCCCGGGACCCAAACTAAATCCCCGGCTAGTGTTTTCTGACTATCTCGAACCTTTCGGATACGTTGGCGCACTCAAAAAGCTCATACGGATGACAAAAGATAAAATACTATTAAATCTAATGAATTGGGTCCTGACACGACTGACTCGCGCGTCCCAACTAAATTACCGAAAATGCCGTATTTTCAACTCACGACAATTTTAATAAATTCAATGATCCCATATTACCATAATCACTCAGTAATATTATAATAATAATCAAATACTAACTCTCGTCTCGCTAGCATTTAAATCCGAATTAATTTTCCAATTAATTATCCCAAATTAATTTAATTAATCCCGTAATTAAAATTAATTCTATTTAATTAATCTCATAATTAAAAGCCATAAAAATACGGGGTATTACAGTGTGCGCTGGCTCTCTTAGCACATATAAGCTTGGATTATCGTCTTTCTCCCATGACTTTCAATCCATTTCATCAATACGACTTGCCTCATAACTTCCCCACCGTCGTACTTATCTAATATAATCTTCCGCATCCCTCTATCTCGGATGACTAAAAAGGCCAATTGACTAGGGCGCCCATACACCCTCTTTTCCGGGCACATTTGCAAAAACATTGCAACCGTCGCACTCGTAACCAAATTTTCCTCAACTCTCGCCTTGTTTTCATGGCGTGACTACAAACTCGGGGGTATTCTCAATCTTCTATAGACTAAAAATCAAATTCTTGCCCACAAAGTCCCACTTATCCCTTCGTGGTGGGATAAGCTTTTCAGTGTTTTCCCACAACACTACTGGCTCCACTGATGCCCTAGCATCTAAAATCATCTCTTCTCCTGATGTACATACAAATTCAGTCATATCCCCTTTTGCAGCCAAAATTAAACAAGGGACTTCTCCCAATGCATTCTTACTAAGCATTATCGGAACAACACATAGTTGAGATACTCAATTTTCATCCCCCGACAATAGGTATGACCATACTCCAACATCTCTAAAGGAGTCAAGTGGCACAGCGCTTATACTATCACTAAGTCCTTAGCACTAATCAAAACAACGAGCTCGATCTCTCCGCTCAGTAGTCATACGACATACCTTGAATCACATCATTAAGGTCCCTACACACCGGGATCAATCACTATGAGACATCCATAATCTCTGAAGTCTCCAATATACTGATGAATAATGTGAGCTCGGCCCTCTTTCAGGTGAGGACTCGTCATATACCTCATTCACTCGAGGTTAAAACTCATATACTTTCTTTCCCATCGCACTGGTGGTTCAAATGGTTCCCGAACATAACACGCTTGTCCTTCTCGGAACGCAAAACTTATCGAAGTTATTATTACCTTAAATAACTTCGGGCAAGGACAAAACGCGTGGTCTCACATCCCACATAAGACATATTTTCATAAATCCCCTTTTTCTAGACCACAATGAACGGTCTAGGGTATTCCTCCTCTCAGACTTGGCAATCTCGATTCTGAACACTATCATCATGGTTCCCTTAGTTTCGCTGACCAAGAGGAATGCACTATTGGACTTAATAGTCCCAACTTAGCATCAATTTGATAAATTCCCCTAGTGGGTTTCCACTTATGGCTTGCACTAGCCCCTTTACATTCAATCTTACTATTTGACTAATTCCTTAAACTCTTTTAGCTCCGCTCACCGAGGAGCATTTTCATCAACCTTGTAAGAAGCATCGTCCTGCCATCATACACATAAATCGTCCAAGCAAAATTTTCCCAAAATTGCGGGCGACAACAACTCGTGAGTCCATTCTCTCAAGGGCTCTTTTTCCCTTGTACCTGTCTTATCGGGTACAAGTTCACTTCAACAGATAAAATTCTTTCTCATAATTGGCCTTTACAAGGCTTTCACGTGATGGGTTCAGAAATTCCTATTCACTTCATTTCTGAACCATCATTGGAGGAATTTGCGGTTAAACTATACCAAAGATCCCTCTATTTGTATAGTGACCCTCAGTCCGGATGTGGTGGCTGGTATCCCCACCACGTTGCCTCGAAATTTTTTTACCCAAATTTTAACTTATGAGTACTTCTACTCTATCCTTAATGCTAAGACCTCTCGACATTCTACATCTATTGGTTAACATCATAGTCGACATTTTATTAAATCTTTCACGGTTCGTTTTCTTCAAAGGTCCTTCAGACCTCCTCCCATTATCACTGCGTTGGGCGGTCCAGATTTGTATCACCCTTTGCCGTCGCGGTGCTTGGAAAATGCCTATGATGCCCCAATAGTCCTTGAAACATCTACTTCCATTACACACTAGGATTGACCTCGACAACGGTTATCTCTTCCATGATTACCATCCTCGAACACTCCATGATTCATGCCGAGCCCCTTCCTCCTGCAGTTATTCCAATGCCTACGCTGGTCCTATCGCCATGTAAACGTACCATACTCAATCAAACTCGTATATATATAACTTCATTTACTGAATAGCAGGAGATCGTAAACCACGTAGGTAGAGGAGTACAACAATCCTCAAATAGGGCTCTATATTAATCAAATGATATGCTGGAAACATAGTAAGCCGTACATATCACCATCTGTGACAACCCGCCTAATTAAACATCGGGTGATCAAGCCTTTATTAAATTAAAACATGTTTCTCAAATGGTTCATTCTTAGCATCACTGTCGAAAACTTTTTGATTACAAATCACCTACGTGAAAATTAGACCGGTGCAAAATTTTGTCTTTCTTAAAACAGAATTAACCAAGCGGAACAAAGTATAACAATCACCATGTACTACAACCCAATCAAAAAAATATAAGTACAAGAGAATAAGAGTATTATCGAATAACCATCGACTAAAAATCCCAAAACAACAATAGAACAACCACTAGTCTGAAACTAAACATCTGAGACTGATACCGGACCACAAGTCCATACATAGAATAGTGTGAGATCTTACACTAGATCTGAAAGAGAGATATCGTCTAATCAAAATCTTGTAAGCATACACTGTGCTACATCTTCGAGTCCCTGGAATAAAATAAGCATACATGGCGTCCCTGTGGCTGGACACCTAAAAGATTTTGAAAATATTTTATAGCAAGAGTTATAACTCAAAATATTTTGAAAATATTTAGCAAGCGTTTATCATTATAAAATGCGGTTATTGATTACACATGTTAGGTTCTCGTATACTCTCTTGAGTTTACTCACTCCTCATCTATTGTGCACAATTAACGTTCTACACTTAGGCTTCCTAGCCATATCTCCCAAGCTAACTAGGACTAAAGTCATCATCTGAACTTATCTATACCTAAGTTCTCGTACCGCCCATACAGTACATCCATTTCATTAACATCTCGCGAAGGTTAATTAGTTCTCAAGTAACATTTCACCTATGTTATGTTTCAAAACTTCTCATTTAGTATCACTACTAAATTTCTACAATTCTCACAATTAACATCTTCCCACTTTTGTAATTAAGTTTCATTACTTAACTTACTAATTAGATATTCTCTATCTAACGTTACGTTTCGTAATCAAGTTTCACTACTTAACTTACCAGTTTGATATGTATCGTTAAACACGTCATAAATCAATCTACTAACACAGAAGTAGAATATCATTACGTATATATTTCACACACAATATATACTAAATATCAGTCATTACTATTATGCCTTTTTGACACACGTAAAGGACTCTTGGTTCAGAATGATTCATGGTCCCCTAGTAAGAATTGGTTCGGAATGATACATCGACGCCAATTATTTATATACACATATTATGGCTCGAACTCTTTCATCACGCCACCAGTTCGAAGGTTTGGTTCGACATTTTACATCGACCCCAAACATATGATAACCCAATGTTATTTCGGAATACTCCATTGACCCTAACATATAATAACCCTACGTTACTTTGGAATACTTCATCGACCCTAACGTAGTTAATTTAGGTATACATCTCTCAACCTAATAGTTCATACAATTTATAGGTACACACCCGACCTATCAATCATACTTGTACGTAATATAGTATTCTCTTATATTAATCGTATCCGTCAATTTATGATTTCTCACTATCTCATTTATTTGAGTATTCAGTCAACTCTAAGGCCCTAGTTACCCCTCACATATAATTTCAGTAGTTATTACTTACCCTACTGTTCTATCACTTGAATTGACTTTACCTCGCCTCGTAGCTCAATTCCAAATTCCTCGATGCTCTACTCAATCGGTTTATTCTCGTCGGTCCATGATCTAAGTCCTACATCCAATGGCCTTACCGAACCTCAGTAATATACCTACTAATCTTATTCTCATTCCCATATAAGTATAATATAAATCCTACAATTCGCATTCGTTCCCAGAAAACAAAGAACCTTTAACCAAGGAAACATTCGAGAAAATACCTTAAGTCGATCGATCGACTCATGGGTTCGATCGACCTAGTCGATCGATAGACATTAGGATCGATCGATTGATCGATCTTAATGTCTATCGATCGACTAGGATCGATCGATCTGGGGCAGTAGTAGTTTGTCTTGTTCGTTAATTTCTTCTTCCATTAACAAACCTCCAAACTTCATTATAGTACACCAAACTTCGACCCAATTATCCTAACGTGTTCCCACATATACTAGGACTATTACATATGTTAAATCATTCTATATTCAAATATATTCATTCAAAACCCAGATTTTATTCCGAAATAATTATCAAATCAACTCTGAATATTATTCCTCTACATATGTTAAATCATTCTACACGCGATTCCTATCCCAATATGCATAAATATAATTCCTTTCTTATTAAGATAGTGATTTAACAAAACTATTCAAAAAACCCACACATGGGTATTATAACTTTATAATTTTTGTAATAAATACCTTGCCTTGACAGAGGGGTTCTGATTTCATGGAGTTGATGATGGATTGATGCTTCTCTTCTTCAATCCTTCCTCATTTGGCTCCTAGGATGCAAGTCCAAACCCAACCTCTTCAAAAGCATCTTCTAAGCCTTGAGAATGATTTTCTCCTTCTCTCTAATGGTCTTAGTGTTTACATGGGTATTCTAATCCTAACCCCTCTTTCATACGGCTTCAAATTAAATTCGTAGGTCTCAACACCCTCACATGTTAAAAGACCAAAACGCCCCCGAACAGTCTCAGTTTAGTCCAAAATTACCCTCGGATTCAACTAGGAACCCCGAATATACTATTTTGACTGATTCGACCGTTCCGGACTTATCTGTGACCTCTAAATTATCATTTGAGTCAATTAAAAATATATTACTCGTTCTCACCCCAAAATGGTCTACACGTGCTAAGTAACTATTTACTACTCGCGCTAAGTAAATAGAAAGAGGCATTATTAATCAGTATCTATCTCTCGATTAATACTCCATAATCACAATTATTAATAAATCTCACTAAATTACTTTTTTGGCGTAATTTAAATCAAATCATATTTTCTCATTTAATTCTCCAATTTAATTAAATAGAAATACTCAGAAATATGGGGTATTACAAGGGTCCTAGATAGTTTAAGTTCAAGAATATGGTCCATTTTATATATTTTAAAAGTTTTAGGGGTTAAAGTGTAATTTTTCTCATTTATCAAGATACCTCAAGTTATGGGCAGTGATTCTGAATATTTATAGGGTTATGAGTATAAATATCTTTGGGGTTTATGGTTGATTTATAGGTCTAAACAATATTTTGAAAGTTTTAGGGTTAATTTTGAAGTTATTATAACTTAAGGGTGTTCCCTATAAATATTGGTTTCTTTGGTATATGTTTAATTAATAGTTATACTTTCAATCCTGAAATTATTCACATACTCGTAGAGGATATTAACGATAACTCTTATATGTATTAGTAGGTTAATGAGATGTAGTTAAATGGTGGGTTCAGACTATTACAATCTTCCAACTAAATTTGTTTTTCTACGAAATTACCTTCAAAGAAACGTTGTTTCATCACGTCCTTAGTTTCTGAGGTGGCCTCTTTGGCTCTGTGATGCTACTAAAGAACCTTAACTAACGTAATAGTTTTATTACGAAGGATCCAGTCAAGAGTGTCTAATATCCTGAGGGATTTTTCTTCAAACTCATGATTTGATTGTATGGATATTCCTTCCCAAATGATGATATGGCTTTGATCTAGTATGTATTTTTGAAATTGGAATACATGAAATACATTGTAAATTTGCGATAATTTAGTATGTAGATTTAAATGATAAGCTACTGGCCCGATTTGTTTGGTGATTTCGAAGGGTCCAACATATTGTGGTGCGAGTTTTCTCTTTCTTCTAAATCATATGATCCAATTTTTGGGTAATAGTTTTAAATATACTTGACCCTTCATCTTAAATTATAGAAGTTTCCTTTGTTTATCTGTGCAACTCTTTTGTCTATTTTGTGCTTCCTGTAATCTTTCCTTGATTATGTGTATCTTTTCAGTGGTTCTTTATATTATTTCGAGTCCAAGTATACTATTTTCTCCAAATTCATTCCAACATAATGGAGAGCGACATGGTCTTCAAGTGTTTCATAAGGAGCGGTCTGAATGATGGCTTGAAAATTATTATTATAAAAAAATTCAATTTACGCTAAGTGATCAGTCTAGTTTCCGATCAAATTTAGAGCACATGTGTGTAACATACTCTTGTGTGATTGAATTAATCTTTTAAATTATCCATCCGTTTGGGTATGAAAAGAAGTGATTTAATGTAACTTGGTACCCATGAGATGTTGTAATGTTTGCTAGAAATGTCCCACAAATCGAGGGCTACAGTCGGATATTATTGATAAGGGTGCTTGAAATGTTTTATTTGTGATTTAGTATATACATTTCAGTGCGTGGGGGGTGTGCGGGTCGCGGGGGGGGGGGGGGGGTGGGTCGGTTAATGGTCTCCAGAGGTGGATCCTTCCTTTCCCCTCTTTTACTGCCGTGTGCACGGGATTGCATCCATTATCGGGGCGCTCGGTTGTCATCGATGTAGGGTGATATGTAGAGATAGAGTCTCCAACCTATTTTGCACAAAAAGGCAAAAGAAATAGTGTCGCCTTGAGAGAATGAAATCAAGGACAATACTGATGCTTGCAAAACCAAGTAGTTCAAAGGTCCGGGGACTAAGTTACATATTGCGAAGGTATTAGGCACATTCCCTCCCTTTCAATCTTTCATGAGCATGTGTTAATCTTCTCATGTAGAACTCTGTGATTTGTGTGCTTATGTGCATAATATAAATAGAGGGTGGAATTGCTCAACCCGTGCCTTGGATAAAGGCGGAGTGAGGTCATCCTTAGGAGTGTTCCCAAAATAGTAATAAAAAATACGCTTTAAGTGTTTGTTGATTCACAAGTAATTATGAAGGAATGATTGCGTATATCAGACAAGACATAAGCACACAAGCATATAAATGTATATATCATGATTATATGATGAGAATAAAATAACAAATATATATGGGAGGACTCGAGTTAAGGGATTTATCCAAGATGCTTACGTAGATCGCAGCATCAAAGTCCACATAGTTCAAAGACAATACGAGGTGGGGTTTAACCTATAAATCCAATCGGGAAATTTATTTATATGTGTGTGTGTAAAAAAGGTGTTTTAGTGTGAGAAAATTTGATGAGAAATGCCCGATTAGAATTTACAAGTGAACCCTCTTTTACATATTTTTGGGTTTTTCTATGAAAATAAAGTATGGGCGAATACCAATAATAAAGAGTTTTGGATTAAGATGTGTGTTGTAATGAAGTAAAATATTAAAGCGAAAATGAAGTAACTAATGCAAAATTAAGAGAATTTAAAGGAAAAGATGAAGAAATTGACCTTCTTGTGAAGACTTGAAGTAGATCTACATTGTAGATGAGATGATCTCAAGATGAAGTGATGGTAGTATGAGACGCTGGGTGGCAATTTACTCAAAAGAGTATGAAAATGATGGAAGGAATTTGAGAAATGGGCTTTTAAGGAAAAATAACTCTGAATTTGAAGAAATTCTCACTGAATTGCTGAGGGGGATGTCCAGGGGTCTTTAAGGTGTGCTGAGGTATGTCTTTTAAAGTGAAGTCATGGACTCTAGTTGTAGAGCCAAGGGGGTGCCAATCGTTATTGTCCGAGACCAGCTTATCATTACAGAACCCTAGACACACTACGGATAGGCACGGTACAGGGGTTGCCAATTAGCAGTCTAACGCAAGTTTTTTGAAAAAATGGCCGTAAAACGTGAACTGTAAGTGAGACCGTTGGAAAGGGTATTTAAATCCCTTTAAGAATCCATAAGCCACTCACGGTTTTGGGAGTTGAACAAGGTCAAATAGGGCCCGGAAGTGCCCATTGGTTATTGGATAAGAAATTTTTGAAGGAAAATGGATCATTTGTTCGAATAGTAAGGTCGATTCGTGCACGAGACGGACTTTTGGAAAGGGTATTCAAAGCCCTTCAATGATTCATTCAGTCTCTTTTGAACTAAAGAGTTTACTTTGGTCAAACGAGGCCTCAAAGCGCCTAGTGACCCTTCGGAGTAAAATGGGTCATTCGTCCATGCTGTAAGGCTGATTTGCACATGAGGTGGACCATTGGAAAGGGGATTCAGAGCCCTTTGAAGATTTGTTGAGCTTCCACTCAGGAGAGGAAGTTGATTGGGGTCAAAATGACGCCCGAGATTGCCTGGTGGCCTCCAAATCAGTTTTGATAGTAAAATAGACCCTTCGTCTGTATCGTAAGGCCGATTCGCGTATGGGGTGGACCATTACAAGGGGAATTTAGAGCCCTTCAAAGTTTTATTGAGCTTTCTCTCTAACAATAGAGTTGATCGGAGTGAAATGGGGCCTAAAAGCTCTCGGTGGCCTCTATATCGGTACTCAGAGTATGATCTAGGGTTTGCGGTGGATGACTGAGTGATAGAGATTGAAGGAGGTGCTTAAAGGGGTCCCAGGATGGGGTATCTACAGGTTGAACTTAGAGAAAATGTGCCAGTTTGGTTAAATGGTCTATAATTACCCAAATTAAGTTATTACTTTATAATGTCGGGAGTAATCCACTGACGAAGTCCGTGGTAATATGATCCCATTTACATACTGTGATGACGAGGGGTTGTAGTAGTCTGTCAAGATGTTGATGTTCAATCTTAAATTTTTGAAAGGTTAAACATTTTGCAATAAATGCCATAATATCATTCTTCATTCCTATCCAATAATATTGTCTTTTAAGATCATGGTACATTTTTATATTCCGTGAATGTATGTTGAAGTTAGAATGATGTGCTTCTTGCAACGCTTCTTCTTTTAGTGTGGGGTTGGAAGGTACACATATTTGATTTTTATAGCGTAATCTGCTTCCTTGGTTATAAGTCCAATCTTCCTTTCCCCCCCATTTTTTATGTTTTACTATTGGATTTTAAGGGAAGTATCGACGGATTGTTGCTTTATTATTCTCTTCTGACGAGTAGGGTATGCTATAATACTTTGAAGAATAATGAGGATTTATGTGTTTTCCTTTGTAAATTATATTCCTCTAAGGTAGTCATAACTTCATATGAAAACATCCCTGCTAAGTTTCCACTTGTTTTACGACTCTACACATCTATTACAGCATTGCCCTTAATTGAAACCATCGCCGTTGTTGAAGATTTAGGTCTTTTTGGGTAAATATATATCTAAGATACTTATTATCCGAAAATATTTGAAACTCCGCACCATATAAATAACATCACTAGATTTGCAATGTGAAGACTATTGTAGCCAATTCTAAATTATGGATTAGATAGTTCCGTTCATGAGTCTTTAATTGCCAAGATCCATATTCTATTACCTTATCTAGTTGCATGAGTACACATACTAATCCTTTCAAAGAGGTGGCCGTTTATATTTCATAATTAACATCACTAGAAGGTATACTAAGCACAAAGGTAGTAGTTAGTCATTCTTTTAAGGTTTAAAATGCTGATGTGCATTCACTGGTTCATTTAAATCATACATCCTTATGAGTTAATTTCATCAAAGGTAATGCGATTGTTGAAAATCCTTCCAAAGATCGTCTGTAATAACATGTTAATCGTAGGAAACATTGAATTTTCGTAATGGTAATAGGCAGTGTGCATTCAATGACTATTGCAGTTTTTACATATCAACCTTTATTCCTAATTCGGTGATGACATATCCTAAAGAATTTACTTATATTATTAGAAAATCACATTTACTTTTCTTTGCGTATAGGTGATGGTATTGTAAAGTCTTTAGTACAGTCTGTAGATGTTGTTCATGATCTTGCTTGATTTTTGAATATACCAAAATATCATCTATGAATATGATAAAACATTAATCTAAATATGGTTGGAATACTCGATGCATTATGTCCATAAAAGTTGTTAGTGCATTTGTTAATGTAAAGGACATGACTAAAAATTCAAAACGTTTGTAACGAGTTCTAAATGCAATCTTTGGTATATATTCTTCTCTTACTCGCAATTGATGATATACAAATCTTAAATTGATTTTTGAGAATACCCTAGTGCCTCGCAATTGGTCGAATAAATCTCCTATATTAGGTAATGGGTATTTATAACTTGGTTCAATTTACGGTAATCAATACATAAGCAAAGGGTTCCATCTTTCTTCTTAACGAATATTATTGGTGCTTCCCAAGGGGATGTAATTATCCGGATAAATCCTTTTGCTAATAATTAGTCCAATTGGAATCTAACTTCTCGAAATTCTAATGGTGCCATTCTATATGTATCTATAGAAATGGGAAATGTATCTGGTAAAAGGTTGATTATGAATTCTATTTCTCTAGGTGGGGAAATACCGGGTAATTCTTCGAGGAAAACATCTTCATATCTATCAAAAATGAAAAGAGAGTAGGAGGACATATCATACGCAATTCTAGAGTGCTTTCCCTAAAAATTTAATACTTTAATTTGAGGATTTTTAAAAATCACTTTCCTTGTATGATAATCAATATGAGCAAAATTGGCTGACAAAGCGTCCGTTCCAATAATAAGATTGAGTCCTTTAATATCAAGGACTTCAAAATTAACTATAATTACTCTTGTCCCGAGCTCTACCCTGTAGTTACTACAAATTTGATGAGCTAGCATTATGTTTCCAGTTGGCATACCTATCGATAGGGAATAATATAGAGGATAGGGAATTAATTTCTCTAACTCCATAAAATTAGTACTAATAAATAAGTGTGAAGATCCAGAATAAATTAATAAGTATGCGACAAGATTTGAAAAGAGATGTTACCTTCAATGACATCATAATTATTTGCTTTGTTTGATACGAAAAAGTTTCGACCCTACTGTAACACCCCGTGTTTTTTAAACATAAAATATTTGTTAAATTAAATTTCATTTTTTTTGGAATCTATTTAATTTTGATATGTAACATATAAAAATAAGATTTTAAGTGAAATTTAAATTGGGATTAAAATTTGGAAATTTTAACTTTTTGTATAAAAATCGGGGGAGGATCCAACCTAAGGAGAAAAAAATAAATAACAATATTTGACCGTCTGATCGGGCTAAATTTCTTTATGCAGCTTTGTTTCTCCTTCAGTTACAACATATTTAAATTTCAGTAAATTCCAACGGTTCGATCATTTGAAATGTTTTTTAGTGTTTGTATTTGATTATGACTCAAATTCTTTTTGGTATATAAACATAAAGTGACGGGTTTAGGACTTTCAAAACACATTTTAGCCTTCTCAAAAATCAGTAGCATTCCATAATTTCATTCTCTCTCATTTACAAAACATAAACCCCATTGAACACAATTTTTAATCCAAGTTTTGAAGGCTCAGACTGTGTTTTCTCAAGATTCTTCAAGAACAAGTCTTTATTAATTTTTCAAGAGGAATGCAACCATTTAATCAGAATTTTCAATCGACTTTTCATCAGGCATGAATACTTATATTCTCTAAAGTGAGGAGTATGAGATTGAAAGTGATGAGGATGAGATTGAAGATGAAATGAAGATAAACAATCACATCAAACACATAAGAGATAACAATTTTTAAAGTGGTTCGACTGTTGAAGAAAGCCTACGTCCACTATTATTTTATTCCCAGGGGTTTACAATAGCACGACATGGTGTGTAGAGAGATATAATGAATTGCTTGCTTAAAATAAGTTAGTTGTTCCTTTAACTAAGGGAGGGGCTGTATTTATAGTGATGGGAGTCCAAGAGATGGAATGTCTTTATATATTCAGACATTTACATCTATTTACGATAAATATGACTGTTGGCCTTCTAGGGTTTAATGACTGTTGGTTGCTCTTCTCTAATGACTTTTGGCCTTCTGCATGGTTTGTCTTCTGTAGGTTGGTCGGCCGGTACGCCGACCAACTCTCCTCGGGTGCTGACCAAGTGTCTTTCGTGTCGAGAAAGTATGAATATTGCCATGTAGGATGATAGGTGCCTCTTTCTGACTGGTCCACGTAGATGGGTAATTTTTGGCGTCAACAGAAGCCCCCAATGCTCCATGCTTGATGGTTTACTGAGAGGATGGAGTATTTATTCTGGAATATTACTCGGTGCTTGTGAATAATCAGATTGTTGATCTGCCTTCTTGATTTTTCGACATATGAGTGGACTATCTCCTGGATGATGGATGATGCAGGTTGATCGATGGTTGCGTTGGAGCTAATCTTTCTTTTGAGGAACTCCCCTTGGAGAGCGAATGTGTGCTATATATCACCCTGGGAATTTAGATACAATAATGAGATCTGTTATAGTTTGTCGTTTATGGATTATCATAATCTTCAGGTGGGTTAGTTGGTCGGTTAGCTGACCAACTGTCTTCTGAGCCGATCAACTGAGTGCTGATTGTACATGTTTGATTTTTCTAATTTATGCTCATCTGAATGCTTTGCTGGTGTAACATGCTAGTTTTTGAACCCCATTCTTCAATCTGATTAGTTCCGAGATAGTAGCGGACTTTGAAACATTTTCATATAAGTACAACTTCTTAGGCAGTAGTGGTGATCCCAGTGGCTCTTGATCATAATTAGCATGTGAACAATAACTTCCTGGATGTGAATTTTGAACTTCATTACAACACACATCTTAATCCAAAACTCTTTATTATTGGTATTCGCCCATACTTTATTTTCATAGAAAAACCCAAAAATATGTAAAAGAGGGTTCACTTGT
>Ga0115848_100280_pt1 | contig 18319 bp, 22 predicted proteins | sample InSIn3gowninarea_FD_83862 | JGI IMG/M metagenome (GOLD analysis project Ga0115848, IMG submission 83862) | reverse complement strand
CTGAAATTCCCACTAAACCATCATATTGATGTGCTCTCATCATGATCTCTATCGAGTCTGCTATTATTTCTCTACTAACTAATGAGGCTTTCATACCCTCATGTCCCATTGCTATACCATCAGATACTGCGATAGCAGTAAACTCTCTTGGGGTACAGTTCACATCTGATGTTCCCTTCTTTGCAAATTGTGCAAGTTTACCTAAATGTATGTTACATGGTGTAGCTTCATTGCAAGTAGAAGATATACCAATAATAGGTTTATCCAAATCTTTGTCTTTTAATCCCATTGCTTTATACATAGCTCTGTGAGGTGCCCTAGATGGTCCTTCAAGAGTTTTTCTACTGGGTAATTCCATTAAAATAAGAATACAAAAGTATTATTTTGAGTTTTTCCTTCAGAATTATGAGATAGAGTATAAATAATGTTTATTCTATAGTAGCGGTAATTTTTAATGTATCAATCCCTTCAATCTTAAAGATAGTCTCACACATTCCACACTCAACACTTCCATTAGTCAAATCAGCAACAGATATTTCATCATTATGGTATTCACATTTAGGACAATCAAATGAGAAAAGTACATTAAAATTCTCTATCTCGATAGTTTCTGCCATTATGTAAAAGATAGGAGGAAATAGCTATATTTAAAATTGGCTATAATTTTTTATACTTATTTAAAACTGGATTCAGAATACCAAGAAATAAAAGTAATATTGGTAATGATAGAAAAGTTATTATGATTAACAATAGTGGTAATTATAAGTGTATTTTCTGTTCAATAATTAATGGAACTAGTGAAGGAATAACAGTTTATGATAATAATCATTTTTTTGTATTGATGGATAAATATCCAATTAGTAATGGACATACATTGGTGATTCCAAAAATACATTATGATAATTTACTTTCAATGCCTCATGAAGAAGTAGGGAAATTATACTCTCTTGTTAGTATTATAGCTAAAGCAGTAGTTTCAGCAGTTTCTGCAGATGGGTTTAATATAGGACAAAATAATGGAAAATCAGCTAATCAGATTATTCCTCATGTACACGTTCATATTATTCCTAGATTTAAAAATGATAATTCTTATGGGAAATGGCCTACCAGATATATTGCAAACGAAGATGAATTAAATAATTTCTCTAAAAAAATAAGAAATCAATTAAATTTTTTGTCTACCTTAGATTAGTTAAATATAACCCATTATTCTTGATTTTTATTTATCTTGTTAAGATAATTTGAATATGCTTTATTATTGTAATTATATTTATCTTAATAAATACACAATATATAGACGATTTATTTGGATTTAATTTCTCGAGTTCCTCCCATATAGCTTTGCAAAATCTCTGGAATTATCACTCCATTATTTGTCTGATAGTTTTCTAAAATTGCTACTAAGGTTCTTTGAATTGCTACCAGTGTGCTATTTAATGTATAGACTAACTTCGTCTCTTCATTTGATTTATCTCTATACCTTATTCTTAATCTTCTAGCTTGGTAATCAATGCAATTTGAACATGAAACTATCTCTCGATAATTTTTCTGTGCTGGTATCCATGCCTCAATATCGTATGTCTTGGATGATAACTTGCCTAAATCAGCAGAGCATAATAGAACTACTCTATATGGTATTCCGAGTTTTTTATAAAATTCCTCTGCAATATTTAGCATTCTTTCATGTTCTTGCCAAGAATTTTCGGGTCTAGAATAGACAAATTGTTCTACCTTATCAAAATGGTGAACCCGGAAAATCCCTTTCATATCTTTTCCATGGGCTCCTGCTTCTTTCCTAAAACAGGGACTAAATCCTGCATATCTTAGAGGTAATTTAGAACCCTCTAATATTTCATCCATGTGCATTGCAGCCATAGCATGTTCTGAAGTTCCGATCAGAAATAGATCTTCATCTTGAATTTTATATATTACATCTTTAAAATCTTCTAAAATTACTGCTCCTTCCATTGCATTTTTTCTGATCATATATGGAGGCTGTAATAATGTATATCCTTTCTCATAAATAAAATCAAGAGCGAAACTTATTATTGCATGATTTAGTTTTACTAAATCATTTTTTAAAAAATAAAATCGTGATCCTGATATCTTTGCAGCTTTTTCAATATCAATTAAGTCGAGGGTTTCTCCAATATCAATGTGGTTTCTTATTGTATCATCAAATTTTTTGATTGTTCCATGAGTTCTAACTATCACATTATTTGTTTGGTCTTTTCCAACTGGAACGGAATCATGTACATAGTTTGGAAGCAACATCATCAAACTATAAAATTTTGAATTATTACCAGAGATTTTTTTTTCTAGTAATTTGATTCTCTTCCCTGTCTCTTCCATTTGTTTAATATAAGTCGAAATATCTTCATTTTCCCTTTTTTTCACAGCTATGTTATTAGCAATATTATTTTTTTTATGTCTCTCTAATTGTAGGCTTGCGATTAATTCTCGACGTTTTTTATCTAAATTTATTAAATCATTTAAAGGAAATTTTACATTTCTTTTATCTAGCATATCTATAATTTTGTCTAAATTATCTCGTAAATTTTTAGGATCAATCATGCTTTATCACTTTTTTAGCAAGAGAAATATGATGTAGTATCTCATTTATGGTACTTATTAGGGTATCAATTTTAGTTGAAGATGTATTAATCATTAAAGATTTATTATTTACTGACATTTTCATAGAAAGATCATCAGGAAAATTGATGTTATCAGGCAATAAAGTATTCAAAATTGCATCTCTTTCATTTTCTTTTGCAAACTCTATTTCAATATTAATTGATATCCTACAATCATGATGATTTTCTTTCATATTGTGAAATTCCCTTTCTTATGATAGATGTGAATTCTTCAATTTTTGAATAAGATACTTTTAGGGTATGTATATTAGAAATACTTCTATCTACTTGAGATATAACATCTGGGGATTGTTTTAATATGGAATCAATATCAAATTTTAAATCACAGTTATTACCTTTTATGCTATAAAATTTATAATTATTATCATTTGATAAAGTTCTTAAAAAAAACCATTTCTTTCTAAAAGTTATTGATTCACTTAAAATTACAACAATTTCTTTTACAATATCATCTGTTAAAAGACCCTCTCCATTAATAAATACGAATGAACCATTATCAATCAAGCGCCATTTCTCTTTAAATATTTTTTCCAATGAGTTAACAATATTAGCTTTATAACTACTAGTCAATTGTTCAGTTTCTATCAATGTATTGTTTCTCTCTCCCAAGCATATCCCAATTGCTAATTCAGGCTTCATATTTCTTATACAAGCGTTGATCACAAATGCAAATTCTCTTCCATCATGTAGTATACTATTATTGTCCTCTTTTACAAATTCGTATAATTGATTTACTAGTTCATTGGAAATATTCTCAATAAGCTCTTTGTTACTATTATTTCTACTTGATAAAAAAATAAATTTAGTGATTGCGTCTAAAATAATATTTTTTTCTTCTTCAGATATTTCTGCAAAAGTTCTCAATTTGCCATTCTTATGAGTATTAATCCCTGAATTTTTCAAGATTTTATAGCAATTTTCTTTGTTCCATGTAACACCTTCTATAAATGGTGAAATATTATAAGCTAATGCTTCATGTATGGGTCTGTATCCAAGAGTATTAAAAACTAAATCTGTTTTAATATTTACATTTCCGGTTGATGAGGCAACTGATGCAATTTCGGAATTTAATCCAGTTAATGATTTTTTCACTCCGATATCTTGTTTTTCTGCTAATGCAGAAACTATAGCTAAAAGTGACAACTTTTTATTTCCTTTATTTAATTTTTCCGCTATTAAATAGGCTAGCCCTCCTGATGATATTTCATTTTTTCCATTAATTCCATGTATATATGGGTTTAGTAAATATTCCTCATAGTCTTTTAAATTTGGAGATATTGGATTATGATCTATGATTAAGAACTTGTCTTTTAGATTCTTAATTTTTCCAATATCTTCTATATTCAAATCTATAAAAATATTAAAATCATGATCTTCAGAAATTATTCTTGCGACAGTATCAGGATCTAAGTAATCAATCGTTCGAAAAGTAAATCTTGTATCTAATTTTAATAATGCTATAGATATGATTGTACCAGATATTAATCCATCACAATTTCTTCTAGAAATTAGAAAAATGTCTTTATCAATATTTGAGGATATTCTTTCGCCATTGAATTTAAGAGCAGTTTCAAGCTCTTTTTTAACCATTATTATTTATTCTAATTGTGCTATTACTGCAGAATACTTCCAGTTTGAAGGAATCTTTCCATTGTATTTGTAATATTTAGAAATCCTATGAATTTTTGATTCTATTAATTCTAAAGAACGAACATTCCTATGATCGCTATTATGAGTTTTTAAATGTTTTTGAAGTCCTAATGCTTTCTGTAATAGTCTATTTAAATCTTCAGGCATTGTAGAGCGAATGTTATTATCTTTTAGAATTGTTGTAATGGATTTTCCTAGTATTGGTTTAACAAGGGGAATAGCATATTCATCTCTAAGTTTTAATCCAATTTCAGTTGGTGATAATCCTTCATCAGATAACTTCACAATAAGTTCTACTATTTCCTTTGGTTTTTGATTAATCCAGCTAGGGGCATCTTTAGTTGCCGGCCTAATTGAATGAGATTTTCCATGAGTATGAGCATGAGTGCGAGCCATAGTATATTAATTTTTTTGTATATCTTAAATGTTACTTAATTATCTCGTTTCGTATAATAAAAGTTAAATAATTGAATTTAAAAGTGAAGATTAGGATGAATAAACCAAATATATGGATAGCGACTGCAATAGTAATGATGATAGGAACTACTTTCTTAGGATTCCAATCAGCGGTAGCACAATATGCCGGTAGTTCAAATCTAGAAGAAGAATTGAAACTAGCACAAGAAAAGGTTTCAAATGCTGGACAACAAGGAGCTTATGGTTCAGGTACATCAATGTTAAGTGCAGATACTAGTCAAACCGCTATTTTTATAGTAGTACTAGTAGCAATATTCGGTGGAGTTGCAGCTGCATTCTTTGCTATGAGTAGAAGTAGACATAGAGAACCAGCTAAATACTAATTTTTTTTTTATTTGAAAAAAATCATTCATTCGATTATAGGTTAATAATATTAATTAATATTATTTATAATAATTATATAATATTATAATTTAAAATTCAGCTAACTTTTCCAACAAATTATATCTTATTTAAAAGTTTTAATGAAATATTAAATACCAAAATGTATATATCACAGCCTTTGATTGCTATATGATATGGTAGTAGGTGCTATAACCAATCTCAGTGCAATGATTAGTAATGGATTTAATAGTCTAATTCAACAAATAGGTCCAAACTATGATCCATTGTTCTACGACGTTATGGTGTATATTTTCGGTACAATCTTATTCGCGGTCTTCCTACTTGGAGTAATTTCATTTTGGTTAAGAAGGAAAGGCCTTGGCGGAGCTTCTGCAAAAGAACGTTGGACACAAGAATTGGAAAAATACTTTGAAAGAGAACAGATTGGTTTAATTCCAGATGAGAAACATCACTGGTAAACCATTATAATGATGGTTTGTTTGACAAAAACAAATCATGTTTAATCTTTTTTTATTTTATCTTATTTAATAATTAGGATTTCCACTAAAATATTTAAAAATATTTATTTATTGTAATTTGTAGCCCATTGGCCATTTAATGTATATATTTGCTAGAAATTTGTTTATAATAATAACTTAAGTATTAACATATACTAGTAGCAACATCATAAATATTATTTCCATAAATTATTATTTGTAGAACTAAATTTTAAAAATAAAAAAAGAGTAGGTTATTTTAAATAACTTGCCACGGTCTAGTAGCGAAAGTTACTCCAAGTCCAGCGCCAATAAGTATGACTTGATACCATACATTTTGCCATGGTACTGGCTTTAATATTGCAGGACCAGTTACCTGAACTGTTTGACCTGGGCCTAAACCTGGGCCTACAGTTGCAACATTAAGCTGGGTATGAACGTGGTATACACCTGGTTCTAGGGCTTTTGCAGTTACTGTGTATGGAATTGTAGCCTGAGGTTCAAGCACAAATACGTTACCTGGTGGGTCTCTAGCAGTAAATTCCCATCTGTTACCTGCGTTAGTAGATTCACTAAATAGAGAAATCCATGCTCTTAATGGTCTATTGACTAGACTTTGTAATGTGCCTGTTACTGTTAATTCCTCTCCAGTTTGCAAATTTTGTGCTGAAAAAGCTTCATCCTGAATTCTAACGAATCTACTTTGAAGCTGTGCCTGAACACCATGACCCTCAGCATCCTTAACTGGAATGAGAGTTACTGCAGTAGACATCACAATAACTATAGCTATAGTTACCGCTAATGCACTTTTTATCATATCGTATAGTAGGGAAGGCGAATAACATGGATATATGCTTTGCTGTTTTTGTACCCTTTCATTTGTAAAACATTTTTATAATAATAAAACGTATAATATGACAATTAAATCTAATTAAATCTAAATGTCTATCCTAGTCATCGTTATACAAAGGAATAGAAAAATTTAAAAAGGATCTTCAGACACTAATACTACATGACTTTACCAAAAGGATATAGTAGCGGTGGAAGAAGAGTTGACGGTGGAAATCGTGATGAAATAGAGCGTATGATAGGCCGTAGGGTTGAAAACATGAATGGGGTTTACATTCTTGGGTTTATCTTATGCTGGATCGCAACTGCCGGTGGTATATATGTTGGTGTAACAGTATATCCGTGGGCTTATCCATTACCTAGTGGAATGTATGCATTATCTGTACTTACCGTCATAGAAGTATTAGGAGTAATATTTATTATAAAAGTAGCAAATGAAAAACCAATGCGTCCATAACCTTTTTTTAATCTATTAATACTTTTTAAAAAATCTTTCTTGGTTAATAACCGTCATTAGTAACAATATAAAGCATATAAATTAATTCAATAAAAAAATAAAATTTTATATACAACTTTCAATCGTAGGATGTTAATGGTCTGGCTACGACGTACAACGCACTATCTATTCATAGTGGTCGTTGCTGTTAACAGTACATTATTGACTATCAATGCTGGTGACTATATCTTCTATACTGATTGGGCGTGGACTTCATTTGTAGTATTTTCTATATCACAATCTACTATGCTTGTGGTAGGAGCGATTTATTATATGCTCTTCACAGGAGTTCCAGGTACAGCTACGTATTACGCAACAATTATGACAATATATACTTGGGTTGCAAAAGGTGCATGGTTTGCTTTAGGATATCCGTATGACTTTGTAGTAGTACCAGTTTGGATACCTTCGGCAATGCTATTAGACCTATCATATTGGGCTACACGACGAAACAAGCATGCAGCCATTCTAATAGGTGGAACACTGGTTGGAATGTCATTGCCTGTATTCAATATGATAAACCTGTTGCTAGTTAGGGATCCGCTAGAAATGGCATTCAAATATCCTAGACCTACATTACCCCCGTATATGACGCCTATAGAACCTCAGGTCGGTAAGTTCTATAATAGTCCTGTAGCCTTAGGAGCAGGTGCAGGTGCAGTGCTTTGTGTGCCAATAGCAGCACTAGGCGCGAAGTTGAATACTTGGACTTACAGGTGGATGGCAGCCTGGAGTAAATGGGATTAAAATCCCTCATTTTTCATTTTAATTTTTTTGAAACATATTCAAACATTAAAGTTTTTATATAAATATAAAATTTCTTAATAAATTCTAATTAAATCCAAGAAAATAATTTAATTATATGTATATACTTACTTGCTTTATGCATTAACTTTGAGTGATTTTAATAATTCATGTATGTTAGAATTCGTTTTATTTTTATCCAAAATAATTTTTTGACCTGCAGGAGGATACTTTATATAATTATCTATTTTCATCGCAATTCTTTCGTCATACGATGCAACATTTTCATTTTGATAAAATATTCCAATAGGTATCTTATCTCCCCATTCATTTGACTTTTCAATAACTCTTGAAGCAATTTCATAATATTGATCTGGGTCCTTTACTTCTCCATTATAACCAGAATTGTCTAATTTATATATACGCGGGATGGGTTTTCCATTTTCTTGATCAGTATTGTCCAGACCTTGGAACCATTCCTTAGTATTTATATCATTGTAAGTTGGACAGGGTTGTAGTACATCTAAATAAGCTAATCCTTTATGTTGTACAGCCTTTACTATCAAATCTTTAAGATGTCTTATATCGTACGCATAACCTCTTGCAATAAATGTAAAACCAGAAATAAAAGCAAGTGCTATTGGATTGATAGAATCATTAACGTTAGGTTGAGTCAATGATTTTGTCTTCATACCTAATTTTAATGTGGGAGAAGCTTGTCCCTTTGTTAATCCATATACCCCGTTATTGTAAATGATATATGTCAAATCTATGTTTCTTCTTCCAGAACTAACAAAATGTCCAACACCTATTCCAAGGCCATCTCCATCTCCACCAACGGCAATTACTTCGAGGTCAGGATTACATAGTTTAGCCCCTTGAGCAAATGGAAGTACTCTACCATGTAATGTATGTATTCCATATGTATGAATAAAATGAGGAGTTTTTCCTGAACATCCAATACCTGAAAAAATAGCAGCCTTATGTGTAGGGATTGCCAGTTCTGCTAATGCCATTTGTATGGCATTTAATATTCCAAAATCGCCACAGCCTGGGCACCAATCATTATGTACTTCTGTTTTATAATCTGCCGGTTTAAGTGCCATAATCTAAAACAATTCTCCTCTTATCTATGTTATTATTCACTATCCCCTTTATTACTCTATATAACTCATCACAGGAAATAGGCCTGCCATTATATTTTACTATTTCATAATCTATATCTCTCTGTAAATTCTGTTTGATAAGCTTTCCTAATTGAGATGAATAATTCATTTCTATGTTAATAATTGTTTTAGCTGAATTTAACAGCTTTTCTAATAACTGTTGAGGAAAAGGATTTAATAATTTAATCTGTACAAATTTTATTTTTATCCCTTCTTTGTTTAACTCATCTAAGGTGTCGAGAATAGCTCCCTTTGTGGATCCCCAGCTAGTAATTACAATATCAGAATTTTCATTATATGATAAAGCTTTGTCCTCGTCTTGTATTTCCTGTAAAATCAAATTTAATTTGCTCATACGTTTATCCATCATTTTTATTCTAACGGTAGGATCTTCTGTAATGTGCCCTTCTTCGTTGTGCTCATCACCAGTATTCCAAAATATTCCATTCTCTGTACCAAGTGGAGGTCTAGGAGAAATTGCTGTATTTTTTTGCAACTCAAATCTTTTAAAATGTTTTAATTTGTCCTGATCTTTTGTTTTATTATTAATTTTCTTAATAAGATATCCTCTATCAATACTGATTTTATTTGGATCAAAATTTTTACAGGTCATTACGCTACTTGCTATTGCTTTATCTAGTAAATGAATTACCGGTAACTGAAAAATTTCTGCAAAATTAAATACTTTTAATGTATCATAAAAACTTTCTTCAATATCCCCTGATGCAAACACTATTCTAGGAAATTCTCCATGACCTGCATTGATTGCAAATAATAAATCTCCTTGCTCATGTCGAGTAGGAAGACCTGTCGATGGACCTGCTCTTTGATACAGTGATACTACTAACGGAACTTCATTAATACCTGCCCATCCTAAGGCCTCCGCCATTAATGAAAAACCAGGTCCAGAGGTTGCAGTTGCAGTCCTAGTTCCAGTCAAAGCTCCACCAATAGCCATAGTTATTGCAGAAATTTCATCTTCTGTCTGCATTACCAATACTGACCCCTTATTGCCATCTATTTGTTCTATTACTTGATTTGTCTCTAAAAATTCACTATCTTCACTTGCAGGTGTTATAGGATAATATGTCTGGAATCTACATCCAGCCACTATTTTACCTAATGCAGATGATTGACTTCCTTGTACTAAAATAATATCAGAAAAATCCATTTTATTTTTAGAAAAAGTAAATTTATTATTCTGAAATATCTGTTCGGCATAATTATAGGCGTACTCTGCAGCTGCGACGTTGATTTCTGCGATTTTTGGCTTTGTTCTAAATATATATTTTATTGCGCGGGATAATGCTTGACGATCAATATTAATAAATGATAAAGATATAGATAATGCCAAGACATTTATCATTCTAGCAAGTTTACTTAATGCAGGATTATTAGTATGTTCTGAAAAGTTTTTTAATATTTGATGATATGGAATTCCGTAACATTTTATAGAGTTTTGTTGTATTTTTTCTATTAATTTTTTGATTGTAAGTGGGTCACCACCACTGTAATTACAATATTCTGTTATCGCGTTTTGAACATCGGAGTCTAACGTCGGAATTTCATTTATTGATGTTTCAATCAATTCAGAATTAAATATAATGATTCCATTAGTAGACACATCTTTTGCATGTCTAAATAAAGTCTCGGCATCAAAAGATACTAGAATATCTATAGATTCTTTATGTGATCGTATTGGTTTATTTGATACTCTAACAGTGAAATAGCTATGTTCTCCTTTTATATTTGAATAGTATTCTCGTTTTCCAAAAATATACAATCCATCTTCGGCACAAGTTTTAGAAAAGATATTAGCAGCAGAATCAACACCACTTCCTTGAGCTCCACCAATTACCCAAGTGATCTCGTTTACAACTTTATCTTGCATTCTATACTTTATATGGTGCTTTTATCTAATAAATATCTTAAAAATAGAATTTATCCACCGCCAGTAACAGCATCATATAAACAACATTCACAAGAAGTAGTTTCTCCACAATAGGGACATACACACATGCATATTTCTATGGGATTTCCACAATAATCACATGATGTTTCAATATCCCTAATAGGATTTTTGACTGTGGTATTCATTTTTAATATAACCATATACCTTCTTATAAATAATTATTTATTTGAATTTAATTTATTTCATTAATATGTTTTGAAAAGGTTTATGTTTTAAGTATAATTAGTAAATATTATGTCTAATGAAGAACTTGAAACCGAATTTGAAGAGGACTTGAAAGAAAGCTACGATGAATTTGAATGCATAGATAGTTTGGATGAGGAATAATATGAAAAAAATAGTATATTTGATATTAAAATCGGCTCGACTCGGTTAAGTTAAGATATAATTAAGCTGAGTCATTTCCTTTAACTCGAAATTCTTGTGATTTGTTATTATATTATTATACATTGAGATAATAATTGTATCCAATTATGTACATGAAATAAATTGCAATTATTTTGGATACATAGTTAGTAATCAGCATCAAAATTTTCTATTCTATCATTGAAATACTGCATCTTGATCCACCAAGCTTTTCTTTAATTGTTGATGTAAATAGTGTTTCAATCCTAAAACATTGCATGTTTCATTATTGTATGTAACTCATCCATCAGTGTAAACCGTATAATTTCTATATTTCTCAACTGTATGGTTTCTATATTATCATGATTTAATTAATTCATCTATTATAAATATAGATACTCTTATTCTCTTGTAGATTTGATATGAACAAATCTGTCTCCAATTCCAAACAAAACATAGCTTCTTTTTTTGTCTCTAAATATTACTAATGCTTTAGACTTAGTACGTAAACTGAACTAAGAAAATAAAGATATAGTTGATATTCAATTCTTCCAAATCTAATATCCCATATTAGAAATAGAAATACATAGCTATAGTTTTTTACCTCAACTTAATACAGTCTTAATCTTATAACTATCAATAATTTCTAATTCTATAAATAAATAACACAAGCTAATTATATATAGTATGGTCTCTGAAGATTCAGAATATAATAAAATTTACAATGCTATTTGTTCTGCTATAGCAAATTTAAAAGAAGAAGGAATAGATATAATAACTAAATTTGAGAAGGATTCTGGATTTATTGGAATATATACATCGGATACTTCGATTTTAAAGAGGGCTAAAAATGGTTTAAACGAAATATTAGAGTTATCGTATTCTACAGCAGAACATCATCCTTATTGGAATTTAATATATAACACTTCCGAAATTGCAAAAACTACACTAGATAGTTGGAATGAAAATTTTAGTCTTGACCAGATACAAGAAATGCTTTGGAGAAATGATGAAATTAAAAATACTCTCAATAAATTAGAAAAATAAGATTCATCTTTGGTTTGTTATTGCTAACAATAATCATATAAATTTAATAGTATTAAAAAATATAAACAGTCGTTTAATGAAATGGCTTATAATTTTATTTATAATTACTTTAGTTTTTTTAGTTATATTCAAATTTCTATATTTTGGAGAATCTATTCCAATTTTAAATTTGTCCAATAATTTAGGAAATAATTCTCAAACATCCTTTTATCTAAACGGTTCTATATTTTCTTTAATCTTCATTGGAGATGAAATTCATATGGAGGATAATAATAATTTTGCAGATTTTTTAAATTTAGACAAAGAAAAAGAAGATGTAAATTTTGTAGATTTTTTAACAAATAGTCTAATTGATATTATTTCTAATGAAGGCGATTCAAGTTTTTCTTTAGAACAAGTACTTTCAAATTCAAATATTACTACATCTACTAATCCTAATAATTTAAAAAAACTTCTTCTTCTTAATGGCAGTTGGAATTTAGATGTAAAAAATGGGAATATTGTATCATTTGATGCTAAATTATCTACAATAAATAAAGATGGAATATCCCCACATATGTATGAAATTCTAAATCTAGTAGTTGTAAATAGTAATACTCCTATTAAATTATCTCAAAGCGATAGTACTATTATAGAAGGTAGAGCAGATATTATAACTCCTGATAATATTAAAAACATTGGTCTTTATTTAATTTTGCAAGAAAATTCAATAAGTATTATTTTAGACCCTAAAATATTAGGAAATGATTACAATGGGCAACCTATTTATGGATTAACCAATTATATAAAAAATTAGTGTATTTACCTAATTACTTGTCCAATATTGGTGTTATTTAACTTTACATATCAGGTCATACCAAAACTAAACCTATAATAGATGCTTTTTAATATTTTAAATAATGACAATTTCTCTTGTAGCAACAGAGGAAGAGCATAACGGCATCAAATTTAAGAATTTACATAATGAACAATTAGTTCAAGGAACTACATTAGTAAAGCGAGGTTTTGCTCATATGCAAAAACATGGTGTTATTATGGATGTGACTACTGTAGAACAGGCACAGATCGCAGAAGATGCAGGTGCAGTCGCAGTCATGGTTTTAGATAAATTACCTTACGATGTTAGAAAGGCTGGAGGAGTGGCTAGGACTGCAAGTATTAAGGTTATTGAAGAAATAATGAATGAAATTACAATACCACTTATGGCAAAATGTAGGATCGGGCATATATCAGAGGCAAAAATACTTGAAGTAATAGGTGTTGATATGATTGATGAGAGTGAAGTTCTTACACCTGCAGATGAGGAGAATCATATATGGAAATGGGACTATACTACTCCTTTTGTTAATGGTGCAAAGAATCTCGGTGAGGCACTACGACGAATAGAAGAAGGAAGTTCTATGATTAGAACGAAAGGCGAACCTGGAACCGGAAATATTGCAGAAGCAGTACGACATATTAAACAAGTGAATAATGATATTAGAAAACTCCGATCTGTTTATTTTGACAAAGACGAACAAGAATTAATTAAATTTTCTCGTGAACTCAAAGTTTCGTATTCCTTAATTAAGGAAACTGCTAAACTATCTAGATTACCTGTAGTAAATTTTGCGGCAGGTGGTATATCAACACCTGCAGATGCAGCATTAGTTATGAATTTAGGTTGCGATGGTGTTTTCGTTGGCTCTGGTATTTTTAAAGCAGAAGATCCAGAACAAAGAGCTAAATCAGTAGTGTTAGCTACAACATATTATGATGATCCTACGATAGTTATGGAAGCTCAAAAATTAGTAGATGAGAAAAAATCATTATTAGGTCTAGATACTAAAAGTCTTGAACTACGTATGCAAGAAAGAGGCCCGATGATTTGAGTAATATTAAGATAGGAGTACTAGGAATTCAAGGAGATATAGAAGAAAACATATTAGCAATAGCAGAAACATTAAAAAATCTGAACTTACAGGGAACCGTGGAATCAGTTCGCTATTCCGAATCCATAGCTGAATTAGATGGTTTAATATTGCCAGGTGGTGAAAGTACTGTAATTGGAAATTTGCTCTCTATTCAAGGTAATATCTTTCAAACTATCAAGAAGAAAATCACGGAAGGTATGCCGGTATTAGGCACGTGTGCCGGTTTGATAATGTTATCAAAACGAACGTATGATAAAGTTGTTGGAGAGACAAAACAAAAATTATTTGGAGTGTTAGATGTTGTAATTGAAAGAAATGCATTCGGCAGACAACATGAATCTTTTGAAGTTGATCTTGATATTCCAATTTTAGGTAAGGAACTTTTTAGGGGTATTTTCATAAGGTCGCCCATAATAAATAATGTTGGAGAAAGTGTAAATATCCTAACTAAACTCAATGATAAAATTGTAGCTGTAAAACAAAATAATATTATTGGAACATCATTTCATCCTGAACTTTCAACAGATAGAAGATTACATGAATTATTTATCAAAGATAGTGTAGAATTTAGCAAAAATTAAATTTTTCTAACATGCGGGGGGTGGGATTTGAACCCACGAACCTCTAAAGGACGGGATCACCCATTTTTAGATCTTAAGTCCCGCGTCTCCAAATTTTTATTATTTGGCCGGGCTCTACGACCCCCGCCCATTATGCAAGTCTGATAACCCTGATATTAAACTTTACAGATGTGATTCTGTAAAATTTCATTTGTCATATTAATATATAACAGCTAGTTTTAATTTGATGACTTATGGAAATGGTACTGCATTAAACGGAAGTATAAATGGCACTTCATCTTCCTCTTCCTTTTCATCCTTTTCCTCGTCCTTTTCGTCCTTTACATTATCATCACTATCTCTATCATCATCAGCATTATTATCGTCAAATAATTCATCTAGAGAAATATCTTCAAAATCCTCTTCCTTTTCGTCCTTTACATTATCATCACTATCTCTATCATCACTTTTCTCTTCCTTTTCGTCCTTTACATTATCATCACTATCTCTATCATCACTTTTCTCTTCCTTTTCGTCCTTTACATTATCATCACCATCGTCTTCCTTTCCTAGCACAATATAATTATGAGATGAAATATCAATACTTAAAAATAGTAAAATACTTAGTAAAAATAGAATATATACTTCTTTTCTAAACAACTGCAGTACTATTACTCATATTATTTTAAATTATATTAGCTTTAAGTAATGTATTACTAGATAATAATACTGGTATATTTAATAGAATTAATTTCTATATGAAACTATCATTAGATTGTTGTGTATATTTATAAACAAATTTTCTTTGACGAGTATGTGAATAATGTATGATAATCATTATCCTATTCTTTTCATTTTCGATCCACATTTTGGACACATCAAATTATCATGCTTAGTTCCACATACCATACAATAATAGTTTACCTTGTTAGAATTGAACATGGAAAAACTCTCTACTCCTCCAAATTTTCTCATTTCTCGTCTTCTTATGTAAAAGCTCAAAAATAATACTATTGGAATTATTACAATAATTGAATAGGGAAATGGGATTATAAAAGAAATTACAATACTAATTGCAAAATATATTGATATCCATTTTAATTGTTGTAAAATAAAATTTTTATTATTCAATAACTATATTATATATTTCATATAAATAAATCTTGATCTACTTTTAATTATTAGCATTGTATCTTAACTGTAAATGATTGAGATAACTTTAGGACATACTCCAGATGCTGATGATGCGTTTATGTTTTATGGATTAGCAAGTGAAAATGTAGGGTCTAATGAATTTCATATTACACATGTAATTGAAGATATTGAAAAGCTCAATAAACGTGCATTGAACAATGAGTTAGACATAACAGCAATATCTGTTTATGCCTATGCTTTTCTTAAGGATTATGTAATTCTTCGAAGTGGAGGGAGTTTTGGAATAAATTACGGTCCAATTATTTTAGCAAAAGAGAAATTTTTAAAAGATGATCTAAATAAAAAGATAATAGCTATACCTGGAAAGATGACTTCAGCATATTTATTATCATCTCTTTTGTTAGGTAATTTTAAAGAAAAAGAATTACCTTTTCATATTATACCTCAAGCAATAATAGACAATCAAGTTGATGCGGGTTTAGTAATTCATGAAATTCAACTTGCTTACAAGTCATTGAATCTACATAAAATTATAGATTTAGGATCTTGGTGGCATAATCTTACTAATGGTTTGCCCGTTCCATTGGGTATCAATGTTGCAAATAATAAAACATTAACACTGGAACAGATTAGACGCTTTGATTCTTTGTTTAAAAATTCTATAATTTATGGTCTGAATAACATAGAAGAAGCGTTAGATTATGCGATGAAGTATGGAAGAAGTCAATCAAAAGACATGATATCTAAATTTGTAAAGATGTATGTGAATGAAATCACCGTTGATATGGGTGAAAAGGGAAAGGCATCTATTGAACGAATCTTTCAATTGGCATCTGAACGAAATATTATATCTCCATTTCAAATCTATTTTGCCTAATTTATAGAAATTTGTAAAATCAAATTAAAATATAATTCTTATTTAATTAAAATAACAATCAGAACTATCTTGAAATCTTTCATCATAAGAATTTATTTATTTATTTATAAGAAAATAGTATGAACATATAGTTTTACATGTTTATAATTATAATATTATGATAAAAGTAATAGATTTTGCCGATTTTGTGATTGTCTGATATTGTGTTGATTTGTATAATTATTAGTATTTTTCTATTATTTTAAAAAATGTATCTCGTTGAGCAGGTTCTCTTTTTATTTCTTTGATCAAATTTACAAGTTCCTGTATAGATATACCAGTAGCTTTTCCTGCAGCACGAAATATTTCTTCTGAAAAAGCTGTACCAACTAAATCATTACCTCCATATGTCAGTGCTACCTGGGCTATTTTTTTACCTAGAGAAACCCAATAAACTGATATGTTGTCTAAAACATCTTTTAATAATAATCTAGCAATAGCTATTATTCTTAAGTCATAAGTAGAGGGGCTTTCTCTAACAATCAATTTTTTCTTCTCTAATTCAGTGTTTTCTAGACTAAACTTAAGTGGTATAAATGTATTGAAGCCATGAGTTTTTTTATTAAGCTCTCTGATTTTTATAATATGATCGATTATGTGTTCTGGCTTCTCAATATGTCCAAAGAGCATAGTAGAATTAGTTTTCAGACCAATTTGATGAGCTTGTTTAACTGTATCAAGCCATTCTTCTCCTGAGCATTTTCCTCTTACAATAATATTTCTTATATCTGAGCTAAAAATTTCTGCCCCTCCTCCAGGAAGAGCATCCAAACCAGAATCTTTTAATCTTAATAAAATTTCTTTAACTGAGTTTTTGGTTAATTTAGATATGAAAAAAATTTCTGCAGGAGTAAGTGCTTTAACTTTTACAAACGGGAATTCTTTTTTTATATTCTTTATCATGTTTTCATAATACTCCAAGCCAAGCTTCGGATGAAATCCTCCAACTATGTGTAATTCTGATGCACCTAGTTGTTCTATAGCTATTCTAGCTCTTTCAACAATCTGTTCATTAGTTAATGTATAAGCATCATCTTCATGCCCTTTTCTATAGAAAGCACATAAAGAACAACTTGCCGCACAAACATTAGTATAATTTAAATAATATGATGAAACAAAAGTCACTATATTTCCTTTTGATTTTCTTCTAACTTGATCAGCAACAGAACCTAATAAGAAAAGATTTTCGTCAAATAATTGTAAACCATCATTATATGTTAATTCCTCTCCAGATAATACTTTTTCAATAGCTTGTGTGGGTTGTGATATAATATTATTAGTAATCAATTGTTATAATGAATTTAATTTATTAATTGATATATATTCTTCTATATTACTGAGGATATTTCCTTGTAAAGAATAAATAGAATAATCAAGATACAATTTCAGTTGCAAAATAGTTTAAATTATATTGTTTCGAAATCGGAAATTGGAGATATTTTAAATAATGTATTAAAAGGAAGGGGATTTTGAAGATATTTCTCTAGATGAATTATTTGACGATAATAATGCTGATGATGATAGAGATAGTGATGATAATGTAAAGGACGAAAA
>Ga0115848_100279_pt1 | contig 18323 bp, 21 predicted proteins | sample InSIn3gowninarea_FD_83862 | JGI IMG/M metagenome (GOLD analysis project Ga0115848, IMG submission 83862) | reverse complement strand
TCCAGGTGGTCGCATCTATCATCAGATACTTCGTTCGCGCTTTCATTATCAAGAAATTAGGAATAGATGATCTTGCATCTTTCATTACTCTCGTCATATCGGTCGCCGTGTGTATAATAGGTGCACTGAGCCAGAGAATAACTTTATCAGCAAATTTTGAACTTTCATGGAATGAATTTATCACGATCATTAATGTGGGTGTTACGAGAGACTTGGGATTTGTCATTTGAATGCTGAAATTGTGGCTAACTTTGGTAGTTGGCATTCGTCAACATACTACTTTATGGACTTTCGACAATGGCTCTTAAAGTGGCGCTTAGTCTTTTTCTTCTTCGCATCCTCAGAACACGATGGCATGTTATTACGATATACTGCGTTATGAGCATTTCAGTTGCTTTTGGTATTTTCTATTTCTTTTTCAATCTCTTCCAATGTGGGAATTCAAAGGTGCGTTACATCCATTCTTCCACACTAGAGTCTGTGCTCTATGGAGGTGACTCAAGCTGATGAAATTTATCAAACTCTAGCATTTTGCGACTTCTTACCTCTCCAATCAATGTTATCGCAACGAGACAATCAACGCGATTGCGTATACACACGCAGTTCTATGCGCGACGGCGGATATCATACTTGCAACACTTCCTGTGTTTTATTTGAGAACTGCGAATCTTGATCGGAGAACGAAGATCTCCGTGGGATTGATCTTATGTTTGGGCTCAGGGTCAGTAATGGATCATGTTGCGGTGATATGCAATCACATATCCTCACAGTCTATGTTGCTGATTTGTCTTGTTAGTGGTTGCGTCTGCACGCTCATCAGAATAGCGTGGATCCATTACCTCTTAACGCCCGCCATTGATATTCTAAGTAAGCTCCTCGATCCCAGCTCCATTCTATTCGGATCATGGCTCCAGCAAGCCTCCCAACCACAAAGACCACAATCCAGCATCTCCCACATCTCCGAGACTTTCCCTTGATTTCACTAACTCGGAATACAGACAACATCCCCGGTATCGGCGTCATGTCCTCCGCCGAACTCTCCCCCGGCATAACCTGTCACGCACTCACAACATACAAACCCCTCTTCAAGCATAATTTCTTCCATTCGCTCTCCAATATTCATACTCCTTCTCCTTCTCAACCTCATCCACAGTCACCCTCGTCACCACGAGCACTCGAAGAAGGCCATGAATACGCGCACGCGCACGCACATGCACTCTCAAGGAATTTGAGCGTGCAAAGTCATCTTGATGATGATGATTTGAGCCAGGGTGATGGGAGTATGGAGAAGGATGTTGGTGTAGATGGGTCGGAGTTTGATATTAGGTCGACGGTGACGGTTAGTGTTGAGGTGGAGTATATGCATGGGTATGGTGGAGGTTATGGGGCTGACGTGGAGAGGAGGATGGAGACGGATATGGAAGACAGGAAGGCGAAATTGCAGTATCCGCAGCGTGTGAGAGGAGGTTGGATATGATAACGAATTTACTTGTGCAATGAAGAGGTTCATTTTGTGTTTTAGCAAGCAATGTACCTCAACAGTGGAATGTGTATGATTTGAAAGCACACTTTAGATATCCCAATGTCACACATTTTGTAACTGTACATGTCCACGAGCTACATGCTGTGCAAATCATCGAGGATTTGTATGGGCTGCGCCCGTCGTCCCATGATGTCAAACTTGAAGAACCAAGCTGAACCAAGAAAGCCACTCCACATATCCAATCAACGCAACACTGAACCAAGTAATCCAAAACCACATATTCATCCAAACACACTGAACCACCATGATTGATACATGCAGCAAGCGCACAGTCTATCATAACGCAATTGACCTTTCCCAGCAGTGATCCGACAGTGATCAAGGTGCAACGCAGACAGTCTTGTGCTGCTTCCAATCCTTCTTCTGGCAGTCTTTCGAGCAATACGACACTTTCTTGCAACGTGCACATTTCGAGAGCGCTCTTGCACTCGTATTGGAGTCGCTAGTGCTCTTTCCGGGAGCTTTGCATGAATGGCACACTTCACCATCGTTTGTCGCGGGTTTCGTTGTAGGAACGGCAGGTACAACTGGCCTACTGATTGGTTGCGCTGACGTATTCGGTTCCGGTCCCACGGGCGCGAATGTTCTTGTTCCAGTGACGCTCGAAGTACTACGAGCAGAGGAACCTTCTGACAGCCGCAGCGAGGATTCCTCCAGGTACGGCACATGAAAGATTGGTGTAATCGCCACTCTCGTGGCATACGTTTTGAGGGCATATTTCAGGTTTGTCAAATTCTATCCAGCCAAGAATGGAGTTGGAAATATGCCCACTCCGCATGAACAGATGGGATTTCCTTCGTATTCAAGACCTTTAGATAGAGGCACTTCTCCGCTGGCGATGTATTCGCATGACGTTTTGTGAGACCAAGTTCGGCAGCGTTCCACAAATCCAGGGAGGATCAATTTCCATAGACGGAGCTCATCTGACGTCACTTTATCTGATAAATCCCCTTCTGGGTCAAGTCATGGAGAAAGCCGGGCATCTTACTGTCTCGCATCAGTCGAGACGTTAGCGGAATTACTGCCGCATCCAGCAGGACGGCACGATGTGCAAGATCGAGCTTAAGTGATGAAACAAGAAACAGCATATTGATCCCAGTTGCTTCTTCGGTAAGGCCAAACAGCTGAGCTCGGCGGCCTTGCATACCGGAGGAATGCATGAACATGGAGAAAATGCCATCTTTTAAGTCGACACGAACATCCTGTTTAACTCCAGCTGACGACGATGCAGCCATGCCCGATTCTCTTATGGCGCGTTCACGAGCAGATAATGTCAATGACACATGAGTAGTCAGCCACGGGATTTTTCCGGTGTCATGCGTATCAATCTCAGGCATAACTGATACATTGGTGCGTGGAAAAGACCACATAACAGGATAGGCTTTCCCTTTGAACGACTCGAGCGATGCCGGAAGCATGAAGTGCGGATACAAAGTCTTCCAGCCGTCTCGAAGGATTGGCACTACTATCTCAACATATCCGGATTTCCTGGCAATTCGAAGCTTGACTTTCGAGCCATTCACTGGAAGCGGGAAGGTAGCTTGACGCAAAAATGAGCCATTGATGAAGAGCCCAGCGGTGATTGGAGAGTAGAAAGTGACTGTCACCGGTAGTTCCTTGTTGAATAGCTTCGCCTTTGCTGCTTCGGACATGAAGTCAATCCTCAGGATGGCATCAGCAATAGAGCAAGTATCCTGAGACGAGATGGTTACGGAGATGGATTGCGTTAAATCCTGCGCCAGTACGGGTGCTGTTTCAGGGACCGTCACATTTCCTCCTCCATATATGGGCCGAGCACTCATGTTAGGCATATTCCGTGTAATGTGACATTTGTCCAACGTTGTTTCATGAAGTGCAAGCTGCAACCCTAATTGACCAAGGAACGCAACCGCTCCAGGTGTGCTTAGAAGTCCACATCTAACAACGGGGGTGGATCGTGCGTGGAGCAATATCCAAGCAGGAAGGTAGAACGACGCAATCAGTGGAGAATTCGCATGCCAACATGAATGATCTTGGTCTACTTCTAATCGCGAATCTTGTCCTTGACCAATGACTTTGATTGTTCCGAAACCGGTCTGCACTGTGCCGAAAACATTCGACCACGGATGGAGAGCTTGCGGCGAAGATTCAACAGTGCAGCACAATGGAGGTGTACCACGAAACCCATCCAGAATCTTCTTGACTTGTTTCCGTGGAACTACGATTGTGATACATATTACGGCTGGAACTTCATCCCAGATTGATAATGGCCCTCCCATCCCATGAGCAAGCTTAACGACATTGCTGGCTTTGAGAGTGTCGACTGTATAGATATCTAACAGATGAAGATATAGATAGAGTTCTTGTAGCATGTTTGCTCCAATCGAAAGGCCGGATATGCTTTGCTCCACAGCGTTGAGGAATAGTTCCGCAGTCCGATCCCAATCAGTGACGATGTGCCCCTTGAGTTGGCGACCGATATGACGAGAGTAATGAAAGATGCAAGATCATCTATTCCTAATTTCTTGATAATGAAAGCGCGAACGAAGTATCTGATGATAGATGCGACCACCTGGAGCGCCAGGAAGAAATACAGTGCGCAGAGCCATGCTTCTGCTTGGATCATTTTGAATCAATTTGCTTATATCTTCTCTTTTAGTTTTTGTAACTGACAGCAGTAGAGATGTGTTTGGTGAACAAGAAAAAGAGCTATAAAGTAAGCAAGTCTCATGAACCGTGTGGAGACATTGCAAGGATAAAAGGCAGATGCCGCATTGAGGAGCAGGACGAGCGCGTGGGTGACGTGCAAGGCCACGATATATAAACTTGTACTTTTTTGTGTCAGAAGGCTCGTCAGATCATTGCTTGGAACGTGAGGAATATCCTCAATATGTGCATAAGGCGTATCGCAAAGGAGTGAAAGAGTGACGGATGACCGATAGATGATGAACCAATGATGTCGGAGAGACGGTGAAAAAGCGTTGTGACGTAGGGACCGTAGTGACATTCGAATATTGGATGCACATTTTCAGCGTGGATCAGGCGTATTTTTCAAAAAGTGAACGGCCCTGTCAGCAAATGTACCGAGAGATTGAAGCGCCATGCATGAGGCTAGATGGGAAACGTTAGACTCCTTTGCTACTTTTGATCGTCACCAACCGGCATCTCGTGCGATTTGGGAGAATACACGTGGATTCATGAACTTCTAGAAGCAAATAATGAGAATTCTCTTCCAGTTGTAGGACCTGACGACATAGCCAATCATGCGCTCGATGTGATGCCCCGAGAAGAATCAGACGGAGTTTGCGCAGTATTCGTTGCACGAAAGCGTTCTTATTTTTTGAGTTATCTGTTGCCACGATAATTGGGTTGCGGACCATAACTCAAAAGAAACCATTAGTATTCCCCCCTGTTCGAAGTATACATACAAGTACCGGATTGATCAGCATCAGCATGTGAAGGCTTGCTTACTCTGACCATTCACACGCAACAGACGATGATGAACGCCAACGCCCCACATCGATCTCTATGGTCTGCTTACTGCACAAAAGAGGCTGCGCAGGTATATGGAATCAATGTCTGCTGGATGATGCAATTGGCTTTTTGGAAGAGACCTTGACAGATCGTCCATCGTGTCTTTCATGTGGAAAATGGGAATGAAATGCCCCGACCGTACCTGTCAGTTATTCTTGTCTCTTTTTGGGACTACGGCCTGAGCGGGCAATCGAATAAGTCAGGATGAGATACTTGTGACGTGTAGAAGTTGAAGGAAAGCCGTGATCAGTTTTATGGTGTAATTCTAGATCGAAGCACGAATATTGACGAGAGTAGACACATCTTCCACTAACGCACAAATAGAATCATTACAATCAGTTGAATGTGCTATATCATATCAACATCATTCATATCATAATTGACGATGCCAGACCTGTAGTGCCAGAACAGCCTTCTTCCTCCGCCGCCGATGAGCCACTACCACTTTTGCTAGGCATTGTGCGTTACACAGTGATAATCTTTCTTTGCGAAGGTCGCCAGTTCAGCCCCTGGCGGCACTTCAAGCCTCCAAGAGGGCGATTTCTCAGGGCTCGTCCACGTTCAGCCTGTGGACATGGCGCCCGGCGTTGAACACCTCGAGAACGTCAGTTCTATCCCTGACGCTAATTGCAGTTGGTCCCACCTGGTTCATGGGCAGTATCAATTGCGCGTAGGATACGCCAACAGGCTGGCCGCTTTGATTTGCGTCTGCCGTGAGACTCATCGATCTCATTTCCGCCTTTCTGCCTCATCTACACCAGACGAGTTGTCAAAGTTCACTTCTCCCAGCCCTGGAACTGGCGGCTCAAGAGTGTATTCGGACGACTGCCCCCTCTCTATATCTGCTTTATATACTCCTAAATCATCGTCGCCGACTATCGTCGCACTAGAACGACGAGGCGAATGTGTGATACACGCTTCGATGACGCGTGGCTCAGATATGTCTTGAGTCCGACGATGAAAGATCTTGAGTTTGAAAAGAGGCTTATAAGTCGTGCAAGCCAGGCAAGTTATACCGATAGCCAGTTCCGCTGCTGACAAGATACTGTTTATTGCCGAGGAGGCTAAAGACAACATCTAGTTAGAACACTACATATTCTTTTAATCATTCTAGAAAGCAGGAAGACGACTTACACAGATTTTGAGATGCGGAGGTCAACGTGCGAACCCAGCCTATACGTGTAAACGTAATTATGCAACCTCTGTAGTGGTCCGACGAATTAGACAGGGTCCACAGCGACGGTGATTCGGATAATGAATGAACATACGCGAATCCCAAACACAAGATCAACCCCGTCGATATTTTCATCCGCTTGTCCATATTCGCCTTGATTAGATAGGAGATTGGAAGACTAGCAAGGACAATATCCGCAACAGCAAATAGTACACCATGGATATAGGATACAATTTGCACGGAAGTCGATTCTTGGTAACACTGTGTCGTGAGAAAGGAATTTGCAAAATGCTTATATCAAGGTTAGTCAGGGTCGGCTTTTTGTCAATACCCAATAACAAACACACTAACCGCGGGATTGCCACACTTGAAAAGCAAAAAGAAGAAGAGGAAGAGCCCGTAAGTAACCGAAACAGCCATAATGCTGTATATCACAATAAGGTGCCACCGAGTAACGAGGATCCGTAGAAGGAAAACACCAAGGGCGATCTTCAAACACATTGTGCCCAAGATATATAAAAGAACGCTTGCGAGCGCCCACTACCAAGGTTAGCCTCATACACGGATTTAGTGCAGCCATACTTACATTGATGAGTCCATTGAGCAAGGCGAGTAAATCAGGAGACTGAAAAGTGTCGAAACGTGTAAACTCAATCTGCTGGAATGTGCAAGAAGCGCAAAGCATCACAGATATGAGCTGTCCGTTAGTCAGCCATGTCACCGCTACGAACTGGAGATGTCTCGCAATGGTTCTTACCAATGTTATGAACGACATGAGGTCATCTAAGCCCAACTTCTTCACAAGAAAGGCACGCACGCTGTATCGAATGATAGAAGCGATGATTTGAAGTGGTAAAAGGAAATAAAGCGCGCAAAGCCATTGATTGAAAGGTTCCATGATTATAGAGATATTGCCAATGATGTTTTCAACACGAGGATGCTATAATGAAATAGAAGAAAAGACAAGAATTGAACAGGCATCGGTACCATGGCGATCTGAAAGTCTATCTACAATCCGCCGATTGGAACAGGCGGTCGACTGCCATTCTAGGCTTCTGGTGCCTGGCAGTTCTGCTTACGCCAAGCAAAGCGGGGGCCAAAGATCGTTACAGGGGAACCCATGGCGATGCACGAATTAGCAGGGAGTACCTTATTTGTATTTCCGTGTGGCAATTCCGCCTTGCTAGCATTAGCTGCACGTGGGAAAAGTAAGCCTCGGTGCAAAGCAGGAAGGAGTTTGTATTTATTGTCACTTTATAGATTGAGCAAATTGGAAGAACCCCGGATTCAGGAGCTAAAACGTACGAAGCGGCTCTAAAACGCCCGCTGAAGAAACTGAACGCAACTACACTGAACTTTGGGAGCGATAGGGGTATTGAGCAGACATCTCCAAGGGGTCGATAGACGATGGAATGTGCAGCACAGGGCTGAAATCGTATATTTTTGGCTTTTTCATTCATGAAATATGTTTTTGATTGTGAGAAGTACAGAGAGAAACCTCACTCTCATGCCAATTTGTCTTCATCTGGGAACATCGAGGAGTTCACAAACCCCTGATGAACTTGTCAGATTAGGTGCAGCTTTCCCAGCAGCAACTGTCTGTCATCGCTGCGTTGATGTTGCCATTAGTGCATATTACACGCAATATCGAGAGTTGTATGCGCGCGTCATAAATCGTCATTGCGGAGTTGAGTGCTCCGGCCTGTGCTGGATTTCCGTCGACTTCATAAACGAGAGCTCTGTGAAGCTTTTTATTCTCCCATCTTCCCGTTGCTGTCAAACCATGCTGCGATTGCGTGGTACGACCAACATGAGTAGCTATTTCAATTTGTCGTAAGTATGGCGATAAATAGTGCAAGATCTTTTGTACACTCATCACGAGCCGTGGAAGGTGAGTCGTATCTTCGGCCGAGCATTATGACGGGTCGTTGGAGTCGCACATGTTCGGATTGGCGCCGCCTTGAGGTCCAAGTGAAGTTAGTTCCGTGCGACAAGTTGGCATGTGGTTGACAAGAGATCCGCAGCATGATCGTGGACGGCTGGCTGTGTCCAGTATTCGAATATATTGGCGAGAAGGTTGGAAAGACGCCTTTTGGAATCGATCATTACATAGCAGCCCACGCATGTCGTGGCACGAATGGAATAATTAATGCATGGTATGCCTGCCATTCAATCATGATACTCTTTTCCTGTGCGTGCTTTCATCAGGAATTATTTTTCAACCTTCCACTTTCGCCTTCACTTTCTCCACAACCTCTTTCAGCGCCGCACAAGCAGGACTATCCGGGAAATTGTCGAAGAAACTCTCTCCATAATCACAAGCCATTCCAATCCTCGGATCCAGTGGCACAGCGCCCAGAAACTCAATTCCCAACTCCTTTGCCAATGCTCTCGCACCACCTGTTGTCGCCTTGAAAACCTGACTTGTATGCGTGCATTTCGGACACACAAAACCAGACATATTCTCTACAATGCCCAGAACCTTTATTTTTGCTTTTCGGCAGAAATCAATTTCTTTTCGTACGTCAAGTAAACTGACTTCTTGTGGTGTGGTGACGAGGACGGCTCCATCCACGCCAGATTCTTTAAGGAAGGAATTCACACTGAGATGTTCGTCGGATGTGCCGGGTGGTGTGTCGACGACGAGATAATCTAGTTCGCCCCATTCCACATCTTTCAGAAATTGTTTGATCAGTCCGTTCTTCTTGGGTCCTCGCCAAATGACTGCATCATCGCGATTCGGCAGCATAAATTGGACACTCATGACACCGAGGTTGTCTGAAACCCACACAGGACTCCAGCCTGAGGAGCTGACATGTATGGTTTCGGCCTCAACTCCCATCATCTTTGGTATTGACGGACCACAGATATCGGTATCCATGACTCCGACCATGGCATCCTCATCCAATGCGAAAGCGTGCGCAAGCATGGTTGTAAATGTAGATTTGCCAACACCACCCTTTCCAGAGAGGACAAGAAGTTTATGGCGAACGCCCGCGAGACGCGCTGTTATGATTGGGATATCTGGATCAGGTCCTTTTGGTGTGGAAGCACAGATTTGCTGGTTCGGGCAGCCGGCGCAGGCATCGCCTTTGCCTGCTTGTTCGGATTCGGGGCCAGGACAGTGTTCTAGACGGAAAACGTGTCAATCAGACATTGCCTTGAGATGGAGTATGCATTTGTCACATACCTGGCTCTGGTGCGACGAGTTTCGGTTCGATCTTTGGTGGTGAGGATGGGTCGATCGGGAGAGGTTCTTCAAAGTGAGGCGCCATAGCGGAAATAATCTCAAGGTATTCTGATCGCAATCTTTGGCTGTTTTGAACTCAAACACAACAAATCAATATTCTCGAAGCAGTCCACAAACACCATGATTATCGATGCATATTTGAAGGAGGACGAATTCCTGGCTTTGAAATCGAATGTGGCGAAGAACTTGGTGCGCCACAACCGGCCTGCGCCACACCGCGGGTCCTCATGCATTCCATTTCTTGTCATCAGTGGATAATTTCTTGATTGATAATAGATCTGAATATATGGTATACAGGTTACTTGACCAACTGAGACTTAGAAGAGGTGGTAGTAATTTCTAGACATAGTATAAAATACCACTAATTATAATAATAAGAATGTCTCCAGCGGAAGGCCTCTCTGTCGAAGCGCATCGACTGAGAGTCTAGGATCGCTAGTTGTTTCATGTCCTCCATCAACTCTATAGAACATTGTATAGCTACTGTCCTTGTCATGTGCTACCCTCTGCCACTCTGGTGGTAAAGGACCTAGCCTTGGATCCTCGCGAGATACTTCTCTCATGTTGTGATTGTAATAGCCATCATAACCTTCTGCGAGCACAAGAGAAATGCCCTGAGGCAATGGCCCCAGTAAAGCGTCGCCATACATGAGCCCGTCTACGTAGGCAGTTCCGACGACGTTAAAGGTCAAGTTTGTCTCGCGCAATACGACCGGCTTATCGCAGCCAAGTAGAGTGCAGATTTCATCACCCAATTTTGTATCACTCGGAGCGAGACCAATACGGCCATCCGATGTTGTGATCAAGCTTCGCCCTTTTTGGTAAGCCACTGCCCGGTATAGGTGTGCTTGCATGTCCTGTGTCATCTCCATTGTTTCGGGGTCACTTGTTAACAACTCCCGCAACACGGACAAGCTTTCCGTAAAGGTTGGGAATGGTGCATTGGGCGGAACCCACCGGCGGGCGAACTCATCCATGACAATAGTTCTACACAAGGCACCAAGGTCCTTCCCTTGGTCATTGACATTAGGTAAGACACCAGCGAAGTCCGCAAAACGTTGCAGTAGACTAGCATACTGCCCTAGAGTGTCAAGGTTTATGTTCTGCAATGCCATAACATCCTTGACTGTAGTCATCCAATCACTTCCAAGATGCCATCCCTCACATATGTAGCGTAACAAGGTGTCCTTCGGCCGGGTACACAATGACTGGTCACGGTGAGATCAGCTGAAGCAAGTCTATTTGGAACCCAGGTCGGCCAACCAGCTTGCAGCTCACGCAAACCGCAAAGGTGCATTAATTGTAAGGAGTCTCCCGTCTTCATATATCTTACGGCGAAGTCTATGTAGACGTCGCGAACCGAGGCTGTATAATTTGGTACGATTCCGAGCTCCATTTCCCATCCTGAAACGATCCCAAGCAAGGCATAGATTCTGTCGCGCGGATCAAGGCAATGAGAATTGATGCTGTGGCATAACATCTCAAACAAACTATTGTTTGGCTCCAGCATGGCAATTTGAGTCACGTATCTGAGTGACACCGAGAGCTCAAATGGTAATGTCAGCTCCTTTCTTAGTAGACATCTAACAGCAGCGCGAAACGAACTCCAAGATATACTATCGTAGCCCAGGATCATCCGCGCATCTCTCCTTGCAACGGCAATCTCTTGCCATATCCAAAGTCTTCGAAACCATGGCCTGATAAAAAGATAGCGGACTGCTCGCCACGTCCGTGAGTCCCATGGCAATGCTTCTCGAGGATTTGTCCAATATAAGTCTTCAATGGATTGTGAGAGCGCAAGAAATTCCCCATTTTCATCAAGGGCGACCTTTGAACTCAACAGCTCCAACTCTCGGAGAGCGAGCGAGCTGTCGAGAGCCGGATGACCAAGCCATACAATCACTCGCTTGGCACTAGTGAATACATCGCACTTACGTTGGACTTGCGGACTGCGTTCTTTCAAATTTTGCTGGTCAACGCAGATTGCGTCAATCCAGAATGTTTGCGCTTCACGCTCATCTCGCACAGTGTTGCCAACAGGACGGACAGGCCAGGACGCCGTGTCGTCCTGGCCTGTACGGCCGGACGATAAGCTCATCCTGGCCTGGCCTGTACGGACGGCCGGTATACGTATCCTGTCCTGTTTCTACTGTGGCGGCGCTTCCAAATTAGGTGGTTGAGATGTATAATGTTATGTGATATACCTTAAATAAAATTTTAGATTTATTTACGCTTAGTTATTAACGTAACAGTATAGTAGTTTACTAGATACGAATCCTGAAGTATTATATTAACATAATATATATGTTAATATAATACTAAGAGAATAAAAACGACCTTGAGAGATATGCTGCTCGAAGGATAGGGCTAGCCCTACGGGGTAAACTCTAAATTAGCTAATTCGAAGTCTCGATTTGCGGAGAAAACAGCGCCTAGCCTAATTTAGCTATCAAAACATAAGTATAGGTATGAGTATATAGTATAATAAGTGTCCGGCCTATTAGGACAGGCCGGACGAGGTTACTATCCTAGCCTATTCGGCCTATCCTAACGACAACACTAATCTCGTAGATATAGTAAAAGCCGCCTGAGATTCTTCGTGACTTGAATTGTCCGACTAACTCCCAAGGGGTGTAGTAAGAGAGCGAGAGTATTATTTGCATCGCCCTAGACGTATAATAAGGTATTATAGACTGGGATATAAGTTTTATTAAGGATTGTTGTCGTAAGGCTAAGTCTGGGTGGGTCAGCGAAACCGCCTAGTAGGATTGTTATAAGCCGAATCTCTTAGCCGCGGAGAGGTGAGTAACGATATCCCGGCATTTATTTTAATTTATTGGAATCGATGGCATGTCGAGAAAGTCAGCTCGACTTCTCTGTTATTAAGCAATGAACTCGACTATTAATTTATCATGAAAGGTACATAATCTTAATACTAGATATTGCTAAGGGGTCCTTCCTCAATAGGACGTTTTCAGGGTCCAGCGGGTAGGGCGCAAGTACTGATTGGCCGAGATTGTCCACCGGCGATTCATGCAAGAACACCAACTTTTTATAATCAACCTCCCCAGCGCGCAATCATTACACTCGCATAAAATAGCCTCAATAATTAAAGCAAGCGATTAAGATTATAAAACGCTCGATTTTAAGTGTTTGCATCCAGAAATCATCAAAATCTACCGGAGGCGCATTGCGTGGTGATAATGCAAAAATATCGGCTGTTTGGCAGGCTGCGATGTGATAATGCAACTACGCAGCAGAAGTATTGAAGGCACGTGTACGGCCGGATTAACGTGTGCTCCCGTAGTGGGACGTGCAAGAACATCAAAATTATTACAAGCAACCTACGTAGCGCGCAATTTATCAGCACAATAACCAATCGATCAAATTTTGTTAAAAGAAGTTGAAAATATAACCAATTACGAGATATATGGATGCACTAAAAAGCGCAATATTCAGTGCATATTTACCGTACAAATAACGTCGATGCAACGCGCGGAGCCGCCGCGCAGCGGGTGCGGAGCTTACCCGGAGATAATCAGACGTTAACTACTACGCCACCTTAATTGGGGTCCGACGTTCGAACTATACTCGAGGTAGTACATAATATGCATTACTCATAGAAAAACGTGATACGGAGTATCACAGGCCTGAGCTTGTAGCCGAATATTTAACCGGGCGCTTATTTATATATGTGAAGGTTAACAACAGTGAATACTATATTCTCTTTACAAGTAGTCAGATAATACCCGGACTTATATCTAGGCTTTTCACGATAACTGGCTAGAGTAGAATCTTATTTATTAATTGCTCGCAAGGGATAATTCAAGTAGTCTCTTCTATCACATTCTGGTATCGCTGTATGTCGATTGTACTCACAGGTCGAATGCGGAAATGATTCCTTCTGTGGCTCAACAGTTGTCACCTGTCACCTTCCGGCAACGCTAACATTCAGCCTAGCATATGCAATTGGAGTCTGGAATCTGAATCTGTCACTTCGGATTCGGTTCGTGCGCGGTCTCTCATGAGTTATTAGACTGTTGTCAAACACATTATTGCCATTTGCGGGCGATATAGCCGTGCTATACCCACTCTTAATGCCGCGTGAAGACATAGGTATTCAAGCGTAATGGCCGTCCCTCGCATCACATCTGCGGCTTATTGTGCATGAATCGATAAGGAAAGAGCCAAACGCTGCAAGGAAAGATCGATTTAATTATGCCGTTATGCGAAACTTGTCAAAAGTTCGATATTTTCCAATTCAAGTACCCGCCTCCGGACGTCAATTGGGGTGGGCGATTTAAACCACAAACTCATGCTCATACCCTCAAAACACTACGTGGTTCGTCTAAAAGTTGCGACTTGTGTGAGCTAATCCTGGAAGGTGTTTCGCCTGAATGGAGCGAGGAAATCCTAGAAGATGAGGAAATCACTTTGGAGGGTCTTCGGGATTGGCATCTAGTGGATGAGATGGGAGGCAAGGAGATACCTCTGTGCTTGACCTTCATAGAAGCGGGCTTTCGAGGCTTTGATACCGAGCAGGGTATACAATGCATCTTTCCAGTACAACTAGAGCTCATGGCAGACCCGGGTAAGTTGTAAGCATCCGAATTTCATGCTTCTACTGAGACATCCCAAGGCAGCGAGGCTTCTACTTCTAAGACGATACGTGGAACAACCATTACCGCCTCTGACAATCTCGATTGTGTTCTGGACTGGCTCAAACACTGTCAAACAAGTCATCAACAATGTCAACAGCGAGACTTGACACTACATGACGATGGGGCCACTGTACAATCATTTCGGCCGATGCGTCTGATTGACGTCGGCGCGTTTAATGGAGTGCAAGAACCTCATCTTGTTGACACCGATCCTGACGATCGAGGGAGCTATCTTGCTCTGAGCTATCGGTGGGGTGGACGAAATATCATTCGGACTACTATTTCGAACTTGCACATCCACAAGCAATGCATTCCTTTTAGTAGCCTCTGTAAAACAATACAAGATGCTATCATGGCCACACGTAGACTCGGATTCCGATACTTGTGGGTTGATGCTCTATGCATCATACAAGATTCGACAGCCGATTGGGATCGTGAGTCATCCATGGCGGCATCCATTTATCGACACGCTACAATCACTCTATCGGCAACGGTTGCGACAACAGGTGATGCAGGTTTATTCTTTCCCAGAGAACGTACGAAATGTGTAGCGATGACTTACAATACCCGTGATGGAAACCCCGATTGCCAGTTCTTCATGACTCACCCGCGGCATGATTCATCATTCGCAGAGGATGTTACGTATGGGGTACTAAATACCCGAGGATGGATACTGCAAGAACGGGTATTTTCTAGGCGGATCGTGCATTTTGGAAAGGATCAGTTGCATTGGGAGTGTATGTCGGTTACATGCAGTGAGGATGGCCGCGATGGCATTCGTTTCAAGGACATCGATAGATCCTTAGCACAACTAATCTTTGAAGCACCGATCCAATCCTGCGAGAACCCTCAGATCGCTGGTGAAAGACCTGCCACCAATTCAGCCAGAATGTATGATTACTGGTACGACATGCTTGAGAACTACACAAGTCGTGCTTTGACATTTGAAGAAGATAATCTCCCGGCATTGTCAGGTTTGGCAAATCTATGCGAGAAATGGTCTGGCGATCATTACGTTGCAGGTCTTTGGAAAGGAAACTTTGGCCGTGGCCTTATTTGGTGCGGATCAAACCTATCGCAACCAGCTCGATTTCTGGCCCCTTCTTGGTCCTGGGCTAGTCTACTTGGCGCAAAATACTTTCTGACGCACAGCTTCTCGAGTGCAAAATCAGCGCTTGGAAATATACAAATCAGTATAGAGACAACAAATGCTGCCAACAGATATGGGCAAGTCAAGGCCGGGCAAGTTTCGCTATCAGGACCATGCAGACAGATTTTTGACCATCAATTTCACTTTGCGGACGTCAACGTGCCTGATGGGCAATGTTCTGCTGCTAAACCATGGTTTCCAAGATATGATAATGGACTACCTGAAGATCGTACATCAAGCCCGATTGAGGTAGATGATAAAGATTTGGACTATTACAAGCAATGGCAAGCGGCTAGAGCCACTCCACAATGGATTAGTCTTAGTACTGAATATCACGCACCATGGTCTACAAACATATCAGATGAGCACGGAATTCAGATCGGCGAAGCAATGTTCGATGATCCGTCAATTATTCTTGATCACGACTTATTCATATTGTTGGTGTATAACACAGGGCATCGAGTTAGTTACCAGAACGTGCGACATCCGCAGCATTTCACGCCAAAGGGGGAGTACGGGTTTGCAATCCTACTTCGCAGATTGAAGCCAGGTAACTTTTGTCGTATAGGACTTGCGAGCATCGATTGCGAGTTTTTCACCGATGCGGCTGTTGAGCAAGTTGTTATTTATTGATTAATAGGTGGTTGCGGAAACGTAACCCGGAATCAAAGACTAATCAGACGTGCCTGCTTCGCTGGAATGCTCACGAGCACAAATCTCCCAGAATGATTGATTGAATAGTAAGGTTCAGAGTCACCATTGCCCTCTAACATTTTTGCTAGTGTGAGCTACTTGGCCTGAAACACGACACTCAGCGGCAAGAGTTGCGATATCATTTCTCCTTGATGAATCGCAATATATTTTGGTACGAGATCTGGCTTAGAGATAGCGGAAGTATAAGTTAACCACTCGAAGATCACATGCAGGCAAGAGAGGAAACAAGAAATAACACGAAGACGTAACTGGTAATAGGCGACGAGGATGAGAGAAGCATGGAGACGGTGTAATTTAATGTGAGATTGGTTCCTATTTCGCGGATACAAGAGCAAATAAGAAATGCCTACTTACTATCAAAATTCCTCCATATACAAATTGTCCCCTGCACATCTCTTCACCTAATTCTAGGCATGCTGTTGTGTTTTAATGGAGCAGAAACGACTCCAGCGATTCAATTGTGGGAACCACGCAGAAAAAGAAATCGTTTGACCCAAGCGGCGTGCATCGAACGCAAATTGACTTTGTATCGGTCTCACAAAGAAGTAAGCACTAGCCAGATATTCAAATATCAAAATATCTTTTCAGGACTTAAAAATATTCACACATGCTCCTCATCCGCTCATCATCTCCAGCTCAAGAATAGCAAACTACCAGTAAATTTAATCTCAACTCCATCACTCACACAAAAACTTCCGATACAAGTTCAACGAATTCCAATAATACGCTTCGTGTGGATAAACCCATGCCACAGCACCAGCTTCGCCATCCGAAGATCCACTAGGCGCTTCCCAAAACGTATAAGGTACATCAGGCCACATGAAATCAGTCGTGCAGTTTAATGTTTCGTTCGGTAGCGGATAGGTACAAGTAAAGTTATCCGCGGGGCTAGGCTCGAATTCGACTTGGAACCAGTACTCCGGCCCTTTCTCGTCGTCGAAGCGCATGTAGAAGTCAGTCTCGAAGTTACGGATGGATCCGTCGGGGCCGGTGTAGTATGTGTAATTGTATTTATCTGCCGTTGAGAGAGGACCCATGTAAGCGTATAGGAGAACATCGCTGACTGATGTATTGAGGTACAAATAGTTGTTACTCGAGTCAACGAGGTGGTAGGGGGTTATCGTGACGGTGGGCGCTCCTTTGATGGTAACGGAGGCGCGTGTGACGGGTTGAGTCGTTGTTGTAGTGTGTAGTGCTGGATACCATTGGCCCTATTCGGCTCTGTCAGCCGAGCTCAAGCAGTATTCTATTAATATTAAATGTCTTACTGATGGTTCGTCACCATAAAATATTTGTGAATATATAGATGTATGTGTTACTGTCTCCGTAATCGTTGTGATGAATGGCTTTGCTACTAATTCCTCGCGTTTATCCTTACGAGTTGTCGGAATGGTAGAGCATTTTGGGATACTGGAGAATGTAAGAAAGACCGTAATCCGAGGACATGTATGCTGATTGAGTGGTGCTTACTGAGTGACTGTGACAGTTGGTAAACCGCCGGTCGTGGTGCCTGATAGGACAGTACTGTAGGCAGTAGTCACAGTGGACTCCCAATAATCAGAGCTGTTCGCAAAGTTAGCCGAAGAAGCTTCGACTAACTGCGAGCATGTGTGTTACTCCGTATTGTAAACTTTACTTACTAGACTGTCTCAGTAGTAGTAACTTTGTGTGTAACCGTGGAAATCGCATGCGTCGCCCCTACCAGTGCTGCGAGGACTGAAAGTCTGAACATTTCACAAAAGGCCAGTATGCAAGACAACCTTCAAGATAGCTTGCTATTTCTTAGAGGATTGTCTGAATGAGCACGATATTTCCACGACATCCCCAGCTCTTTATATATACCACACCCAGGGTAGCATGCAGCAGCGGATGTGGAATCTCCTCATATCCGTTCGCAACTGCAGGTCGCATACCACATGATGCATCCCATAAGAATATAGGTGCAACAATCAACTTCGAGCTTCCGATGTGATATGCAAGCAAACTCGCCAAAATTAGCACATGCGGTTATTGCGGAAGATAATTACCGAAGCCTGCGGGTCATCTGTGCTGACTACTACTTCTCGCAATTCAAAATGTGCATTGCAATTACTCTGGTGAAAGCGTGCCAAACACGCCACCAATACTGAATCTTGATTCGATCAAGTTCAATAGGCACGTGGACCAATTCACTCCCGGATTGCCGAAGAATTTGATAACAACCTGAAGCGGAAGCAGAGAAGAAGTGCAATTCCAATCAATGCCACTTCGAACTGATGAAAAGAGGAATTGGGTTAAAACGAACCCCAACGCATGTCTCTCGTTGAGTTCGCTGTCTT
>Ga0115848_100277_pt1 | contig 18337 bp, 12 predicted proteins | sample InSIn3gowninarea_FD_83862 | JGI IMG/M metagenome (GOLD analysis project Ga0115848, IMG submission 83862) | reverse complement strand
TACTCGAGCCACCACACCAAGTTCTTGGGACGTTCACCGAAAGCCCAAACCTACCCGCCTTCTCTCTTTGATCTTTATGCTCGCCTGCTGATACCTTTTACCTTTGACTCTCTTACTTGAACTGCCCGTATATCTCTTGCTAGCCCTCTCAATATGAAGAATGTGCCACCGTTTGCTTGCTGACTAGACATGTGGATAGAACTCACTAGAATGGCACCCATAACACCAATAGAAACCATTGCAGCCACCAGGAGAGATTGAGAGCCCAGTCGCCACCCGCGAGAAACTATGATTGCCCCCAAGTTGACATCGAATGAGACACGACGTGCACTGAAAGCACGAAGTTCTCGAATCAATCTGTTCTCATTCACACCCAGTGGAACCTGATGCTGCTTTTCATCTAAAGCTGTGGAACCTACCTGCTGCTGCTGTGATCGATCTATCCGCCTGCCTTCAAACTTATCGAGGAGAGATCTTGCTCCCTGGAGATGAAAGAATAACTTGATTTGATGGATGGATGAGAAGGCTTTGAGAGTCCTGGAATAAGGTTATTGGGTCTATATCCAACTGCGAATAAGACTTTGCGCTACAAGAATATGTAAAGGGCCTATCCTCTTCTCTAGGTGGTGATAAGTCCTTCTTCAAAGTGAGAGGCTTTGAGGGGCCGGACCGCGAAAACCCTGAAGCGCAAGCACTAGTGATTGCCAAATACGCACTCGTCCAAAGACAAGAGTAAGCAACCAACCCACTTCAACCTTGACCATGGAACCTACTCACTCAGCCACCAGACATTCACATGTAATTCACTCTATGCGGGCATTCAGTAGATGATTCAATATCCAGATCCCGTACACGGGCAGGGATTAGGGAAAAACATCGAATTCCAGTTGATTTAAGCCATGTACTAATAGAGACTCTAATAGGCCAGCTATTGACTAATGGCTAACTAATAGGACCAGGGAAGAAAGGAAGGGGCAGTGGTCAGGCTAGATAGAAAAGACTACCTGCTATCCACTGAGGTAACCTCGCATACAGGCAATTGACCACGGCGGACCTGTACATAAGCATGTACTAGCACGCTCCAGGAGTTAACTCAGCCAATCGACTACGGTTAAGGTGGGTTCATACATTGGCATTCAGCCACGGTGGAGATGCAAGGGCACTATGTATACTCGTCCATCGGGGGTAGGGGCTAGAGGCGGATTATAGTAGGTAAGGGCCAGTAGCGAACCTATTGCATTGCAAGTGCGTCACAAGCGCCAGAGGTGCACTCAATCCAAGGGCTAGCGCTGGCAACAAACCTACCCTAAGAGCGCATCCATTCGGCCCACTAGTCACTCAGACGGAACAGACGGAATCCTAGGAGCGTATACACTAGAGAAGCCAGAAATACCCAACGTAGGCAGGAGCACATCCTATCACACACTCCCTTGCCCTAGGAAGCGCAAGCCCCTCCGGGACCTTGCCTTTCTTTCACTTGCCAGACATAGACCTGGAGCCAGAGAACTGGAATCACCTAGTAGGTCAGCCATGGAGAGCCTTAGAAGCCACGGATGGATCGTTGGATCGTGGAATGCCAGTGGGAATTTGAATTGGTTCATGAGCCCTACCTTGTAGAAACCCCAATAGAACTACCTGCCATATGCCTCAGAGAGTACATGAGTCCCAACCCTTACCCTTATATTTATACTGCTGGAAACCTAGGACCATGGAGGAACTTTACAACCCTTTCTTCAAACCAGGAAAGGAAGATCAGTAGGGGACAGGATTAGAAGACCTTGTAAACCTGCTACCTGCAATCACTATATATTCACAGGCCAATAATTCACAGGCCCTAGAACTTTAGGTCTTCCAGGGAATGCTATTAGACCTTCCCTTGTTCATACAATACACCTGCCAGAAATCAAGAGGATATTCTCTGTACCAGCCCTATACCATTAGGGATTACAAATAGGAGGCACTGCTATAAGAACTTACCTCTTTATACCTGAATCCTAGGAGCATACAGTACACACTAGAGATGCTAGGAAGACCCAAGTAGCCAGGAGCACATCATGCTATGACGGACGACCACACTCCCTTGCCCTAGGAAGCGCAAGCCCCTCCGGGACCTTGCCTTACTCTTTCTTTCACTTGCCAGAACTTAGAGACCTGGAGCTAGAGACCTGGAATGCACCAGTGTAAGTGAGTCAATCATCATGAGAAGACCTTTGAAAGCCCCCGGAGGATGCATGCATGGATGTATGGATGGAATTAAGTCATCACCTGAAAGGCATTCAATCATCAAGTTGCCCACTTACAAAAGCAAGTTCGGGAACTATGAAATAGGCCTACTCACCCAGAAAACACCATCTTCTCTCATTCAAATACGCGGTTGGACAAGCTTTTGGGAGGGATCGACCGAACCCACCTGGGTGCCTTAATACGGAGCCCACAATAACACATTTTTGACAGGCAGGCTGATCGGATCGGGCGGGCCTTGACAGCGGGCTTTTGAATTGACTCTTATTACGTATATAATATGACCACACTTTAGCTTGCCACTACTTACCGTCTTTCACGGCCCAACCGCCGCGTTAGGCTATTTCTATTTGGAGGGAGAAAATATAGAAAACCTATAGATGTGCCGGATCGGAGGACCCGGTAGGGGGCTCGACTAAAGGGAGAGGAATTACTTTCAGTTTGAACTACAGCAGTCTTTACCTTTGTTGTTGGGTGGAACAGCCTTCTTGGGTGGGATTGAATTCTCGACAGCCAGAATAAGCAGCTTATATCGTTTCACTGCCTGGATAAGTATATACAGCCACTTCAGAGACACGCAGCTGGATGGAGACCTTCTGTCGTAACTAACCTTCTTATCTTGATACCCATGCTTTCACTATCGCTGGATTACTGAATAGCGGTCATTAGCCAAGGAACCAAGTTGCATGCTCGGGGGGATTATGGTCCCGAAAAGGAAGAGGGAGGGGAGGGAAAACCTTTCTCGTTTTACAACTGCTGGATATCTCACTTATGGGTCATCAGAAAGCCTTGTTGGATGGTGGGTGGACAAGCTTAGTACTGATAGGATATTATCCCAGACAAGGATCTCTTTGCGCACTTGCCCTTAGGTAGCAATCTTAGGGAGATACCACTAGAGAACCAGAGAACCGGAGGGAGAACCGGGATTGGAATTTTATGGCATGTGCTTTGAAAGAAACCACCTTACCCTTGAAACTTTATTGACTGCCGAAACACTAGCAGGACATGGAGGGGAGGGAGTCATGTTCAACCTCTTATGAAGCCAGCAAAGAATAGAAGTAAGTTTCCTTCCTGTGCTGGGGCTCACCCAAGAATCTATATCGGGGACTCACCCAAGAACTCTTCAGTGGGGCACGAACTCTTCACACGAATTCTTCAATTGTCATACTTAGTGATTTCTCTCATATTCTTTACTGAAGAGTATCCTTATTATATCCCCTATATATATATTTTGATCAGTGTCTTAGCTACCCACGAATTTGCCATTTATGGGTTCCCGGCCCCATTAGAGATTGCTTGATTACATGGTAAGTAATGGCGGTAAATTACATTCCCTATTTCTTAGTTGGGGATAAATTGATTAGATATAGAGTCAATAGTTTCCTTCCTTTGGTGCTTCCTTTCCTTCCTTATTCCTTCCCTCGGTTGGAGAGAGAGTAAATATGCGCTATTCCTGATCGATTATGTAGATCGATTATTTATTTCTCTAAATACTGCTTTACGTAACTGCTTTAGGGCAACCAACTAATGTAACTTATTCACGTAACTGCTTAACGTCATCATACTTATATAGCAATTCCTCTATATCAATGCTTCCCGGATCGAAGCTTCCCCTTCCCGCGTCCCTTCCCGATCGCTTCGCACCTCGTCCGATCCAGCAAGAATTCCCCTACCCATTAAGCTTCAAGCCATAAGAATACCTGCTGCCAGCCCAGCCATGCCATGCCCTAAAGAGAATAAGTAAGACGACCATCCATGTAATCAAGCAATCTCTAATGGGGGGAGCAAGAGGCTCTGGTTCGATCAACCCAAACTGAAGGTTCATGGCATGGGTAACTCGGGGCTCTCTATGGTTTTATAAACCCAAACTCAAGGCTGGCAGGAAGTAATTAAGATATATAGGGGGGAACAACTAATTGGCAAAATAGGGCTTGTAAAAGAAAAAGTGGTGGATGCAGGACTTACAGTACGGCACTATGATATGAACTTACCTTGTTCATACAAACAACCTACCAGAAATACATATTGACTGACCCTATACCATGAGGGCTTTGGAGGGAATGCTATCAGACCTTTATAAGTGCCGGATCGGATGATGTGGGAATTACCTGAAATGCTATCATGAAGCCACTTGCCTAATGACAAATGCATGACAGATACCCCGTTGAGGATTATGACTCGACCCATACCAACCACCCGTTTTAGAGCTCTTACATAGCATTTACGACGTATGTATGTATGGCCCGCGCTTCTGTGGGGCTCTCTCTTCTCTCCGTTTAGCATGGGACTCTGTTACGTAGCAAATCTCCTGCACGGTTGTGGGTGGGATTAATGGCAGTCTTTGGAACAGGAACAAATGAATCTGAATATCTCACTGGGTAACGAATTGCCTCTGCCTCCCCTGCCTTTCCTATTGCTTTTGGTTTTGGTGAGCCAACAGGTGCTTCAACTCTTTTCATGGGCATAATAGTATCTAGATCAATTGCAAATGAAACTGGATATGAATCTGCTACTACTCGATCTAGAGAAATTGTACAACTAGGGCCCTTACTTCTTCATAGGGGTCACTCACTATTCATATGGTGAGGGCCTTTTCCTTGGGTTTGGTAGTATCAGAGGGGTCGAGCGCATTCATATTCTATTCTGAAAAAGTGGCTTATTCCGCGACATCTCTAAGCCGTGTCTCCCAAAAACCACACTTCTTTCTTACAATTTTTCAGTTCATGAAATAGGACCAGCTCTAAAGAAAGGTCTCCCCATCCTATCCTACTATCTATAAAGGTAAGGTCCCCCTATCAGGTCATATACTAATATAAAAGGAAGGTGTGGTTAGGTAGGAAGGTCTATCAGAAGGTGGGAAGGTGTAGTCCCTATAGGTAGGACAGAGACTCATAGGTGAGGTTAGGTTCTCTCTCTCTTCACTGAAGAAGTAAGGTTGGGTTGAAGGAATTGGTCCCTACTACCACCACCAACATAAGGTCAATAGGTTAGGTCCAATAGGTAAGGTACCTAGTGGTAAGGTTATCTGGTAGATCACTCAACAAACAGAAACCACCGCAACGTATAATAATAGGAATCTCATTTCTAGCTAAGAAACTAGCGAATTGACCTTACCATACAACTCTTCATTGAACACAGTGAGAGAAACTCAGATCATATTCATTTCATGCACCGAGATATGATTTCATTATTCGATCACGTAATTACATATATAATTCATTCATGCATAATGACATATGCCCATATATGCATTGTCGAATGAAATAATCAGAAATGCATAATTCATTCATGCATAATGACATATATAATGAATGTCACTATCTCTGGTCTCGAAGTCACCTCTAAGTCATGAAATATCAGGTTGGAAAAACCACAATGACATATATAATTCATGACTGGATTCGAGAGCGTAATGACATATATAATATATGCATTATCTGCTAAGGCATAATGACATATCTCATTCATGACCAATATAAGTACGCCTATAAGAAAGCGTAATGACATATATAAGAAATCGTAATGACATATATAATTCATGACCAGCAGCCACTCCTCGGCGATAGCCTCTTTTCTTTCCTCAATCCCACCCATTATAGACAAAGAGAGATAGAGATAGAACATGCCGATGCCTTAAATAAAAAACCCATTCTGATCGGAACAGAAGATCTAGTAAATAGAAGGGATGGGTTCTCGGTCCCTTTCGTCTAGTGGTTAGGACATCGTCTCCTCATGTCGAAGACACGGGTTCGATTCCCGTAGGGGATAGGTAGGTACTCATTCCCGGTCTCATTGCTGAGTGACAGGCTGAGAAGCACACGCACCTATATGCATATCCATATATCATATCGAGACATCCATAGATGGGTAGAAGAGATCTATTTATATCCATATATGCATATATCTACATATATCCACACCCATATCCATATATCGATATGGATACAGATATAGATCCATACATAGATACGGATATGGATCTCCATCTTACTTACGCGACTTAATACTGGCTGGCCTGGTGGGGGGCTTAAAATGCCCACGGTAAACTATATGGGAATTGGGTACGGGTATGTACAGAGCGTGGAGCCATCCTGCCTGATGGGTGCGCGCTTTCAATACGTTACGCCTTCTCTTCAACGCGTTCTTGGTTGGGATGAAACTGACCCTGCCCACGAGGGGGAGATCCGACTGACCCTACTAAGAAAGAGGAGACTCAGGATGCGGGGCCTGCGGCAGAGCCACAACACGGGAAAACGAACAACGAGATCATTGATAGGTATAACTGGCTCGTGGCCTGTTGAACGACTACAGCTAGCTGTAGCGAGAACCTGAGATCGCTGATTAAGGGGCGATCTATAAGGGGCTGCTATGTACACTTGGGTGGGCCATAAGAGCCCCCATTGTCAAGATGTATGTATGTATGGAAAGGACCTGAGCGCTCATCCTGGCTCGCTCCGGCCGGTACCTATAGATATAGGGGGGATAACGAGATGGATCGGATTCCTAAGGGATCATTGACCATGGGACCAGCCGAATCGACGTCCCTGCCTCCCGGAGAACAGCTGTTGTCAACGAAGCGACCTGTACATTCCGTGAAAATGAGAAAGGATTATGGGGGACCTGGTCCTCTGGTCCTGCAGGCAGAAGGAAGGCCGCGAGAGGAAGGAGTGGATACTAGGAAACATATCCCATTATGTAAGGGGACAAAGGTTTCCATCCGTGCAAAACCAGCAAATAGCGTATATCTTATCTAAGAGTATAGTAGTTTCCCAAACCGATAGGGATAACGGGAAAGGAAGAAGGAGGAAGAACCGCGAGGTTATCCCTTCCCCTACCCCCCGACTAGTATAACCTTGCGGAATCACCCGAACCCAGGCCTTCCTACAGTAACTTAGTGCTGCGCCGCGCTAATTTAGCCCAAGCCGGAGATGAAAAATATCTCCGAATCCCTTCCTATTCCTTCTTCCACATGTTCAATCTTTTTCCAGCGGTTTTCCCAGAGATCTTTCCCATTAACGCCACTCTAATTCTGCTCATTCATGGAGTTGTATTTAGTACCTCTAAGAAATATGATTATCCACCGTCAGCAAGTAATGTGGGTTGGCTTGGATTACCCAGTGTTGTGCGCCTAGGAGGGTTTCAACCCGTCTCGACCAAAGAGAGAGGAGGGCAGCGCGCTTCGGAATGCGAAGGTTTCAAGTCTTTATCGCCCGGAATAGCTCCCTCACCTAATGCATGCGCGGGTTCGGACCGCAGGGAACCGTAGCATGGGGGTACTATCATCGTTTTGCCGCCGCAAGGCTGGCTAATCGCAACAGGGGCGAGGTAGCTCCCCTCAGGATGTTCCGGAAGGCGCATGAGTCCGAACGCTATTATTAATGTGCGACCGACCCGGGGCCGGATTAGTACCTGTGATTAACAGGTTCGGCGTGGGCTGGAAAGAAACGGCGGCAGCGGCGAGTAAACGACCGAACGTGCTGCAACCTAGGGATCACCGGGCTGCTCTTTCGCTCTATAGGGATCGGGGCGAGAAGTGGGGCATAGCACAATTTGGGAGGGAGGAGGGTTTGGTTCGCCCGCCAGCCAGGGTGACTGATCCTGCCGTAGTGTACTCCTATTGCACCAGCAACCGATGCTTGTCGAGCATACGACGATGCGTGAATAGCCTTATTCTTTTCTTTTTTCATCGAATATTGAATCGAGGGAGGAAAGGGCGGTAGATGGTAATGCGATGTCCTACGCCGCGCGTCCCCGCCCGTGCTGCGCCGCGGAAAGGGCATCGGAAGATGGGCGAATCAGGAGAATGCCATACCAACCAATATGGGTTTCAATACTGGGTCATATCGTATGATACAACTAAATGGAACCAAGCAGCCGAGGAACTAACTGGATAGGACCTTCCTTATAGATCGAGCACAGGATAGGCAAGAGATCCTGTGAGTTATGGGGAATATATGCTCCGGGATCTGCCGAACAGCTGACCCCCTGCCCTGACCCGTACAGTGGTTTTGGGTCTCGTGGGCTTCTGCGCTATTATCCTGGGTGGGCATACATAATAGCGCATATTAGTATTAGGCTCAATATGCATGCGCAACGAGGCGAGGAAGGAATAGGCAGGCACCACTCTGGATCCAAGTGGATGCTACGCTACGCCTGACCCGCTGAGTGAGCGATCTATGGCGATTCTGGACGCACGCACCGGAGCCTCACCTATATGGGATATCCAAAAGGCCTCCACGGGAGAAATAGAAGGTGGTTTTTCCAGAGTTTAGATCTGATCGATTCCTCCATCTGGCTGCTTTCTCTCGTAAAGCCAAAGACGCCCCCCGTTCATTGAGGACAAGGTACAACTGTTGGTAATTCCTACCTACCTACGGTTCCGCTAGTTCGCGCAAATCTGAATGAGTTATCACGGACGAGCCACATGCAGGGAAACTCGCATGTGTGGTTCTGGCCGCCTTCGGTATCTAATAACCATGCTTTTGCTCGCCGCTGGCGCACCTCTCCTTGCCCTCCTATTTGTCGAGCAAGGGAATAACCTAACTATCGCCCATTTTTTCCGGAATCATTTTTTGAGGAAAGACGATTCTACATATTTTTGCCAAATCTTTCTATTATTAAGTACGGCTGGTACCATCCTGATGTGTTTCGATTATTTCGAACAAGAGAGGTTTAATGCTTTCGAATCCATCGTATCAATTCTACCTCCTACTCGCAGTACGCTCTTTATGATCCCGGCTCATGATTCAATTGCCATGTATTTAGCTATTGAGCCTCAAAGTTCATGTTTTTACGTGATCGCAGCATCAAAAAGGAACTCTGAATTTCCCACGGAAGCCGGCTCGAAATATTTGATTTTAGGTGCATTTCCCCCTGGAATATCATTGTTCGGGTACGACCGGACAACTACCGATATATGTTATTCCCGTCAACATTACGGCTTATATTATGGGTATATGTTATTCCTGTAAACATTACGACTTATATTATGGGTGGATATTGTATCAAATTAGAATTTCCATCCGTTATGGCAATATTAGCCAATATATGAATAGGGGGGGGGGACGAATCTATTTGATTCTATATAGATACATATGTATTGGTATATACAGGTACGTCTAGGTATATATGGGTGGGTATATCTACCAAAATCTTTCCCCTCCTCGCCAAACGTCCTTCAGCGATGGCGACGGGCGGCTATGTCTTGATCTATATCCCTCCTACGTGCACAAACAATATGAGGGACTCTATAGAGATTCCCCTTGGTCTAATCCCACGACGGAGAGTATCCCCGGCGTCAAGTTCGGATTGGGGGGAGTAGAGCGAAATGGATCTCCTTGGAGGGGTATTCCGAAGGTGTAACCAGGGCAAGGCAACGGCGGGTGCAAAAAAAAGTGAGTTCCCGATACTGAAACCAGAGGAGCGACCAGTTGGTTCACCAAACCCCAACCCAGCGTCACACGATATCCCTCCTGGTCCGACGAAGGGATCCAGTGCCCTTATCCCGACTCCTCCCGGAATAGCGTTATCGGAGCCGAGCCAGGAATGGCCGAAGTGATGAGTGGACACCCACCACTCTCGGTTAGAGAGGCCCTCTTCAAGACATTCAGGAAAGATGCTCACAGGGGCTAGAGACACTCATAGGGACTTCTACCGCGCACGCGCTGGTAAAAACCACCCACCTCGACCGGATCTACCGAACGGATCAGGCCCGGTCACGTAAACCACCAGCTTCACCAACCAAATGGTCTTGGACAGAGACCTGCTGCTTACTGCCCACGGAAACATCCGATCCCCGATTCGAGAAACCTCACTACTTATGCGTTTTCAGCATAATATCTTGCTTGCCTTTGCTTGCCGGATGGGGGGGATTCATTCGCCCGTCGGCATCGGCAGCAAGCAAAGAGGTTGCGTGCATCAATCAACAAACAAGAGAAAGGCAAAAGGATTTCTTTACAGGCGGATCGGCAGGATAGGCACGCAGGCAGATAGGATTAATAACAGGAGAAATGACAATAATACTGATCACCTATCGGGCATAGATAGGGCAGTTTATCATCATTTTTTTGTCTTTTTCGGTTTGTTATGGAGCGAAGCGGAGCGAAGCCGCTTGCCCGATGCGGACAAGCTTCCAAATCGATGGCGGCCTTAACAGTCGAGCCCCTGCCGGTCCTCACCATCGGAATAGTGAGTCCCTACCGGGCCCCGGGGATTGGGGTGGGTGGGTAAATAGTGGTCGAGTGTACTATCCTTGATGCTTATTGGGTGGTGGGCATCGGAATGAGTGAGTGACCCCTCACCATATGAATAGTGAGTGACTCCGTCCCTATGAAAAAGTAGGGGCGATGGCGGCCTTGACAGTCGAGTGTGCTATGATGGCGGCCCGTTGGTCGAGCAACTCAAGTTTCAATTTACTTATTGGGTGGGGGGGCTAACAGTCGAGCCCCTCACCCATCGGAATGAGTGAGTGACTCCGTCGATGGCGGCCTTATCAGTCGAGTGTGCTTACGCACCCTGCCGGTGATGGCGGCCCGGTGGTCGAGCGTGCTTTCGCATCCTCTATCCTTATCTATGCGAGCAAGCATGGATCTTTAGCAGCCGGTTCACACACTTATCTAGAATTACGAATGCTAGTTCCAACTCCAATCTCCAAATCATTATACGGATTCATAGTCGTTATACAAGGCTCCTCCTCCCACTGTTATGCGCGATCACGCTATCTCCGCACATGCACGATAACACGCACACAGGCATACACGCATACCCGTACAGGCACATACAGGCATACGTACACGTGCACAGGCATACCCCCACGCCCGGCACACACACACGTAAGGAGCTGCCCTGGAATCAATCAAGAAGTCTCATAAGCAAGAGAACATGGGATGATCTAATGGGATGATCAGAGGGATGGGAGGATGGGGATTCAACCTTGCCTGGGGATTCAACCTTACCTGGGGAATAGAGCTGGGCAGGGGACCTTACCTGGGGCATCAACCTGTCCTGTTTCCTCACCCCAATCACTTTCATTCAGTAGAGTCTATTCCCTAAACTCTTCCCCCTAGATGGCTGCTCTTTACCCACCTTGTCACCTGAGCAGGACTCTGGGATCTCTTCCATGGCCTTTGCCCTCGAGGAATTATGATCAGACAGTGATTTCCTCTCCTTATCAGTCGAGCCCCTACCGGTCCTGTCCCTTTGGTCGAGCTAGTTCCTTCCTGGTCTTTCTGACTGGGAGAATCTAATGTTGCCCGGCCGGAGGAGGACACATCATGCATGGCTCCCTGCTCTATATCTATAAATGAGCTCTTTTCCTTCAGCAAGAGAGAGATACCTGGGAGGATAGCAGATAGATAGCTTTCCTCAGCTCATACCAGTCCTGGTGGGCCGGGGTAAGAACCAGTCCAACTAGGGTGGGCCTTCCTCAGCCCCCGGCTAGATAGTAGGGGAGGTAAGGTAAACTATCTGCTTTCTTTCCTTCCTGCCCAAACTGCTGCTACTTTCCAAACTCTCCAACTATAGATGGAGATGGAGCCCTACCTTTCTAACCCGGCCAAGGGGATCAAGTCGAGAAGCTCCTCACCATATGAATAGTGAGTCCCTCCGGGCCTAAAGTCGGCCGGCGGATAAGCTGTTATTAAGTTATTCTTCACCGCAGCCGATAAGCTGACCCCATCTGGATACCCTCGTACCTATGACCATCTGGACTGGCTGGACTATTCAACCTCTTGGAATGAATTAGCATAAATGCCCCGGGTTGGGTGGGATTTAGATCCTTTGGTTATATTTGGAATGAATGAAACTATAGGCCGGCTCCCTCCGGTGTTCAATTTTCCGGTTTCGCAAGGTGAAATCAGCAGGAAGGTTCATTCAACCGGTTCGTGGGTTCACAATTCATTCAATGCGGTTGGTTTTCATCCCATTGCCCTCAATAGATATACTTGCCCTCCTAAATAGCATGCATTTAAGAATTCCCCCTGGGCGCCCTTTAGATAGTAGGGCATTCATACATCGGGAGAGTAGATAACTATAGATTAGTTCCATTAGCAAAAAAAGGCGAGGAGAAGTTCGTGTGGTGTGCTTCACGCATAGATCGGTCGGGAACATGTCTTCACACACGACAATGAAATATTGAGGACGGGGGAATATTCAGTCAGGGTGGCCGGTGAGAGGTATGCTGCTATTGGGCCGGTTCAAAAAAGGGAGAGTATGATAATGAGTATTACATAAGATTTGATAAGTATCTAAATAAAATAGGATTGAAATCAATATAGTTGAAAGTGGATGGGTAGAAGGCGAAGCCGTACTTCCATTCCTCTATTAATGAGATTATTAGGTTCCCTGTGTGGGAGTTAGGGGGGGGGGTAAGGATATAGGGTATAGGTCTAGGTCTGGCTGCTATGGCTAGTCCTCCCCTCCCGGCTAGGTCTCCCTCATTCGTCCCTATTCGGTGGACCACCTATCTCTATAGATGTTACCTTATATTGGGACGTTATATGGGGAGTTGATAAGGATGATAGAGGAAATCAAGTAGAAAGAGAGCTAACTTGTCTGTATGGCCTATTTGGTGAAATGATTCCTGTTGCCGGTGAGAACGCCGTAAGATGGGGCATTGTTTGTAGGGAACGCCTCTCTCGGAATATGTTATCGAGGTCAATAAATCAATTCAATCAATCAAAGCAAATCTGAGTATCCAAGTCAATCCAATTGGAGTAGCCCCGTTGAGTAGTATCCAAGTATCAAAGCAAATCTGAGCATCCAATCCCACCCAATGATCACCTCCATATGCTGTAGTAGAGTCAAAGGTAAGATTCAAATATTAGCAAGGTGCGAAGCCGCTTGTCCGGGGCAAGGAACTTTAGTTACTTTCCCTCCGAGGGGAAGGGTAAAGGGGCTAAAGAAGCAATCTAATAAATCACTCCTAATCGGTACCACCTCAAACACTTGTAAGCCGTGTACTGTGTGCCGCCTTGGTTTCTTCAATACGTGTCCTGGGCGGTATCCTCTTCCTTCTTCTTCCTTAGGCGTACTGGGCGTTGTTTGACGTGTGGGGATGCGGGCGTGACTGTGAGAATGCAGGTAGAATGCGGGGATGGGAGGATGCGGGTATACTGGTTATACTGTTATACGAGACTGGTATAATGCATATTGAATGGGTGACGGTGGACTGGGCAGGTGTTTGAGGCGTACTGTGCCTTGGGTGCCGTGGAGTTGTAGGTTCGGGTAGGATTTTTTTGTAGTAGGGGAGTTTCTGCGGATGTTACCTCCTCATATTGGGACGTTATATGGGGAGTTGATCGGTACGTGAGATGGGTATGAAGGGGACGTGATCTGACAGTGAATGATGGGTACGAAAGATTTCAACACTAATGGTACATGAGATGTAATCAAGTAAGAAAGCTAATCTGTCAGTTTTGTATTGGGACGTGAGATGTGTATATGACGGGTACGTGATCTGTCAGTGAATGCTGGGGCCGTGAGATGGCTACTTATCGGGCCGTGAGATGGCTACTTATCGGGCCGTGAGATGGCTCGTATTGGGACATTAGATGGGTTGATTGGGCCGTCTGTGAATGATGGTCCTAAAGCTGTGAATGAGGGGTACGTGAGATTGAACCTCGATGGGGAATGACCTTATCCCTTGATGGGGACGTGATACAAGATCAGGTAATAGAGCTTATTAGTCAGTATGGGTATGAAGGGGACGTTATATTGGGAATGAAGGTACGTGATCAGTCAGTGAATGATGGGAACACTTTTCTTGGGAGATGGGGCAGTTGTCTGTGGTAGGCTATCCCGGAAGATGTGTCAGTTTTGAAGCTTGCATTATATACGTCATTATACAACAATGGGCTCAGTCACTTTTCAAAACAGGTGCATCGTGATAAATATCGTGCATCGGTTCCAAAACATCCAAGAAAGCATCGACACCTGAAATCGAGTGCATTGACAAGCGGCATTGACTTCTGGGGTCACCTCTATCGGAAGATGTGGCAGTTGTTTTTGGAGTTTGGAGTTTGGAGTAGGGGAGTGTGGAGTTGTAGGTTGGGGTAGGGCCTTTGAGAGGGAATGAGGATTTCTAAGAGGATAGTGAACCCGGTGTTAAGGAGAGGTTGGGTGCTTTTACCGCGAGATTCATCCCTAGTCACCAACTCTATCCCTCCTCTAGTGTAGTGGACTTCACATCCCGAATTAAGACCTTGGGGGGAATTGGATAGTTTATGAATCATACTATAAGTAGTATCGAAACCGGATCTAGTGGCTACCATCCGGATTCCACCTTATATTCTCACTAGAGAAACCCGAATCCAGACCATTGGCTTACACCTTGGACCCTACGTTACACTTACTGGGCGAAGACCCCGGACCAAAACCCTTGGCCATTATTCGGGTTAGGCAAGAATACACCACGTAGGCGAGGATACACTATGTAGGTAAGAATACACTACGTAGGCAAGAATACATCGAGTCGAGATGTGCTTGCTATCACTTCGATTATACGAATACATCGTGGAGGCAGGGCCACACATTTGGTCGGGGCGTGTCGGCCTTTCTCCTGGGTGGGAAAGAATACATTATGTAAGTGAATACGTGTATAGGAAACTCTCCCTATTCACAGTGGGGTATTCTTAAAACGCCCTACTATTATGAATTCCAGCCCCCGTATATTATTTCAAGGGCGCCCTTGCCCCCCGGAGGGACAAGCGGCTTCGCACCTTAATAATAGTGGGGTTGGAGATAGAGATAGAGAGCACTCGACTTGTTAGATGACTCTACCTTTATGCTGGAACCGGGAGAGAGCGGAGGGTTTGATTCACTCGACTGCAGATGACTCGATCTTAAACTCGACCGATCACTCGAATTACCTGTTGATCATTCGACCTTCATGCCATGCCACCTGTTGAAATGCACTCACTTTGAATCAGGCGCCTATCATACAGAAACCATATCTGATATTGATGCAAGGGGGATAACATTCTTGGCAAAACCACCCCCATCCACCTACTGATTGACCTTGGATTCTTGGTTGGATCATGAATCTCAGCCCGCTTCTACGATGTAACAAGAACCTCCTTAGACGTTACTTACAACCTGAAGATACTAATACATAATCAATTACAACCATTACTCTGGTGAGATAAGCACTTGGTCAGCTTATTCATATTCATTATGTAGAACACATGTACCCGCGTGTGTTAGTAGTGGTGGGATGGGAGTGGTGTGTGCTTCTGTAATCAGTTAAGAGAGAGAGGATGGGTGGGATTGGTATGAGAGAGAGAGGTGGGATTGGTATGAGAGAGAGTTCGTTTAGTGGAGAGAGGTGTTGAAGATAGCTTGGCTTTGGAGACAGGCGGGATAGAAGCTAGGCACGAAGACGCAAGCTTGAGCGAGCTTTCTCCTTGTTGAGTTTGCTAGCTCAGGTTCTCTGGTTCAGGTGAGATGATACGAGATTGTTTCTCAATGTGTCCAAGGCCATTAAGATTGCTGTGCGCTTGACCCCATTAAGATTGGGGCTTCTGGGATCAGTGCCTTTCTAATGTGCCTTGACGAGAGAGACAACCAACCCTTTCGATTCAGTGCCCGACCAGAACCATCCGTTTAGGCTGGCCTTAGTGTGTCTGCTGGTTAGATTGCCTTGGCTTATCTGCCTTTCCCAGTATATAAAAAAAAGATTCGTTTGGGTTGTACCGTGAAAGAAGTGTCCAATATATATTCGGTGGTAAGGTCCCGTATTCACATTGCCCAGTGATAAGTAGATCAATATGTATGTGGATAGTGGAACCAATGTGATATGGGGGCACGGCTCAATACAGTCAAGTGAGGAGAAGGAAAAGGGTCTATATTCACATAGGGAGTCCGATGGTGACCAACAACCATAACCCTCCCTCCACCTTAGGGTTCAATGTGGATATACACGGTTTCTGTCCATCCATGGGCAAAACCATTCGTTCGTTTTGACTAGAACGGGCATAGGTCCAAACACCAGCCAGGCAGCATGATCACTTCGTTACTACCCCTCCTTTATGGATGGATTTTTAGGGTCGGTGGTTAGTGGCTCTGAGAAGAGGGCTTGGTGCCGGTGTAAGGATTCACTGCGGATCCATATAGGCGGTTCTTATGCAAGGAGGAAGACCGATTTGCTACCATTCAGAGTTCTTTCATGGAGAAGTGTTGAACTACCCTACTTATGCTAAAGATATCTTTGCCTTAGTTCGAGCAGTCAATAAATCATCGTATTATCCTATTATATCTAGTTACCGATATATTAGAGATCATCACTTCCTTATAGAATAGATAGCGCAGTGGAAATCTTTTCCATGACTTTCACTCACTTACCTAATAACTCACTTTCCTGGTGGGTCATGCTCCCCATACTGCCTACCTAACGTAATGACATCCCCAGATTCTAGGTACCCAATACACCTACCTTAAGTAACTCACCTATCCCTTTCCCCTCACTCACCTGCCTTAACTCTCTATCCTACCATTACCTGGGGAAGCAAGGTAAGTAAAGCCCCTACCTGCCTGGGAGAAGGAATGGAGCTTCCCACTTAGCTATTCGTTCACTCCTACCTACGTCGTTCACTCATGCATGCATAACACCATACCTTATCACCTTATAAGGAGGGAGTAAGACCATACCTGATGGGGAAGTCAGTAGTGATCTCCATAGAATATAAGGTAAGGAAAAGGGAAGATAAGGTGAGAAAGATCTCCCTCAAATTGAAAAGGGAAGGGAAGTGGAAGATAAGATGAGATATACCTCCATAAGAAGATGACAAGAAATATAGACCCTTAACGTGCGTGTCAGATAAATAGACTCCACAAGATATCTGTGCAGAGGCTCGACTTAAATACGAACCATGCCTTAGATACGAAATACTAAAGCCTTACACGCACGATGAGGACATCTTCACTTAGGGGCCTACAACGAAGCATTAGACAGGGGCCTAGAGGCAAAGGGGTAACCAAAGCATAAGAAAGGGCTGTTCCCTGCGAAGGAAGCATTAGAAAAGGCCATAGAACAAACTTAGAACCTGGGAGCTGACCTTTTGAGCAGTCTAATCATCTTATTACAGTCTTACAACCTGCAGTCTTACTACCTTAGGAAGAGTATGCCGATACTCTGATCATGCTAAGAAGATTAGGATCTTGAGTTCAGTCCAATAACCCTCACCATATGAATAGTGAGTGACTCCGTCCCTTGAGCTTTCACATGAGGATTATGATTAGGCTCCTTACTGAAGGCAGTCTTACAGGTGTATGATTAGTCTTCATACTTTCTTACAATCACACTCAAAACCCTTGAGCTTCATTATGCTTACTTGATGACGGGAAAGAAGAAGGATGACGGGAAAGAAGAAGGAACCACACTCAGCCGGAGAGGACACCGAAACCCCCTTTGAACCATATGAGCCATCAGTCCAACAAACCACCTTGAAGACGAGGATGAGGATTAGGTTTAGTCAAGCCTTCCAAACTACACACTCTTGAGCTTGATTATGAATGTGCTGACCCTCTGACCTTTAGGGCACAACCTTAGAACAATGAAACCACCTGCTATGCTGATTAGGATTCACATTCACACCTAGACTTATGATTATGACCAGTACTCCTTCGATCTGCTAACCCTCTAACCAACAGGCTTTAGAACTTTGCTTACCTTCATAGCCCCTAATTCACCTTACTAGATACCTTATGACCTGACTAGTTGTGCTTAGGAGGTAGATACTGACTTCAACCTGATTGACTTGCTTAGCTTCCATGCTTTTGAGTAGGAGAGACAGAATAACTAGGACTCACTTATAGACATTCTGATTCACTTATGATCTTGAAAGCCATCCAACCACCTGAGAGATGAGATCTTGAATCTTAGAACAACCAGATCAGGAGTCTTATACTCTATTCAGGATGCAAACACACCGGTAGCTTCATTCTGCATTCTGACCGTCCAACTAAGAGCTTCAGCTTGAAGATGATCACTCCTTGCCCTCAGAAGCGCAAGCCCTCCGGACCTTACCCTTTTCTTTTGGGACGGAGTCACTCACTATTCATATGGTGAGGGTGCGTTAGCACACTCGACTGCCTTTAGTTA
>Ga0115848_100275_pt1 | contig 18362 bp, 12 predicted proteins | sample InSIn3gowninarea_FD_83862 | JGI IMG/M metagenome (GOLD analysis project Ga0115848, IMG submission 83862) | reverse complement strand
AAGTTATCCAAAAAGTCAAGGAAGAACTAGGAGACATGCACGAAGATGCAACCAGACTTATCCACTTCCTCAATAGTAAAAACAAGTATGAACTTCAAGAATTGGATCGAGAGGATAGGACAAAAAAAAATTTGGAGGTAAGACATGTCCATTCCAAGAGAAATTTAACGTTAAACCTGGAGGGAAAGTGTCAAAATATGCAGGTAGTAGTTGATAGATTTATGAAAAACTTTCAAATTTTGAGAGAGAAAGGGTTACCCAATCCCTTGGTCATAAATGACAAACTCATGAAAAAATAGGATTATAACAACAAAATTAGAGATCTAGCTAAAGAACAGGCCAATACATCATCAATAAAGGCATTACCAATAGGTAAATTTCTTTACCAGACATTTGAAAACTTAATTTTCCTATAGCATGAGGTGAAAGACCTATTCATCACTAAGCCGACTTTCACTAAGTACACCAAGGTAGATGGGACATATAGAAGGATGTTAAAAATCAGGTTACCTGATGCAGAATTATGGGAAAAATTCATTGATTTACCATAGTAAATTGTAGTAAAAAGGTTAATGTATAGTCAGTAGAGTAAAGGGTAAAGGCAGGTTAGCAATGTTAAAGAGTACGAGTGCTAAATATGATCAGATGAAAGCCAAAAGTAACTAAAGCCTCCAGTGTGAAAGTTCAAACAAAAAACAACATAAAGGGCTACAAACAAAACTATAAAGGCCAACAGTACTATAATAAAAGGGACATTGTGAAAGCAATTCAATGGCTTTCTCTATCTTCTTGCAAGAAGATATTTTTATTTCCTAGATTAAATCTCATGTTAGTTTGAGATATTTTGTAATAATTTTTGTATAATATTTCACAAATCAAAGTATGTATGGTGGATTATTAGACATTTCTATAGACTTCTACATCAAGAGAGTGTAAATCTATTGTATCGCTAACTGGGCTAGAAAGTTGGGTTGATGAATAATGACAAGTTATTTCACAAGATTCATTTGTAAAGTGACGTGTAGACAAGTATTTTCTCACATTGTTGTTTCCTTTCCTAAAGGTTATCCCATAATGTATATCTGAATCCAAATGTTATAACATGGAATGGTATCTCAAAATTTACTTAATTTCACTCTGTTTTAATTGTTATGCAATTCAATGTTTTCTATTGATATCTAAGTTCCGAAATTCTTAGTTGCACCTTAGTTTAGGTTGTCTCTTTATAATGTATAACAAAGGATTCTTAATTGTGCTTTGTTTTTTATTACCCTCCATTCCTTGTTTAAGTCCCAGTCTGATAATTATTGATTTCTCTCTCACCCTGATTCAAACCATTTCACCCCTTCAGCCCAAAGACCTACACTCTACTCTACTATATTTCTCTTTGAACATTCCCTTTAGTGAGTTAATTCTAGTTATGTGCCCCCTTTTGTTGACTCCGTAGCCCAATGGTCTAAATCCATCATTCTATCCATCTGTTTTAAGGATTCCACCATCCAATCTTCAATACCAATAAAAAACCCCCTCAACATTTATAAGTAGCCTAAAATCCTAGGAAACAAATCTAAATCATATAAAGGGATCTATCTTTGATCCATAGTTTGGCTAGAGCCTATGCTTAAAAGTTGGTTTGTGGTTACCTGAGTCACTTTCTTTCTTTTGATAACTTGTAGAGAAAATTCTGAGTGATAACATAGTGGATAAGTCTGGTTGCATCTTCGTGCATGTCTCCTAGTTCTTCCTTGACTTTTTGGATAACTTATGTAGCTACCTTTATCAGGTCTATCTATTTAAAAATAACTTCAATTGATGGAAAAATATCATTGACAAAGTCAACGATATTGGCCCATAATAGCTCCTTGGCTTTCCCAAGTGGTTCCTTTAGTGTTAGGTCTTTCTCCATGGCCTTTAATCTTTCATTCATTCTGGTAGTTTTTTGCACTTATTCCTTGCACATTATCTTCGCAAGCTTGCAATCTATTTCCAAGCTTGTTAGTTTGTCTTTTAGTTTGTTCATTTATGTAGCCCGAATAGAAATTTCATCCATGTCTCTGATGAGCTTTGTTACTTTTTCTCCTAATGCACCTACTATTGATGTAGACTCTTTTGAAACCAGTTGTTATGTAGGCATGGGAGATATGGGAGCTAATGAGGCTACCATCATTTAAGGGAATTCTATTGAGATCATTGGGATGACATTTGTAGATGTGGTGTAAATATCACTTTGCTTCAATTGAATTATAGTGTCTAATTTTTTCTCTGTCCCCCTTAACTGATCATTAAGTTTTGGGGCCAACTCCATCAATTCTTAATGTCTGGTTTGGGTCTCTAAGACCTCCTGTGTTTGGGAATGTTGTAGCTAAGGTACCTTCAATTGTTTTTTCGATGCAACAATGTCATCATTTTTCTTATTTATCGGCTATTCAGTGGCTTTGATATCTTTGGGGTCATTACCCAATTCAATCACTAAGTATTCGAAAGTCTTGATTCTAGTACCTTTCACCTGTGAGGAGACCTTCTATAATTGATATTGAACTAAGATATTATTCAATGAATTCTATAGCTGATGGGAAACTATGGCTTTACCTGTGAGGGTGGAGTATATCATCTATCCATTCTGTTTATGAAATTCAATTTGGTCTATGGGATGAATATCCCTTGCCATCACTTCAAAATCAATTCTCATGTAATTAGCCAATGTCCTTGGCTGTTATGCAGTTGGTTTTATGAAGGACATCTATAATTTTCCCTCCATGATGTCAAAAGCTAACATCAACCTTGGCTGATTGGTAGGTGTGAGTTTGAGATACTAAGCATAAGTTTTGGCCTTTAGTTTCTCATTTATCATCTTGATCTCTTTATATCTATCTTTGACATCCTTATCCTTATCAACATGCCTACTGAATGAGGATACTTCTACACTTAGTTGTCTTTCCAAAATTTTGGTGTGTGATGTGGACGACCCTTCTGTTTCCTCAGATAGATTTGTTCCTTTACTTCTATCCAACTCAGTATTAGTTATTTCTACTAAGCCTTCTACATCTTCCTACTATGAAATAGGGTTTATCTTGGGCCTTTTGCTCTGACTAGTCTCATATTATACATTTGATGTGCCCATTCGTGAACTTGAGGGTTCCACCCTGGGCCTTCTAGGGCTCTTTTCCTCATTATAAGGAGTTTGCATGATAGGAAGGGTGCTCATGACTGGCTCTTGATGTTTAGGTACCTACAGAAATGAGCCCTCATGAAACTATCTTTCTAAGTAACATAAGGAATTATCTACGTCTACCTTTGTACTGTCTCTATCTACAGGAGTGTTTTCCACCCACTCAAGGTGATTTGCATATTTTTCTATCTTTGGTATGGGGTGGTGAATATAGGGTCCCAACTTGGCCTTCTTTATCAATATGGTCATAAATTCTTAAGGTTCATACCTCCAAATGAAACTCTTTCAGAACTTTATTTGCTACAAAATTTGGTCTGTCTCCTTCCCTACCTCTCTAGAATTGGAAATGAAGGGGCCTAATTAGTTCTTTAATTTGAATTGTGATATTTTCATGGCCGAGACAAATTTTATCTCGTCATAGTTCCTTGTTTTTCTAGAGTACTCGCGAGAAAATAACCTCATGGGGATGTATTTCGGTAGTTTATACTGTGCAAGCTCACAACCATAAATTCTTATCTCTGTGTGGTTTTGGTAAAGGTACCAATCTCCCACTTTGCTTTGTTTAGAAAACTGAAGGACCATTTTGATCTCTCCACTTACCTTGGGTGGAGGGCTTCCTTTCAGCATAGTCATCATAAGACGATCAAAAGAATCTATAAAATCTAAATAGGTATATGGTGACTCAAAATTATGGAACAGTGGGGTCCAAAAAATGATAGACTTGGGACGGCATTTGGTATCCAGCTTCTGGAGGGGAAAAGGAATTCTATCTGGCTGATAATACATGAACATATGGTAGAAGATATATGAGTATTTGAACACCCTTTCATTGTACATCCTGGTGAAATTTTCATGCATTCTTTAAGCTATGAACTCCACATGATTTTACAAAATAGTAGGAGGTTTTCCTAGGGTATATATTGACATGAAGGCTACGATAATTTCATCAACAAATTCATCAGCGGAGAAACCTAGTACACATGATATCATGGTGATGATGTGTTTTCCCCTTTCAGATAACATGGAGTAAACATATGGTGGGGGTGTGGGAATTTTAGGAATGTGCTAGTCTTAAAAAATGAAATGTTGGAACAATTCGGCTAGTGTAGAGGGACTAAACTTGGAATATTAGTCTAACAAATCTCCAATCGAGAGTCGAGTTAGGTTTGGTCCTAGTTGGATTTGCAAAATTTCATTTATGGAATCATATGTTATGGTGAATAGAATCTTTTGGTTAGGGGACATAATAGCTCTTAGGCTAGGAATATAATAGGCATGGCACTGGTGGACAATTTCAGGGAAACCATGTACCTATGGGAACTGGTATTTGGGAGAATATGACTCCCAAAGGCCAATATCATCATCATGGTTGAGGTATTTGTCCCTACTTAAACAATGAACTTTAATTAGGAGGTTCTAGGTAGGTGTATCCTTAATTTGGAAATACTTTTCAGCCAAGGGAAGGTGATCGAGGTCCACATGGGGAGTTATGATAGGTCTAATGCCCAGGGCAATAGGGGAAGCCCTGATTTAGTTCTTGTGGATCGAAAGTAGGCTTTACATGTTTATTCCGAAGTATTTCATGACAACTGGGATTTTTTAGAGGGTTTTTCCATGTATTTCAAAATTTAAGGTATTTATCCAATTAATTTTACTTAATTGAAACACTAAAAAAGGCTAAGAATTTCCGAGTTTGAAAGGGTGAGTGATAGTTTGTGGTAAAATACCTAGAATTGGGTGAATAATCTACAAATATGGAGGCAATTGTAGAGGTTCGAATGGCTCTGGTATGGACTGAGAGGTCATTTTAGGTCTCTGCAACTTTATTTAGGAGTGAATTCGGAGATGAAATGTAGAATTTGGAATTTTTTAGGAATTACACTAGTTCACAGAGAAAATGAGTGAAAAATGGTAAAAAATACCCTCTTGACATTTTTATGGAGCAACGATTATATTTTTTGTGGGTAATTTTGAATGAACAGTAGGTGGTTTCGTGGGCTGAGCAGGGAGGCATTTCCCAAGCCATCACACCGCTTATGAGGCGAAGGCAATTTTTGAGAGGGGTCACCTGATATATTCCAGAGCATGACACATAACAAAGGAGGGATCGAGAAAAACTACTTTATTAGGCAATTAAAGTTCGTCCATCGGGCACGACCGATATGGCTATGGACTATTGGATGAGTGGGAAGTTGATCTAATGGTATTTGGCTGACAAAATTGCATGGAGGAAATGAACGAGAGTGTGGGGGGCCTAGTGTCCTTAATCATGATAGTTTGTGATTAACGTGGGCTTAATCGCAAGGTTAGGGGATCGGGTGGAATTAAATGCTGGGGTTTAACTTAGGTTTATCGAGGTTTGGTAAATTAAGTGGGTTTTGTTGAGATATGGGGTAAATGTATTACTTTTTATTAAAACTAAGGGTTGGGGGTATTTACATAGGGATTTAGTTAATATATGGGAAAAGAGTTGCATCATGGAGTTATATAATAAAGTTAGTAATTAGTATGAAATTTAGTGGAGTGGGTTTCTCCTTAAGTAAAGAGGTTAAATTTAATTATGGCGCACATACGCTCAATACTTAGGATAAAAATTTTTTCTTGGGTGAAAAGAAATTTTCATGGAGTTGTCTTTACGTTTCCTTGGAAAAAGAGTTTAACCATAGGAAAGGGGTGCTTTATTAAAGAAATGAAGGGGGAATGGATTTTATGAAGGGGATTCTAGCACGTACATCCATAAATCATTAAGCTGAGGGTTTGGTCCCACAAAAAGTCAGAGAAATTCTTTGAGCCTCTTTGAGTTGTAGGATTTAAACTACTAAAACATACTTGTGGATAGAAAATTAGAAGGTAAAGTGAAAAATGAATGAGGGGAGTTAATGACATTAACTTGCAAAACTTTTTTTTTGCTTTCGTAGTTGATCATACATATTGAAATATGAGTGTAAGCATGATACATGTATTTTGATCCAATTTAATTTATACTTCAACAACCTTTCTTCTACTTACCCGTTTCTTACCCCGATCATTTTTTCTTCATTTATTTGGGTGTATTTAGGCTAGAAAACCCTTATTCTCTCTTTTCTTTAATAAAACAAACTATCCATTTCTGACTTTATATCATCCAAGGAATCAAATTAAACTCATGAGCTCCGTTTATTTTCTTTACCTATCTAATGATCTACCAAGATTAAACTGTTTGGTCAGATTTTATTCTCTAACCATAAACATAAAATTCAAAGCATGATATAATCAAGATTAATCATTTTGATTACCATGAATTGTGGTATGAATAACAAGTTGCACACAATCATTATTATGCATAAAAGTAAATAGTAGTGGCATTTAGACTTGCTAACTTTCATGGTGTCTTTTTGTTTTTTGGGGTTCATATATTTTAATTTTTTGACCTTTTCTCATTCTTGTTTTTTTTCCTTTGATTATTCTTTGAGGAAATACCCTCTTTACATTTTTTATTTTTATTTTTTAATATGGAAAACATTTGCAGAAAGCAAGGGTACGTATAATATTACAAGGCTTAACCTTAAGAAACCTAACAGGGGAAAAGGAAAAAAAATTTGTAACGAAACAATAAATGGAGTATATAAGGTATACACTTAAACAAATGGAGAATTTTCTACTTGGGGAGGTTGGCTTCAACCGAGTCCTCATATTAAACTCAAGTTACAAGACACAAAAATAAGGTATGACGATCTGGGAAGAAATATTTGATTTCTTTGAGGAAAGAGGATGGATAAACAACATAAGATCTTCTCAAACAAATAAAAATAAGTTTGAAGCAATACGCGAAACAAAGTTACACAAAGTAGTAGTTAGGGCCATACTTTTTCTTTAGTATGACATGGTTTCATGGTTTTTTTTCTCACGTTGATATTAAAACTTGAACAATATCATACCATCAATAAATTATCATATCTTCATGGGAAATTGAATTCATATATACCATATATAAGATCAGTCCCCTAGAAATCCACCTTCATCTTGATTTCCTTAAGAATTTTCAAGGAACTGCCTTCAAGAAGTGTGGAGAGAATTATGACAGAGTGATTGAATACTAATTAAAGGAATAAGATGAAGGTTTTAAGCTTATAGAAAACAAATAGTATCCCATATCTATTTTTAAGTAACCCATAAGGTTTCTTCTTAAAATTCTAATTATATTATATGGGGAGCAAGACCCTCAACATTATAAAAAAATGGATCACAATAACCCATATAATTTCAAATGAGGGGAAATGTCTAAACTGGGTTGATATTTTTTCATTGATTATCATATATTCATTAAAATTTTCATTATCATCTCCCCCTACATGCAAACAAATTTTATATATGTCTTTCTACTTGATAGATATTGGCATTTCCTCAGTTCCATTACCGCACATGAAATGGAATGATCAATATGATCAAGAATTACCCATCCAAAATTATGCTTATATTGTGTGTGAGTTGAATTTTAAATTTCATATTTATGGTATTTTTCGTTACTTTTTAATTTGTTTCTATGAAATATTGTTTGGAAAAGTAACTCTTAGAATTAGTCAAAATCAGAAAGAAGGCCTAGACTCAATTCGGCATTGGTTTGTTGAAGATTCCTTTTCTTATAACAAAAAAAAATTCGAAGTGAGGTTGGTCCTCACCTTTTACCCCATTATATCCCTGAAAGGCTCACCCTAATAGAAGTTTCAAATCAGGTTGTCCTAAATGGCCAAGCCAAAAATTTGAGCAAACTAAAAATAAAAATAAAAATTGGCCTCGTCTTCCAATCAATTTCAACGACATAAATATCACAGATATAGGGTAGGGATTCAAGGAAGCCAAATAGGTTCAAGAAGTTTGGTTATTTTCTTTACCTTACTATGACTATGATACTAATGGAATTATTAGATGTCATTATATAATGGTGAGCTATATTAAAATATTTTCTCATCAACAACCTCCATTTGATGCAATTTTCATAGATATTAATGATTTTCAACAGATTTTTGGAAGGGGAAAACTATTAAATATTGAAACAAGAGACAAGTTGCAAAGGTTTACATGAAATATATTGGAAAATTTCCTTGAGAAAAGGTCTACATCTGAATATTTCTTTCGAATAGTTAAAGGCTTATGAGTTTTTTCAGTTTGATTTCAACCTAATCACTTCTATTCCTTTTGTTTTTTCTCAAAAGGAACAAAAGGTTGAAATTGAAAAGAGAGAAGATGTTGCTTTCATAGGTAAGGATGCATAGGTCACAAAAATGGAAGTTCTGAAATAAAATAAAGAAGTTATAGTAACAAAAAAAACAATAGAAGAGGAAGAACACCTGAAAAAGAAATTATTAAAGTTAATTCTCTTGAAGGAACAAGATAAAAGAAACCAGAAACTACAATATTTGAAGAAATGGAAGTTGATGAGGAAAAAAAGAAGAAAACACCTAGTGAAATCATAACTAAGAGTAATGAGGAGGTTGTATAATCACACAAAAGAATGGATATAATCTCTACTACATCTCCTCAGACCTCAATGACAACCATTTCTACTAAGCTTCCTTTGGAATCATTTTTTATGAAACCAATTTCTGATTTAGAGGTAGTTCCATATATAATTATTTCTTTGAAAGATTATTATTTCAATTCTCAAACAAAATAAGTGGTAAGAAGAACAAAGAAAAGAAGACATGATTCTTTAAAGACTTTCTCCAAATGCAGCTGGCAGGCTCTCAGAGATGCAAAATAAAAATCCCAAGAATCCTCTCAAGCTTTAGGAAATTTTGTTAATTACAACCAATATCATTTAAATAAGCTTGAAACTTTATATGATGATAATCTATGAAATATTAAAGTTTTGGAGAATAAATTAGAGAAAAGTGAATTGCTTAATGACGAAAATTGGCAAAAGCTTTATGCAACTCTAATTTAAGGATTCATTATAGAAAGGGAAAATATACAAAAGAAGTTTCAAAAAAATTGAAAGAGGAGAAATCGAAACATGAACAAAACATTTAGGAGCTAAGAAAACTTCATGATGATCAAACTCACATTTGGAAAGGAGAAGTTGAAAGCGATTATGAAATCATGACTGATGTCTTAAAAGAGCAAATTAAATTTCTTCAGAATCAACTTAATCATAATCAAGAAGCTATGTAGAGTCACAAAGTTTTCAAAGAACAAGATTTACAAGTTTTTCTAATTTTAGGGATAAATCAGTCAAATTTATATAAAATTATTGATAAAATCTAAATATTTTATCCATAAATTACAATCTTAAATGAAAGTATTTATTCATTATTAAAAGAGGAGAAATCTATTAACAACATTTTTTTTGTCTACTCTTGATTGGGAAAAGGGTTTTCAATCTAATGAAATTCCAAAAGTTTCAAATATAAATAACATATTGATGCTTTCATCCTTGATCCATAGGGAGGATGCAAAAAAAGAAATCATAACATAGATACAAAGAACACAAGGACATTTTGGCAATCTGGGAGAAAGAAACAAAATTTATAGAAGAATTTGATTTGCTCGGTTCAAAGCTACTAAAGGAGATCGTTCTAGGAGAATTAAAACAACCAAAAAAACATATTATTGGAAAGGATTGGGAACTAATAAAAAGGATTAATTTCTGGAGACAACAAAATTTCTAGAAATTTCTACAATTGACTTTTGAACAAATCAAGCTAATTGCTAAATGTGAAATCAAGTATCATAATAAAAAGAAAATTCTCCAAGGGTTGATTACTAGCTACCAAATAAGCATTAAATAGTTTCTTTCCATTCACTTTTCTATTATTTCCCAGATATATTCACAATGGGAGGAAAACATAGAATTTCATGCACCCCACCTATTGCTTAGTCTCAACTACAAATATTTTGGAGATGAGGTAAGGTTGCCTACTTCTCAGGCAGATATTAGACGATCAAGCATACAATTTTTAGTTTTAGAATTAATCATTTAATTTCAGAAAATATGTCAATTTTCTTTACACACGACTTATTTTATTTTTCATAGTATTTATAGACCATTTTGTGTTTGTGCAAAGGGTCAAGAAACGGTGAAGACTACAAGCTTGTAGTTTTGAATCATTTTGGAAGTACCAAATTTTTTGAAGACCATTTTTTGTCTTAGTCTATCATGAGCTAGGCCAAACCCCAGGATATTCGAGGATAATTGACCCTGTGACCTCTTGAACTATGAGGCACTTATTTGACCAGTTGAGCTAACCCTTGGGGCTAGCTGTGAGATCTATGTTAGTACATCATTTTAGTTACTTTATGGATGTGCCTAGTATTATTCAATAACTTGTGCTATTTAATTTTGAATTAATTTTGGATTACCTTTTTAAACAGTTCTTATGATATATTACACTTTACATATTTTTATCATCAACATTTGATAAATTGTTAATTTGTTCATTACTAGTTGATCGCTGGAATCAAATATTCAAAGATAGGATTTTATTGCTATCATTTGGGAGATATAAGTTATCATTAATTTCCTTTAGATAATGCATGCATATATATTTCATAAAATAACAAAAAAATATTTGAATAGGATGAAAACGCGAAAATATCATTTTGGGCATTTTGGCATAAAACTTCTCACAAAAATTATCTATTTGGTTTTTTGGATTTAAATTCTAATTAGGATGATAAATCATGGGATAGTTAATGTGGAATTATGTTCATCTAATTCCTTTAACCTCTACTTCTTAAATTTATTATGTCATACGAGCAGATTCAGTTTATATTTTTGTAAATTATTAGAATAATCTTAAGTTTTCCTTAGATTAATCATAATTTTAAAGTTTAATTTTAGTTGCTAGATACTATAAAAAATTGGGCCTTTGTTCTAAAAAATAAAAAATCATTTAAATGATAATGAATCTAATTGGGACTTTGATGGTAAAAATACTCACTAGTTACACAAGGAATTATTTTTCCTATCAATAGAGCCCTACACATTGAATGTTGACATTCCATCTCTGTACCATTTTTTCTTGAACTATTGTCGCTTCCAATGGAATTCTCTACAAGATTAATTTCATAATTAACTTCTTCAAATTTAATATGGTACCTTATATTCTCAGTGTTAGATGAGGATTTAATGTTGTCCAAAGTGGAATCCACATGTCCTCAGGCCTTAGAGTTTTATAACCTAACTTCCAAATGGAGACTATCATTTTTGTCATGCACATGATTATTTCACTCTTTGAGGATTTACATGTTCTTGGGCTTTGGGGAAACCAGTAATAGATTTTCATCCTTGATTCTCTTTGTTTCCTTGTGGATTAGAGTCCCATCCTTACACCCTACATAGTCATGGAATATAAGATATATAATTTTGGCCTTAGTCATTTATAATGACTCCTCACCAAAGCTTCACTCTTATGTTAGCTTTCTCATCCAATTCTTTATTATTCTCTGTTTAGCATAGTAAAAATCAATGTCATCAAACCTCTTTTAGAGCATCCATATTTTGTAGTATTTCCACCACAAACTCCCTTTTGGGGTTTGAAACAATTTATGGAACATTGAACTATCATCATCGAATCTCCCACTACACATAACTACCAAATTCCTCCAAAGAGTTATACATTATGTCCTTGCCAAAGGGATAAGACCTATTCATTGTTATTTGATGATGTTCTTAGCCCCAAAGAAAACTTTCTCTCCATTTTTCCATTGGGGCCATAGATCACCCCTCTCGCTCCTCCCTCCCACAACCTAATTATAAATTTATCACTATTATTAAAATAATTAATAATTTAAACATATATACATATTATAAAATGGAACAATATTCTTAAATATGGCTATTTACCTCACTTTTCCATGGAGAATATTTTCAGAGTAGTATTTAGGTGTGACTTTTGGGAGCTTTCAATAGATTTCATGCCAAAATCCTCTTAAAGAAATTGTGGCTAAATGTTTATTTTTGTTGTTTAAATTGGTTTTTTGAGTGAATATATGGATTCAACACCCTCAAAATCCCCTGAGGTAGTTAGATTGTGAATATTCCACTCATAAAACATGTAATTTCAATGAATCCTTGCTAGATTTTAGAGAAAATAGATTAGAAAAGAAACTGGAAAACTTTCTAAAACGTCACAGTTAAAGATTACTTTCATTCTTAATACTTAAAAATTTCCCATTACAATAATTGGGGAAATATCAAGACTCTATAACTTCTCAAATTACATTGTTTTCTAAAAAACGTGTGCCTTTTGGAATGACCAGATATCAAGTCCCCATAACTTCTCAAATTACATTGTTTTCTCACACACGTTTATTTCACAATAGGGCTAGTAGGATTTTAATTTAATTATTTGATAATTATTATGTGAATGCAAGGAGCTTCCAGGGAATATTCTAGAATATTTAGAGTAGTATACACAAATAAAAATCTGAGATTTATCTTCATAGTAGTTATACACTTTTTTCCCCTTTAATTAAATTGATTAATTTAAATAATTATCATATGAATATGTGCCTTATAAACATGAATTATTTTCTTTTCGCATGTGGTATTAGTAAGTGGGTCTAATGCAACAAAGATTATTTACATGGTAACAATATCTATTGTAAAGTCAGAGTAAATTTCCATACACACAAAGATCTTAAATAATAGACAAAATTACGGTTTTTTTAGCACATTTCTTGTAGTGTCCCTCCATGACCTACCTAGAAATATAGCCCATAATCCCATAATATTTTAGAAATTTCTTTAGATATAGTTAACATTCCATGTTTCTTTCTCCTAGTTGGAATTCTACATCACATTCAAAGACACATTATCTTACCTTCTTTGATCAATTTTATAAACATGACCACAACTTTGATGAAAGGAGGAGAAAAATAAAGAAAATAAACAACAAGTATATTTTTTAATTTAATTTTTATATAAAAACTTTATATATATATATATATATATATATATATATATATATATATATATATATATATATATATATATATATATATAAATTACTTCTAAATGGTTTTGCATGTAATCATATTTCATGCTAATAACTTCCTCAATACTAATAAATCCCAATTACCATATGCATGCATAAACTTTATAAAATCCATTAACTTAGTTAATCACATGCATAATAAAATTCCATCGTTTCCATGATAAGATAACTTTTAAGAAATAGAGAGAATGCAAATCTAGCCTCATTGAATATCTATGCAATAGACAAATTGACCATCACAAGCTATTCCATTAATACATTATACCATAATGATCTCCATGTATCTCCCAATATATGCCATGTTAAACTAGATATTTTATATAACCTTAAATATCTACTATGTTCCTTCACTAACATAATGAAGACCACCATTAGATTCACTCGATATTTCACTCAGCCACATGCATAAGAATGAAATCAATTACATGAATACAGATAACATCATCAACATATATCTCACTTATAGCTAAACATATATGTAAGAATAATTGGAGTATATACAAGGTAAGGAATAACATATAGTACATTCCATGCATGTGAAACCAACTAAAACATCACTTACAAAGCAAATCAGAACCACCCAACTATGAATCACCTTTGATTTTCCCTGAGAAAAGGTTCTTGCCAATCATCAAATGTCCTCCTCTTATCAATGCACTGGGTATTTAATACCCTCTTTCATGATTTAGTTTTCATTAGTGGCATCCTTCTTTTATGGGTTTTTTTCATTTTCCTGGGTCTTCTTTAGAAAATATCATCTTTGTCTCCCATGAGGCTTCTCCTCATAAACGCTTGCATTTATCTCCCCCAAATATTTTATGTTCGATGGATATTTATCTCCAAACCATCCAAGATTATCTATAATCACATCTAGAAGCTTTATCATGAAAGATTTATCTCTATCCCATTCCTCAATGAGATTTGGAAAGAATCTCTTCTCTTTGTGTTCCATCCTCCAAGTGATTTATTTTATTAATTTTTTAATAACATATTTTCTTTTCATGTGACATATGATACCTGGCTTTCCTCAACATAGGTTTAAAATAGTGTAGCCTGCAAATAAGGGGCATCACACCTAGCTTTCCTCATCTTATGTTTACAATAATTTAACACACAACATAGGGGTTGTTACATACTCTCCCCATTAAACTTTACACCATCCTCGTTGTATCAATGCATCATTTCCTTTTTGACAAGTAGTTGGTTTCTGAATCCACTATTCTCATGGCTCCACTATTTGACACAAATCTTCCAATCAATACTACACCAAGGGAACTCTTAGGACAAAAGAAATCTTTTGTCTTAAAAAATAACTTTTAATTAATTATTTTACCTTAAAATTCAAGACAAAATAGTTTGAGACAAAAATATTTTAAGACAAAACTTTATATTTAAGACAAAATAAACTTAAGACAAATATATTTTAAGAAAAAAGAAATAAATTTAAGACAAAAAAAACCTAAGACAAAAAGTATTTTAAGACAAAGCTTTATATTTAAGAGAAAATAAATTTAAGACAAAAACAGTTTGAGAAAAAAGTATTTTAAGACGAAACTTTATTTTAAGAGAAAACTTTATATTTAAGGCAAAAGTAGATTGAGAAAAAAATATTTTAGCACAACTTTATATTTTAGACAATGTCTAGTTATGATGAAACCTGCTTAAGACAATTAACAATTAAGATATAAGCATACCAATTTAAGAAAATATTATCTAACAACTACAAAATTTCCTCTCACAATGCATCCTAAGTGTGCCAGCTTATCGGCTACCACTATATCGCATATATACCAATGCCACTATTTCACTTTCAATTGATGTTATCTTATATAAATACAATGACTTATTGGGATCTTTATTTTGTGGGGGTAGCCAACTCTGAAAAATGTGAAAACTTTCCCTCACAAGATTTCCCAAAAATTAATCACTCTTTTGTCCCTTCAATGTCTGTTGATACGATTAGAGACAATTTGTATTTTGTTGCATTCGGCACTACTATAGGGAGGGGAACTTTAAGACAATTTTTTAAGACAAAATAAATCTTTTCTCTTAAAATTTTCAATATGACGCACTAGTAAACAAGGTAAAGACTAGGGGTTCATCTTTATGCTATTGATGGGTTCTTCGAGAAGTAGAGCGATGGAGGTTGAAAACAACTAATCGGATTTAGTGTGATGGAGGTCGAAAACAGAGGTGTGCATCGTGGGAGGAGTGATGGAGGCACTTTCGATGAACGTTAATAGGTAGTAACATAGTTGGAGTACTTTTCGGGGTCTCCATTAATTGTGTTTTAATATGTGCTTTTTTACTATTTTATTTATTTTGAATGCTACTTATATCCATTCATTTTTATAATTAGCACATTGTTGTGCTAGATTGGAAACATCGATTAGATTCACCTCAAGGATTTTTGAAAACTGCAACAAGAAATTCTCAATTTGATTTTACCTTGATTAAATTGAGAAAATTTGAACTCGTACATCAACAGACAACTTGGATGCAATTACCTTGTATGCCATGGTTTTTGTCACCCATTTTACTCAATAAAATCGACTTGGAAGAGTTAGAGTTCAGTTAAGCATGTGTGATTACTAATTTGCAAAAATCAAACTCAATTATCTCAAGTTATTTTTATATAAACTAGTTCTAACTGTTGGAGGAACTAATGGAAGGCTAGTTTTGTAGTGGTTCAATCAAATGCAATGGTCATCTAGTTGATTGATCAATCAACCCAAACTAGATAGTGCATGCAAAGAATTAGAGTTCCCTAGCTATTGCAGAGATACGAAGGCTATGTAACATTAGTTCTAGACTATTCTTGAGTGTACAAGTGTTGCATGCGGTCACATGACCAGCCTTAGAAATTATGCAAACCATTTTGGAATAAAACCTAAATAATAGGGGCCTAATTTCTCAAGGTATTTCATAAGGAAATAGGGGCTCAAGCATAGGCATAAATTGACAAAGTTTGGGTTTGAGCTTCTTAGTGTGTAGAGAGATATGTTTTTCACTTACAGGTTGTTCACAGTTGACTAAATAAATTGTAATACATATGTATTCATAATGTTGATGCAAGAAGGCATTGGAGTTATTATAATATTTCTTTTCCTAAGAAAAATATTATGTGCATGTGTTTTTCTTCTTATTGCATGTATGAATATTTTGTTATAAATTCTGAATTAACTTTTATAGAGTGGTAGAGTAGGTTTGTGTCGTGTGATTTTGAAAATAGTTCATGAGTAGTTGAAAATATACACCATAATTTCTACATCGTATCATGGAAGGATTCCCATTAGAGCAGGAAATTTGCATTTGTTTCTCAAGAGGTTCGAGTTTGTAGTTTAGTGTAGCAAGATCTCTTAAGAACTGAAAATATGACGTTCAATGGGCTGAGGCTAGAGTATGCATTGGAAGGAAACTCTAATTTCACTGATTGGAAGGATTGCATGGAGGAGGTATTCGATGACAATGGATTTTTGGAATACATCAAGAGAGAAGTTACAAAACCAACAGAATCTGATGCCCAAAACCCTTCTCACTAGAATAAAGTTGTAGCCAAGGCATGGCTAATAATATTGGAGGGAGTAAGACACCACATAATCAACCATATCCATGGGAAATAAAATTTTTATGCAATGTGATAGCTACTAAAAAATCTATTCTAGAATAGTAGTGACCACAAAAAGTTGGTGTTCAAGGATAAAATTTGAAATATGAAAATGTAGAAGAATGACTTTCTCCTGCAATATTTGAGGAGGTTCACACAAGTTCATGATGAGCTTGCAGGAATTGGCGTTACTCTTTCAAAGGATGGCTTAGTAAGAATATCCCTTTTGGGCCTTCCAAAGAGTTGTCATAGCTATCAAGATTAAGTGAACAGGAGGGAGAAACTACTGAATTGGGAACACTTATGGTACGATTTGGTATAGGAGGAAATAAGGTAGAATAATAGAGATGGGACCTCATCTAAGAGCAATGATGAAGAAAATTTTTCATTGGTTGGAAAGGGAAAGTGTTATGAAACCAACTCAAGAAAATATAGAAAATATAGATCAACGCCTTAGAATGCAACCTCTTGGAGGGGGAAACCTCCTTTACATTACATAAATGAACAATTCTTGGATGATTCAAATGAAAAAACCTCCTTTCTCTATATAGGATTCTAAGGAGTCATAATATAACCCAGCCGACCTAACAATAATGATATAAGGCCACAAAAATAACAATAGGGGGATTCTATGGGGCACAAAAATAAAAACATGGGGGTAATAAGGGCACAACAACATAAATAATGGGTATAGCTAGTATTATAGGGACTAAACATGCCCCTAGCCTTCAAAAACATGATGTCCTCAACGCTTGAGTAGTTCTGGATACTTTTGCATAAAATTCTCATCCTCCCATGTCGAATCTTCAGTGGATAAGTTCTTCCACTTGATAAGATACTCTGAAATTGATCGATTTCGCAGCTGTCGAGTCCTTGTTTCTGTGACTGCTTCTGGTTCCAATATAATTTTTCCTTCCTCATCAAGTTTTGGCAATATTGTTTGAACTGGGAGCTTGTCGCCTATAACTTTCTTTAAACATGAAACATGGAAAACTGGGTGCAATTGAGAAGCTGCAGGAAGCTCCAATTTGTATGCCATAGTACCAATCTTTTGCGATACCTTGTATGGACCATAATACTTTGGTGATAATTTATTATCCTTCTTAGCTTGCTTGAGGGACATTTGCTTATATGGTTGTAGTCGTAGGAATACCCAATCACCTACATCAAAACTTCTTTCACTGTGATGTTGATCTGCCTGTTGTTTCATTCTATTCTGTGCCAACACAAGGTTATCCTTTAAGAGTTGGAGGACTTGTTGTTGATGTTCGATGTGATGTTCCACTACCTGAACCTTAGAATTTTCTCTTAAATATGATGTGATGGATGGTGGTTGATACCCATAAAGTGCCATAAATGGGGTCATTTTTGTTGATGTATGGAAGGAAGTGTTATACCACCATTTAGCCAGAGGCAACCATTTGACCCATTGTGTCTGTTTATCAGATACAAAGCAACGAAGATATCCTTCCAAACATTTGTTAACTATCTCAGTTTGCCCATCAGATTGAGGATGATAATATGAATTATGAGCTAACTGAGTACGAAGACAAGAAAATAATTCTGTCCAAAAATTTCCAGTGAAAATGGGATCTCTATCACTTACAAT
>Ga0115848_100274_pt1 | contig 18364 bp, 15 predicted proteins | sample InSIn3gowninarea_FD_83862 | JGI IMG/M metagenome (GOLD analysis project Ga0115848, IMG submission 83862) | reverse complement strand
TAGAGGTACCACATATTCCAGTGTTAGAGACGCCTCTCAATGAGGAGAGAAGCAAGAAAAGAGACTGGGAAGAGACCACTCCCACAAGTGGGTCAACAGATCCTCCACAGCCTGTTCCATTGGGTAGATGGAGTCACAGGGAGTGAACTACTAAAGTGTTTGTTTAGTAAAAGGGCTTTGATACAGAGCAAGGTAGTCAATTCAGGAGCAATTCTGATATCTGGAGATGGTAGAACGAAGTCAGGGAATGAAAGGCAATCAAGAATCTTTCATTATGCTGGCAGAGGGAAAATGCTTGAAAATTACTAAGGAGCAATGAAGAATTCCCAAGCAATATTCAGAGTGGAAGAACTAGTGCAAACAGGAGCAATTAAGAATTCCTATTTATGACTAATTCTGAAGAAAACATACATAGTGGCAAAGATTGAACACAGAGTGCTTTTAAGCAAATTTTTGGGCTATTTTTTTTCTCTGTTACTAAGATTATGGAACACATATGAATTTGCATGCATAGAAAGTATAAAAACACAGTGAAGAGAGACTTATTTATCCATAAAAATGACGCAAGAATTTTGTAGCAGGTCCCAGCACGTCAATTCCACATTCAGATGGTTCAGCACGGTGAAATTCAACAGCCTTTGTATTAAACAGTCTCAATAATTTACAGCGCAGTTCAGAGATGAAATCACCAACAATAAAACATATGATTTGGGTCTATAAATAGTAGAGTCTTTACAAAAATATCCCGTAGGTAAATATCTAGTCATAAATTCTATCCATCTACTTTGATGGGTAGCAATAACTGAGGTGGAAGTATGTGCAACCTGAATGAGTAAATATGATGTACCTGGCCGCCTTAGGTGTCTGGCCTTTATTGAATTTTTGGCTTCTTTTTCGGCTGGTGGCTGTAGCTTTGGCTTGTGATGCTGATGTGCTGTTTCTTGCCACCTGTGTTGGCCTTGCTTTAATGAGCTGCCACTATATTTGACTTTCTTTTCTGCCACCTTGATATTTTGGCAGGGGGCCTGTGCATGCGGAATTGCTGACCTGTAGTTGACCAAAAGGAAAAATGAAGAGAAAGTTACCTTGGCAGAATTTCCAGCATTGACTGCCACCAATCTTCTGTAGGCAATTGATGCCTTTGTATCTTTATTAATATCTCATCTGCTTCTGTTTATCTGTAAAAATTGGGTTGGACTTCAAAGAGGTGGTTAATCTCATGTTCAATGAAGAACAGGCTCTCCAGTTTGTCATAAAGGATTTGCCAGAGGGAGGACCTGCTTTCTCTGGGGGAACTTGAGGATGTTGTGATTTGATTGGACACTTAATTATCCACCCTGCGTGCATACTGATCATCTGTAAGCAGTTTCCCACTGCTAGTTAGCAGACTGGGCAACCCTCTGTTCTGTAACGCTGCAAATTTTAATCTGAAAGCATGTATTTCTGCCTGCATCTCTTGGCATTTTCTCTCTAAAGTTTGCACAAAGCCCCTGAGGGTGAGCACCCTCTTCACAGTTAGAATAGTATCTGTCCTGCTACTAATTTCTAGAGCTTCCGGTTGTTCCTTAGTGTGAGTGTTCAGGATCTGGATCGTTTTGTTGGCCTGCTCAGGCATATTTCTCAATGATGCTCTCGCTCTCTGGGTTTCAAACTGAGCTATATTTATTAGTTCTATCTACTCATGTATTGTCTGGATGGATTGCCACTGATCTGTAATCGATTGGCCAATCTTGGCCCATAGAATCTTCTTGATTTCCACCATAGTTTTGTCCAGAGTAAGCTCCTTCTCCAGAGCTTTTATTTTGTTGTCCAAGGTCTTGATTTCTCTTGTTTTTTCTGCTACTATCATCTTGGACTTGTCATAACTTGCCTCTAATTTGGCCAATTTTTCCTTGGCCTCCTTCAACTCTGTCATCTGAATCTCTAGCTCCTTGACTGCCTTCAACATCTCTTCCATACTTAAGCTAGATTATGTTGTTGTTTTTGCTAATGCTGCTGAAACATCTGTAGTTGTTGTATCCGCTGTTGATGGTGGAATAGCAGGAGGAATTGCTGCTACTGTTGTGGGCAAGATGGTGGGAACTATGGGAGCTGTCAGAGGTGGCTAGGAGGCTGATTCTCCCTATCTGTCTTGCACTACCTTCTCTAATTCTTGCTACATCTGAATGATTCTTTGATTCATTCTCATCGTGAGGTCCATCATGTCCTCACCTTGTTTTTCTTGAGCTAGTTCTGCAGTTTGAGGGCGTATGGTTGCAGGTAACCTCACTTGTTTTTTGAGTGCATAAATATCATCTTATTTCTTCTTCATAATGCCTTGATGCCCTTGGGATCCTTAGGATCATGACCTAGATCCATAATTATTTCCTCCAATGTTTTTATTTATTGTCTTTGGCTGTAGAAGACATTCTCTCCAAATCCAATTGAGTTTTTGTATTAGTCAATGACTCCTTCAATTGGTGGGCCAGCATAGCTTTGTCTACCAATGTGGCATAGACCATCTCACCCGTTTGCTTGTGCAGCTCAATTTGATCCATTGGGTGAATGTACTTGGCAAGGACCTCTAAATTTGTCATTATGTAATCTGCAGTTGTCTGTGGCTGTGGCACCTTGGGCTTGAAATGACTTAGAATCATTTTCTCCTCTTTCAGCTCATAAGTTTCCATTAACCTTTGCTGTTTGGCAGGTGTTGTCTATAGAAACTGATCATACAACTGCATTCTCAACAGCTCATTCTGGTCCTTGATTTCCACAAATGTTCCTTTGATGCTAGGAGGTTGCTTACTTTTCTGTCTTGATCAGGACACCTCCATACCATGTTGTCTTTCTTGCTCTTGCTGGAATGAGCTAGTAGGTGTTTGTTGGCTAACTTCCCTTTCTCTTCTCGGGCTGTCCATGATTTCTTCACTGGTTTCCTCCTCAACTTGAGGATCTATCCTCTGTCTCTTGGCCTGTGGAGGATCTGTTGACCCACTTGTGGGAGTGGTCTCTTCCCAGTCTCTTTTCTTGCTTCTCTCCTCATTGAGAGGCGTCTCTAACACTGGAATATGTGGTACCTCTATTTGCAATGGAGTGGCTTGCCCTTGACCCTGCTCTTTCGAACCAGCTGCCTGTTCTACCATAGATTGTTGTTCTGTATCAATCACTTCTTTACCTTTTGTTGTGCCTATTGTTGGTGAAGTCCTGTCTTGGGTAGCTTGTGAAACTATAGTAGCTGATGTGCCCTCTCCAACTTGTTGTGGCAGCATGAAAGTCACCTGATCAAAAGAATCCAAGTCAAGAGTTTTTTCCAAATCTTTAACATTTTGCTCCATTATTTCCTCTTGGGAGAACTCCTCAACTAGTGTTCCTTGCACCCATTCTTCTTGGTTTGCATATTGTTCTATATCTCGAATCCTACAATGATCATAGGCTGAGATTCTATATTTGATTTTCCTGGCATTGAGAAAACCATATGGGTCATAGGGTACCCACCAGAAACTTCTTTTCAACCTGTATTTCTGCCCCAATATTTGATCAGCATCCTGTCATCTTTCTTTTTTATTCATGAAAAAGAAGCCTAGTTGGTCTTTAAATTTGCGCTGAGCATTCTTTTTAGTGCTATGAAAGTGAGCTAAATCTGAACTGATTAGCTGCTTGTAATACTCTAGGGAAAAAAGTCTCATTGGCACATATCTTGGCAGCCTGTAGGGACAAACCTCACAGGCATACATCCTAATGACAGTGTGATTCTGGTAAAAGTACCAGTCACCTATTTTATAGTTCTTTGAGAGCTACAATATTTTATGCATGTCATAGGATAGTCTGGCAGGAGGAGTTCTTCTTAAGAGACAGGAGACTGGGTAAACAAACAAGTCAATGAACTCACAATAGGAATACGAAGAGTTTTGGACTTCATGAAAGACTGATGTCCAAAAGATGACAGATCTTCTTTCTCCTTTTGAGTCTAATCTTTTAATAGGGCATTGGAAGCAATTTGACTGATAATACATGAATAGATGATAAATGTATGATGAATATTTGAAGACCCCCTCCCTATCCAGTTTCACTAGCTGGTCATGTATTTTATTGGCAATGAACTTGGCATAATTGTACTTGACAGCAGGGGGCTGTCCTGGGCTATATGCAGACAAGAGGACCAATACAATTTCATCAATGTGCTCACTTGTTTTGAAACCCAGCACAGAGGATATCATGTCAACTAGCAACTTTCCTACTTCATTGAAATTGATATATAGAAAAGGAGGTGGCTCTATAGGCTGGCGATCTGCTCTCATGAAAGTTTTGGCAATTCTGGTAATCTCAGAGCTTGAGAGCTTAGGACCCTCATCAAGCAGGTATTTCATAGAAAGAGGAAACAGAAGCTGAGTTTGTTTGAATTTCATCATTTGATTGATGCAGTCAGGAGTTATATGAAAAAGGATGCTCTCAGATGGAGACTTGATTGCTCTCTGATTTGGCTCATAGTTTTCAGCACAGAGGTGAATTATCTCAGGGAAAATATTGATAGAAAGCATGAAGTAGATGGGTAAGTTTGATTCCCATATCCCATACATATCACACTTGTTTAAAAAATTGTTTCTCAGCTGACAGAATGTCTGGAGGTGGTTTTTGTCACCCACCAAGTCCTAAATTAAGTAGTCCCTATCAGCCAAAGGTCATGCTTCAAGTTCCTTGTGAGGTGCATTGAGAGGAGTGATGTTCAAGGCTGCTGGAGTGGCCATCTTGAATGCTCTGTGTCTGTAATCTGAAATTTGGATTGGTGCAGCAACAGACTGGTGGAAAGTGCTTCTAAGGCTATGCCAGGGAGCTGTAGAATGAGCTTAGATATAGAACTGGCCTTCACTGTGTATGATCTATGGCAAAATAGCAAATTTGCAGAATTTAGACAAGTTTTTTGAATGAATTCGCTGGACTCATAGACTCTGTGAACAGAATGCAGAAGGAATGGGAATGATTTTTAGCTAAATGAGGGAAATTTTGCAGAGGATTTTGACAAAAGGACTCAATGCATGGGAAGTTTGGAGAATCTACCGGCGGAAATGAGCTTAAAGTGTATTTTAATGGCGGAATTTGCAAATGAGGGCAATTTTGTCGGGTTGCACTTGAACAGAGGGTCACTTAGTGAATTTGCAGGTGAAATTTCAGGGGTTGGGGTGCATTTTAGTGCAAATTTGCAGATACTCAATCAATTTGAATGGACAAACTACGGAAAAATGGGGTTTATGGGTCAACAGCGGGTAAATACCTGTTTTTGATGGCGCAGTGGGCACTTAGCAGGTACAGCTCGAGCTGCAGAGTCGAGCTATGGAGCTGAATTCACAAGGTGATGGATTGTGGTTGATTTGAACGTAAAATCGCATGCAAGCGGCTCCACGGGCGCAATGAATAAAACAAATAAAACAATCGTTTTTACGACTTTTTATTGAATTTCGGACATTTTGGTGCTTTTGGCACTTTTGGCACTTTTCGGAGATGACGTCATCATGACGTATTTTGGCGTGTAGTGGGTATGGAATATGACTTGGCAGTTGACGTGTACGGTGATGTGGCGGGCAATACGTTGGCGGGGCGGTGATGTTAGCAGGTGATGTGGCAGTACTGCAGAGGAGCAGGTGGGGGCCGACATGTATGTGACGTCATATGGTGACAAGGACTTGACATCATCGAGTAGCTGGCGAGCGGTTTCCGGTTTTACCCGCACCGGTTTTGGCCCAGGGTGGTATTGCGAAGGGGGGCTCCGATCACGCCATGAGATCGACGCGTGGCGGGGGTACCGCAGCAATACCACCTATCCCCCGGACGCTAATCTTTGACAGATTGGGGCACGTGATATTGCCGCCAGTCGTTGGATTAAAGGTCGTTGATCGGACGGCGAAGGGGATGTTAAAGCTGTGGGGTTTGGAATGAGGGGGGCCCGCATAATATTTAAACATTTTATAGCGCGTCGGGGATAAAAACTTTGGGTTTGTGGGTTTTTTTGTGGTTATGCGGGGGAAATATGGTTATTAGTTTAACCAGATATTAAACTAATGCCATTGTATTTACATGTGTGCGGGTTATTTACATAGTTTTAGGTGGGTGGGTTAATAGGGTTAGATATTTTACCTAATGTCAAATGAACCCCCTAATGACTTGGACGTGGAAGGGTTCTTACTAAAGTCCCAGATGGACTTAATAATTCCTGAGAACTGTAGTATATGTCTATAATTTCCAATGAGTAGGGATACTTAGTATTTTTTGGTGTTTTTATATAGTTTCTTGTAGAATAGGGGTAGGGAAGTGATCAGGGAGCTAGATAATAAGTTAGAATGTCAATATGAATATATATGGGATGAAACTGCATGAGTAAAGCTAAGTTGATAGAGTGAAAACTTAGTCATGGGGAAATGAAAGGGATTTGAAATGATGATTTTTACACAAGAAATGTGGCTTCTTTTCCTTAAGAAAACTCAAAGTTTGACTTAGCATTTCTCATAGAATGAAGTGAAGTAGGATTGTGGGCAGATCCCAAGGTTCTTGAGGAGATGTTAGTGAAAGACTTCTGGGGGAATGAAAGGGGAGTTAGTCATGCTTCCATTATTATGCAACCAAACAATTGCCATGGTAGAAATGTCACTAATGATATGAGTTGTTCTTGACAAGGCAAAAAATGGTCATTACCTTGCTTCTACAACCTCAAACTACCTACCCAGCCTAGGAACTAGCATTTTTTCTTCCTTTTGGTTGGGTGCACTTGGACTAGCAAACCCTCACTTTCTTCTTTTCTTTTGGACTACCCTCCTATCTAAATCTACCCTTATCTCTTCCAAGGGCTCAGATTAAATAGTTGAGACCCTTTGCTTCTCTACCTATCTAATTATCTGCCAAGCTTGAACTATTTGGACAGATATTTATTCTCTATTCTAAAACAAGTAAATTCAAACATGAATAACCAGGATTGAACTGTCTGGTTACTCATCAACTGCTACAAAAATCAACCAACTGTACACAATGAAATCCTTGGGCAATGGAATAGCAGTGGAATTCGAACTAGCACACTTTCTTGGCCTTTAGTTTACAAAATATGGAACCTTTTCAGCATAAAAAGATGAACATATTTGGCCCTTTCCACAGTTAATCATGAAAAATGAAACCTATTGGTATAGGAACCTAACACACTTGACTACAGAAAGTTAAGCATGAAATATGATCACAAAGTGATATAAAACATATCACATATCATGATAACATTAATTGCCATCATACATGTTTAGGATATCAATTCCAGAATTACTAAAAAGTAATATAAATGTAGAATTGAATGAATATTCACATGTACAACAATATCGAATCAAAAGACTGTTAAATCGCATAACATGAAACAAAATGACATTGATATAAGTACCTTATGTGTTGGAAATGTGATACTAACATAACAGTCTGGTTCTTTCTTCTTGTTCTGAAAACTCCAAAACGATACAGAAATGAAATTATTTTTGAAATCTTCTAACAAAAACGTTTGAACCTTGCTTTCTACAAAAATAAATGAAGAAGTACATAAGTGTTATCTTCTTCAATCCAATTTTTAATACAAATTCAAGACCCTTTCAAAAATGACCTGAAAGGGTCTTTATAGTAAAAATAAAAACAAACTGTTCGTAAAAGATGCTTGGAGTGGTTGGAACAGCCTCTCTCAAAACATGGGATTTCATGATAAAAATTGAATTGCAATAACTTCTAAAAATATGCATCACATCTATCATTCCTCCTACATCTTTAACTGACAAATTTCAAGCGTACTTTGGATTTCCAATGGATAACTCACCCTAGCATGTAATTGATCTGTGTACACCGCATCCGAGAGTTCAGGCATCATGCACTCGAGTGCATCGGCAAGACATTTGATTGTCATTTGTTGGATATGCGGTTTGACCAAATAGAACCAATTTGCATCCCAATTGAGACTTTTTAATTTTTTGATTTTCTTCTCCTTGGTATTCAAATCTTGCTTCAATTGTTTTTCCAATACCTTTGCTTTTGGAAGGTTTTTTGGGGAACACTCAAAAATTAAATTGGCACTGTGTAAGTTATCATTTTTCAATTCAATGATATTATTCCTCACTTCCCTGGCCTTGGAAGTTGCTCTTTCCACTTTGATCAGTTGTGTCTCCCATTCTGCAAATAATATCTCTTTGTGAGATTCTTCAATTACTAGTGATTTAATAGACCTTCCCTTTCCTGTGTTCTTCCAAGAGATGTAATCTGTAATCTTGTCATCCGCATCTTAAAATTCCAACCTGGAATTGACTGCTTGATCTATCAGTGTGCTGGTTTTGATGCATAGTGCATGACTGAGAGATATCTTTTGGTAGACTTGGGTTAGCTGTTGAGACAAGAAATTATTTACTTCCAAGGCTTCCGTTATAAATTCTTCAATTTTGGGATTGTCTTTAAATTGATCCATTGAGAGTTGTAGATGCTTTATTTTCTCATCCTTAGATTTGATCTCTTTATGATGTGCCAGTTTTAGCTATTCGAATTCCTGAGATAGGTGATGTTGTCTTTCAATAGCTTGTTGATCAATCCTATGTTTTTCCTCCCTTAACTGTTCTTCCAGTTGTTTAATCCTCTGATCCTTTTCCTTGAGAAATTGATTAACTTTGGTTTCTTTATCAATCGTGGCAGTTGTATATGCTCCTGCAAACTGAGATAATTTGGTCAAGTCTTCAAAGGGATTAACTTCTGAGTCTCTCCAAATGATATTCATGGATTCATTTTGAGGAACTGTCGCTAATACTTGATCTATCTTTCTCTTTTTCGGTTTCCTTTTGACTATAGTTCTGTGTTTAGGGCTATAAAACACATCCAACGTGTAATTTCTTCTATGATGAGTGTAATCTTTGATGAAGGATACTCAGGGATTACCTCAATTTCCTTTAGAGGTGATTCCATGCCAGATGGTCTATCAATCACAAGCTCATGAATCATGATCTATTGTTTTAAAGGAGATTCTGGTGCGATAACAGTCTGGGTTTTACTCTGACCTTTAATATGTTGATCAAAATGTTCCCATTCTTTGATCAATATAGAATCAATGTAAACATTTGTGTCCAACTATTCAATTTCCTTCTCATTTGTCTTAGCCACCTCAGAAGTTTTCTCTTGCTCTGTGCTTTGTGATGTTTGCTGGATAACTGGTGCAATATTCAATAAGTCCAATGGCACTGTTTGAAGTCTTTGCGTCCTGTATTGGATGAATTGATCCATTTTTCCTGGTTCTAGCTTAATCTTTGCCAGGTGGTGTACTTGTGAGAATGTCTCTGCTAACCTAAAGAAGTGATCGAATTCATCTTTCTCATGGATAAATTGTTTAACTTTTACCTGAGTAGTGAAATTAAAAGCAACATTATTCGGGTCATACTGCCTTTTGGGAATAACCGCTAGGTTCAAACCCCCTATTTTCTTGGCTTCAATTTTGGGCGTGCTTGTAATCATGCAATGAATAGATGTCGCAATGAATCAAAAAGGCAAGCCATAACTGTTTCTTGGCGTCATTGAGATTTTTTGTAAGCCCTTTTTCAACTGTCTGTCAGGTTATTTCCCTAGCCAATAATTTATCCGCGACATATAGAGGAAGGACATTCGGGTCGGTAATGCTGTCAAAAACCCTAATCTATGTAAAGAACTCTTCCCCAAACCAACTGCCAATTGAAGTTAAATCGATACTAGCTTCCTCGGATAGCCGAAGGGCTGGTTTGTTAAAAATGGCCTGATGAATGGGTAAAATAAAGTCATGACAAATTTTGTAAAAATTCTTCTTATATTGTTTCTACCACAGGTATTTATGGTCAATATGGATATGGGTTGGGTCTTAAATAGTCCATTTCCATCCCATGATGGGGAAATCAGAATTGAAACAAATGGTATCGACTATGTAGGCACTCATATAGAAAGGGGGAACAACTCAAGCAGTCACAAATCTATTTTTTTCTATAACCAAGTATTTGGACTTCCATTTTGTCTGATAGGATAGTATCCCAATCCATCACAAAATAATTCAATGATGCTTCTATTAACGAGACCATTTCAATGGAAAACTTAGCAGAATTGGGGCTTCCAAATAATCTACACATCATTGCGGTAGCATAGTAATATGGACATGCTAGAGAGTCCACAGAATACATATCGTATGACTCGTGCTTGTGCTTGTTAGGGAAGTACCTCCATTGTTTGATGGGGTTTGAATCTATTTCATTTTCTTTTGAGAAAGCTTCATGGAATTATTTGTTGTAGTACTTTTGAGGCTCTGGCAAATGATACATTTTCTTCAAGTCTTTAGGCTTGAAGGATCCAAACATTCTTTTGTTGGCTGTGAATAGCGTCCTGTCCGTTATATTGATGTCGTCAAATACCCATTTTACCATGTCATTACATGGAAAAATATTTTGTCAGACCGCTATTCAATGAAGAAAAGAGTCGGCCAAATCTCCAAGTGTGTTCTCTGACTCTACAAGTCCATCAGCTGTAACATGTCCCGCAGTCACCTTCGGCTTTTATTTTTCCAACATATCATATATTCCTTCCCATGAAATTTTCCCACAGTCTTGGCATGTTGTATCTAAGATCAACACAACTTTTTCTGGTCCTTCGGCTACTGCAGGGGAAGCTTTTGCCTTTCGGGATTTCTTTGTCATTTTAGCTTGCTGCATACTTCCAAATTCAGACTGCAATTATATGAAAAGAGAAGAGCGATAAACTAAAACTTTCAGAGAGGCTAATGCTTGAACAGATAATGGTGATAATAGTAGAGTCGAAAATCAAGGTAGGAGCATGTGGTGTGAAAGATTTCATATTATGAATTGATATTAACACTAAAGAAGAAATCTTGTATGACTAAAGTCATTACTGCTCTTAATGCTTTGTCATATTAAACAATGCGAAACTTAAATGTTCAATAAATAGATCGCATCATATTTTTCTTAAGGCCTAATCAGAATGTGTGTTGTAAATCTCCTGATTTTGCGATGAGCAATTTCAATATGTATTATTTAAATATTCTAAGAGCCATCGCATATCACAAGTCGGTAGGTGTAATTGCCATGTTCTAAAAGTATTTCAGATTTTCGTGATTACAATCAGTGATGACCTGGCACATAGAGTTGGGAAAATATTTATTTAACTACCCACATCATGTTTTCTCCATGTTATCATTAAACCACTTTATTATATTTTAACATCGCATCTCGTGTCCCCGAGTTGATTATCACTTATTTCTGCTGGGATTGCGATATGCGAGATGCGAGAATCTTATCACATCACAAGTTTTCAGGTGTGGCTTCTTTTAGTTTTTAGCGATATGCGAGATGCAAGAATCATATTGCATCACAAAGTTTCAATGTTTATTAAACCTATCACTTGGAATCTATGATGTGATAGACGATATGCGATCGCTTTATCGCATCGCATGTTTGTCAATGAATTGTTTTAAGAAGCCCAATGATTAGGATTTTTGCGGTAACTTCACATTGCTACATTAATATTTAGATTGAATGTTTTTTTGTTCTTAAGCGCATGTGAAGTGCGATGTTTGATTTTTTAAAGAGTTTTTTTTTTTTTTTGAAGCACTTTTATTTAAAAATCAAGAAATAAAGCAATTTATTTCTATGTAAAGGTTTTATTGATTTTTTAAAAATTAAAGGGACCGTATTTCCTATTTCATATCTGAGAATAAAATTACGGAAAAATTGAAATGGGGGAGTTGTTGTATAGCACAAAAAAACCCTGCGACAACACAAATTATGTGCTAACTTTGAGAAATGCACCTTTGGCATGAGTCATGTCCAATATCTAGATTACATCATTGATGAGAAAGGCATGCATTTGGATCCAAATAAGATCTGATTCATTTGAGATTGGTCAACCCCGACGACTCTAACAAAGTCTCACAGCTTTTTGGACCTTGCTAATTTTTGTCGAAGGTTTGTATTGGGATTCTTTCATATCACCTGGCCTTTGAGTCAAGTTATCACAAGCAAAGAAAAAGTAAATTTTTTCTGGTCCGAGTCCCAACAGAAGGTGTTTTTTGAGCTAAAGTATCACCTCTTCTCTGCAATAGTAGTCACATTGCTAGACCTGCAACAACCATTTGACATTGTGACAAACGCCTCTAACTATGCTATTCGTGTTGTTCTCACCCAAGAGGGGCATCTGGTGGCCTATCACAATGAGACAATTTCCAACGCAATTTGTAAATACCCCACCTACAATAAGGAGATGTATTCCATTGCATCCTTCTAGCAATGGAAACATTATTTTCTGGGGAAGGAGATGGTCATCCACACATATCATCAACCCCTACAATTTATACAGACCCAAGGGAAGTTGCAAAATGATCATCATCAGAAGTGGCCCACATATCTGTAATAATTCCATTTGAATATCAAGTACAAGAATGGAAGCACCAATCATGTTGCAAATTACGTCAATTGGCCACCAGTTGCAACATTGACCACTTTTCTTGACTCTTGTGGCCACGAGACCTCTGGATGGCTACAACTCTAAAAAAATGATCTAGAGTTTTCCACCACATACTAGATTCTAATGGATGGAAAGAAAATTCTAAACTTCCACCTCTATGATGCATTATTATTCTACTTAAGCCACCTTTGTGTTCCTTCAACTAAGCATGCCAAGCTGATTTGGGAGGTGCACTACAGTCAGGTTGCAGGAAACCTTGGTGTGGATAAAATTTTGGTCTTACTACAGAAGTATTTTTATTGGCCAAATATATGACATGATGTTGGAAAATACATCAGATCCTACATTGCTTGTGCCATCACCAAACCAACTATTAAGAAGAAACGCTTGTATACTCCTCTTCCTAGTCCTAGTCAGCCCTAGGAATACGTATCCATGGACTATATTTCTAACCTTCCTTCTACCAAGAATGGCAATGACTGTGTATTTTTGGTTGTCAGCATATTTTCTAAGATGGCCATATTGGCTACCTACAAGAAGAGTATCACAGCAGAGGCCATTGTCTTACTCTTCTTTGAATAAGTGTGGGTACAGTTTGGGATCCCACAAACCATTATATTATATCAGGATAGAAATTTCCTAAACGTCTTTTGGTCGAGACTTTTTTCATTGTTGGACACCAATCTCACCAAGTCGACTACATTCCACCCCCAGACTGGTGGCCAGACAAAGTTCGTCAATGGGATGATTGTGCACATACTATGCATGTACAACTCTAAGCATATGTGGACATGGGATGAGAGTCTTCCCTATGTGAAAAATGGCTATAACAAAGTTCTTCATAGAATTTCCATAGCTCAACTAGACATAGTCCCTTTGAAGTGGGCCTAGGATTTTAACCATTATGTCCCCTTGATGTTGCACTGCCTTTTGCTTCTACATAGGAAGAATCTACCCATGTTCAGTCTGAAGCTGATAAAGCCACCTGATTTATTGAGCACATTCAACACAGCCACCAGTAAGTTCATGACATCTTGCATAAATCCATTACCAAATACAAACAACAGCATGATTAGCATTGAGTGCCCCATAAATTTTAGGTGGGTGACAAAGTTTGGTTGCATTTGCAGAAAGAATGCCTTACCACAGCCCATCATAGGCTTAGACTTCTCCAATATGGTCCTTACACCATCACCAAAGTTATGGGAGACAATGATTTTGAGCTCAGAATTCCCCCATTCCTTGGCCTACACCTAGTGTTCAATGTGGATCGCCTTCAACTATACTTTCCACCATTACTAGACACATCAAACTTTCCGCCATTACTAGACACATCAAACATTGCAGAACAAATTGCACCAGCAAAGATAAACCCAGACTGCCTAGATTTGGTCACAACTGATTGGATCATGGACACATAGATCAAGAACACTTGCCAGCATAATATCCAACTATATCGGGTTGTCAAATCTGGAAAACTCCTGCACCAAGGCAAGTGGCTCACCGAGAACCAAGTTCGGCAAAATTTTCCCCATCTCATGGAGGAACTCAACATAATATGGATCATTGCTTCCTAAGGGAAGAGGACTGATCCAGGTGGATATTAGTGGTTGTCCACCTATTCCACTTGAACCCCCACCATTGTTTCTTTTATTTTCCTCATTTGTAGCATAGTTTACTATTTTTGACAGTTTTTCAAGTACTGAACTTTCGAAGTCATTTTGAGGCCCTAAACGACATTTTTTGGAAAATAAGAAAACTCGTAGCGTATGACAAGGGTTTATAGTTGAAATTTGTATTCTTTGGATATATATTTCTAATGAGGTATCTTATGTGCCAAATAGATATTGTATGCCAAAGTTATGACCCCAAAAAGTTGATGTACCAATTTACCCCAATAGGGCCCACAGACTTTTGGTGTTTCATCTCCTAGGGTTAGGTATTTCGATGTTTATGGTTTTCCAGTATTCCTAAATAATAAATAGGCCTTTAAGCCTCATTGTAACACATTTTAAAATGCATGTATCTGCCACCTCTCTTCTCATAGACAAGCTACCATCATTTGAGCTAATTTATTTCCATTCTGCATGTAAAGAATTTTCAGTACTTTGTTATTAATAAATTGAAGTTTTGCTTTCATTGTATCTTTGTGTTTTTGCTCATATTTATATTTCATTTCATTCCTTCATAAATATTGATCATTTCTACTCAATGTCTCTACCATTGTTAGAGGCTTTTAACCTTGCTTGAACTTGAGAGTTGATAATACAATTTAAATTGAAGATAAACCTAGAATTGAGGAAAACATAGATGAAACCCGTAGAAAATAACCTAGAGTTAGGGGAAAGCATGGTTGTCCTTTACATCCCAATTAGAAGATACAAATATAGGATCATATTTCAATCATCCCATCACTTCCAAAATGATTATTATGCCATGTTTCCATGCATCCATAAACAAAGAGTAACTAGAAGTCAACTTTGCTCCTCCAAAGTCTCTAGTCACTACTTGAACTCACGACCTTATTATAGTCTTTCTTGCAAAGGAATGGAACTACATGCCTTCATATAAGGACACCAACCGAGTACATTCCTAAATAAAATAAACAAAATTAAACTAGTTTGGATTCGCACCTACCTTATGTATTTGACAAAAGAGATCTAACATTAACTACGCTATCAATTAAAAAAGTGAAGTTTCTTCATAGCCTTTGTTTTTGGAATCCTTTGTACACATAATTAATCATAAGATAAGCTTGGATAAGCAAGAGATCTTTACTCTAAAATAAAATATTATTTCTAGAGAGCCATATGGCCCATAGCATTGTGCATGGAAGGGATTTATATGGCTAGAAAATTTGTATGATGGAAATCCAAGAGAAATGGGTCAAGGCCACAATAGTGTTTCTCTTTTTACAGATATTTTACATATCCATTGTTTCCTTCAGTTGGAAAGATTTATTTTCTATTAGTGGCATTTCTTCTTGCTTTATGCACTTCATCTCAATGTTAAATAGGGACACAATGGATGGACTACATATACAATTGATCCTAATGGAAAATGGCATCAACCCATAGTACTCATCCACCCATATTATTCATCAACCCATGGAATTTACCCATGGTATTGTAAATGGCATCTGCCCATGGTATTGTAAAATCCACCCATGGTATTCATTCACCCATGGAATTGACCCATGGTATTGTAACTGAAAAATACTATAAGTAACAATTCACATTTTGTAAAAGGACAGATGGTCCACCACAATGTAACCTTTACAGTTCAGAGGCATGTAGCCGCCACATCTCTTCTCAGAGATAAGCTACCATCGCCCTAATTGGTTTATTTCCATTTCTGGTTGAAGCATATTTCAGTATTTTACAGTAATGAAATGAAGTATTATTTCTATTGCATAACTATATTTATCGTTACCTCTCTATTTTGTTGCATTCATGATTAAATCCAGATCAGTGGGTTTTAAATAAAAGTTTCTTTGTGGTTTTGTGTATTGGACATTCTCTTATTTTTCTTCCGGCGATTCAAGTTTTCAGATCTTGGGGGTCTCTCCCCCCAAGATCTGTTTCAATCTTTTAGGATCTTGGGGGTCTCTCCTCCCAAGATCCGGATCAGTCTCTAGCCTTTATATAGGCTTCATATATACAATACCATGGGTAATAACCATGGGTCTCTCAATACCATATATCAAGTGCAATGGGATTATCACTTTATTCCCTAACTACTTGTGGTCCCATGTATAATGTGAGTTAACAACTTTATTTATTAATTATGACCCATTATTTTATCATCGTTACATTACATTATTCCTTTGGGTACCCCCCTCTGTAACCCATATTATCCCCCCTAGGTATACTACACAAGCATTGTTTTTGGAGATGATTTGTTATGCAACCAACTCACAAAATAGAATAAAAGATAGATCAACGACTTAAAAATTATCCTCTTCAAGGAGGAAACCTCCTTCAAATTACATAAATGAAAAATTCTTGGATGATTCAAATGATAACACCTGCTTGGTATAAATATGAGTTTATGGGGCCATAATATAATCAAAGCCTAAAATAATAATTTAAGGGCACAACAATAATGAGATTCTATGGATCACAACAATAACAATAGGGGTGATACATGGACATAACAATAACAACATGGCGTCATACTAAAAATAACAATAAAGGAGATATACTACTATTATAGGGACCTAACATGCTCCTCTCCTTCAAAAAAGCGTTTTCCTCAGTGCTTGAGTATTTTTGGATGCTTCTATATAAAATTTTCATCCTCCCATGTGTAATCTTCAGCAAGTATGTCCTTCCACTTAATGAGATACTTTGAAATTAATTGATTCTGTAGCTGTGAGGTTCTTGTCTATGTGAATGCTTCAGGCTCACATTCTTCATCAAGTTTTGGCAACACAGTTTGAATTGGGAGCTTGTCATTGATAACCTTCTTTAAGCATGAAACATGGAAAATTGGGTGTACTTAGGAATATGCAGGAAACTCCAATTTCTATTCCATACCAGTATTTTACAACATCTAATTAGGACCATAGTACATGGGTGATAATTATTATCATTTTTAGCTTACTTGAGGAATATTTTTGTATGGTTGTAGCTGTAAAAATACCTAGTTGCCACATCAAAACTTCTTTCATTACGATGTTCATTTGCCTGTTGTTTCATTTGATTTTTCACTAGACTGAGGTTTTCCTTTAAGAGTTGGAGAAATTATTGCTTATTCTCGATGTGATATTCCAGTGCTTGTACTTTATAATTTTCTCTTAAATAAGATGTAATGGATGGTGGGTGATATCCGTAAAGTTCCATAAATGGGGCCATTTTCATTGCATTATGGAAGGAAGTGTTATACCCCCATTATGCTGGTGATAACGAGTTGATCTATTGTGTTTATTTATTAGACATAAAATAGAAAAACATATCCTTCCAAACATTTTTTTACTATCTATGTTTGTCCATCAGATTAAGGATGATAAGATGAGCTATGAACTAATTGAGTACAGAGACAAGAAAATAATTCCTTCCAAAAAATTCCAGTGAAATTTCAATCTTTATCACTTACAATAATATTTGGGTTTCCATGTATCTTTTGAATTGTTTCCATAAATTTAGTAGCAATTCTACTCACCTTAAAAGGATGAGATGATTCACAAAAGTGTGCATACCTTGTAAGTCTATCAAATACCACCATGATGACACTCTTTCCCTTAGACTTAGGTAATCCTGTGATAAAATCCATTAAGACCTCCTCCCAACGTTGACTTCGAATGGCTAAAGGTTGTAGTAGACCCACGATCTTAATTATCTCAATCTTATTTTGTTGGAAAAACAAACATTCTGCTGCAAACTTCTAAATATTAGATTTAATCCCATCCCAATAAAATTTCTTCTTGACCCCATGGTATGTTTTGAAAAATCTTGAGTACCATCCTGGGGGGTGGGTGTGTAATTATAAAAAAATATTTTGTTTGAGTTAGGAATTCGTACAAAGATATAAGCAATATTTGTACCATAATAAATCCTTTTTCCAGCTAAATATTTGATATGTTCAAGGCTCTTGCTGAAAATTTTGAATGAGTGTCCACACCTCTTCATCATTCTTCCATTCATCACTTGCTTCAGTTATCCAATCATGTTTGATAATAGAAATGGAAAAATGAAATACTTCCATATCCTCATCCTTTGTTGAGAGTGCATGTGCAACAACATTTTTCTTCCATTTCTTGTAGATGATTTTGATGTCATAACCCAACATCTTTGTGACCCATAATTTCATCTCTTCTAAAAGTAATATTTTCTCCAAAAAGTCTTGGACAATCATTCCAAGGTATTTGAGACTCCTAAAATCCTTCCACATATTCATAATCATG
>Ga0115848_100272_pt1 | contig 18415 bp, 18 predicted proteins | sample InSIn3gowninarea_FD_83862 | JGI IMG/M metagenome (GOLD analysis project Ga0115848, IMG submission 83862) | reverse complement strand
AGGTCGACTGCAACCTAGCACTAAATCAGCAAGAACGTTCGTTAATCTTTCACAAATATCAGCAAAAATCAAACCACGCCTAGTCGATATCAGTACAGCAATAATCGAGGTACTAATGGAGCTTGACTGGCTGTGATTTGTGACTGAAACGGGCATTTTCCGACTGTGACTCTGTACCCCTCGACGCGTATCAAACATCGTCATAGTCCCACTCTTCAAAACACGGCCAACCTGCTGAAATCAGTAGGTATGTAAACAACATGAAGGTCTTGTCAGATATTGATACCTCCCACTACGTGTCCACAACCAATGATGAGGCTTACGGTTGGCACGACACAGCAATGTGGGCCAGGAAACCAGCTGCGAAGTTTATCGAGAGTTGATTGCCAGTGAGGCTTCTCAGAAGTGATACTGGCTGTATGGCACCATTTGGATGATTCGACGGGGAGATGACTTGCCAGCTTAAATGCTCATCGAATCGGAGGTCAGAAGACAATGCATGAACACCAACGAAGAAGCTCAGTGATGTGAATCGGAGCCTATCACACACATTTGCATATCGCCAGTCGGTTCATGTTTACTAACCACTTGATCCAGCTGTAACTTCTCCACAGCAGCTTCATTGAGGGCCTCCACCACTATGGAAACAATGGCTGTGATGATCAAAGACGACGAGAGCTTCAACGCGGGGATCCGACAGTTATGGCAGTATCTTTTAAAAGGTTGGTTCACACCTGTCCTACACTTTCACAATTCCAATCAAGATTCCGGTACCACGTCTCGAACTTTCAGCCGCCGCATGACACGAGGAACCGTACACACGCCGTCCCACAGAAGCGATGACGAACAGCTTGCCTTTCGCAAATGTGTATGAGGTATGCATGAGATTGCCTGATGATCAGTTGCAATTGAAGCTACAGTGTTTCTTATCGTTTCTTATCCTTCTTGATCACTAGATTGCACCGCATGAAGAGTCCACATAACCCATCAGCTTGGAGACAAGCAGTCCCTCTGCAACATAATCGACAAAGAAGAAATGATAGTTATTGTTCAGGAACAAGAGTTTTCAGAAACTAAGACCATCATGCACAAAGAGGGCAAGAAGCTCTTGGTATGTATCTCCAGCCTCTTCCATGAGACAAAGACACAATGTTCCAGTGGATATCCCAACATCAGGCATTAACCCTTATAAGTTCATCAATATCATTAGGTGGTGTCCCAACACTAAAATTCACATCTACTATCAGCCACACCACTATTGCCTTATACTCACACATAGTCTTCACAACCAACGTTACAGTCAACGTACAGCCACAGGTTATCAGCAAAACCACAAGACCTAGGAGAACCAATGGATCGTAGTCAAGATCAACCCTCCATTACGGAGCAACATACCTCTACAATGATGGCTGACTGTGAAGTCGATCTGGAATCGGCTTCCACTCACACAAATATCCAGTCAATACAACCAGCACCTTCACGCCGAGTATCTGTTAGCACAACTGCCGCTCCTAACGAAAGCTCTCTTGAAGTATCGTCGATTCGAGACCAATTGACCTCCAACGGGAACGGTCAGTGTTTGTCTTACCTCCATGAACAAATGGAGAAATTGTTCAATCAGTTGTGTATCAACCTTCCGGTCGATTTCAATGAGCTCGACAAACACGGTGAAGCTGTCGAGCGTTCTGAGGAAAGACCTTTGAAGAGGCGTGCTGATGCGGACGATGAAGGTGAAAACGCAGAAGCTGATCGTAGAGCTCGTAAGAGAGGTAGATTGTAGCACGGCCTGGGAGACACTCGTCTAAGCAGCCAATACACTTGAATTGATTATGTAAATTCTATTACTGTCATACATGCCAGAGTCGGAGACGACATATATGAGAACCACAATGTCCATGCCATGATCCGAGATAATCCACGTATTGAGCAACTACTCTAACGATTGTTCAACTGCTAGTGAAGTGCAAGCTGTTTCATGCTCGCCGTCTGCTTCCAGTACATGTAGTGATTGATGACGTCGCGGCAAAAGTACTGAGGTCATTCCGCTACAAGTAGACATGTACCTTCACCTCCTCCGCAAACCCAGCTATATGATTGGTCAGAAGCTCTGGATGCACCAGCTTCCGAATCCATCCTGAACATCGATGACGGCTTCAGACATACAACATTCATGAGAGCTCGAGCATTCCTCCAGAACATTTATCAACGTCTTTGTCCAAAACCTCCAGGCTTTTCATCTATTTGCTCATTCAACCAATCGTCAACATATCTCTCAATCAAAAAACACCATCAACATGTACGGACTTCGCATCGTAAGATCTTCAGCTTTGAGGACTGTTCGCCTGCAGGCAGGTGTTCGTCCTTTCAGCACCACGTTCGTCGTCAGAGCAGACGGAACCGGCAAGTCGCATGCCACAGACCCTGACAACGCATCCTATGGTTCGTCTTATCTGCCTATTACTTGCTTGCTGTATCTAACGCTTTACTAGTTCCAAAGGCAGCACAAGAGATCCTTCCCAAGAGTGTCGAGGACGATGTGCCCAACAAGATCCACGACACTGGCAGTTCTGGTTCAAAGAGTCACGCTACCGGACCTAGCATGGTGCCAGAAGGTATCCAGGAGCTTGCTCCAGAAGCGTTAGAAAAGGCGTTGCCCGAGAGCATCCATCCAACGGATCCACCGGCGAAGAAGAAGTAGTGAAAGATCAGGCTGGAGCTGAATGTATATTACAATTATCCATTAATGAACATCTCGACTGTCTCTTTGAGTTACAGCAACCCACATTTTCTTCCCTTCTTTAATTTCTTCATACAGGTTTGTGCTGAAACCGATGAGCACCAAGTCAGGACACCAGTGAAACTCCATTAGTACCTCGATTATTGCTGTACTGATATCGACTAGGCGTGGTTTGATTTTTGCTGATATTTGTGAAAGATTAACGAACGTTCTTGCTGATTTAGTGCTAGGTTGCAGTCGACCTCAGAATACACCTCATATCCTTCACCCCTACCGAACTCGTCGTCCTCGTACATCATTCTGAGCATGATCCGGGCCACCCATTGTCGCATAGACTGAAATGTTCAAGCAGGCGACTACCACCCTCTGACTTCATCTCATTTTGGGAACCTAAAAACGACAGACTCTGTTGAAGTTTGGCGTCACCAACACGCTGACGACGAATGCGCTGAACAGCCAGACAACGTTGAAAATCTCCTGCGCTATCGGCCAACTAATTAATCGTCTGTCAATAACGAACCTGATAAACCCCACACCAAGAGCTGGTGCGTTGCACACCAGACCGAGGACAAGGCGATTTCCACAGAATCTTGCTCTAATAGCCGGGTTGTAGGATAGGCCGATGATGCTGAAACCAATTGCAAGCCCCATGACAATGTACATTGTGTCAAGGATTACTTCTTTGACTGGTGGACGACGATGGTTCTTGAAGACGGGCTGATGCTCTGTCATGCGGGATTCGTCGTCCTGGTCGGCCTGGTCGGCCATTGTGATATGAACGTTACGAAGTGAATGGAGTGAGATCTCTCTAATGATGTGAATTAATGATTATTGCTACTCGTGCATAGCACGTGGACTTATCGAGACAGTTACTTGCCAGAATTCATGCTAATTGCAATAATGCAGAGAAATGCTTTTGGAAGGAAGCACCTCGAGGCAGTTACCTTATACCTTCATTTCGTCATTACGATTCGACCGGACCATCACCGTCACCGTCATCACCATTGTCATCATCACCGTGCGCTTGATCGAGATTCAGTTCAACTTCATAGCATCTCTCTGACCTCCAGCATTACCACGACAACAACCTTTATCATACCAACGGATCAGACCACGCTACAGCGAGCTTGCAGACCAAGTCTCTCCTATCGATAGGTACGTGTCAGTTTAGCAGATGGGCCGATGGGAAATACAAATTCGACAGCAGAGTACGGAGCAAGATGATCTGCATCGACACGAACATAAGGACGCGAAAATGGCCGCCTGAAACATAACCCCGATTGTTTCGGCTGGCAAGTTTGAAGTGCAACATGCTCACAGGTTAGCGTGGTATAGGTTTGGAAATGCCATGCACCGCCGCAGATCCTTCCTACTCTAGCTCACACTACATTCGTAGCAACGGGATCGTCCTTGTTCAGCCGGAATGCTAAAAATCATACCGAAATTCACATACGTGTGCGAGACCTGCTCCTGGTCCGGCACTATACCGTGCAGTACTCAACTGGTACCTCAACAAATCCTTTTACGCTATCAAAGACCGAACCTGGTGATGGACCTGAGTATCCTACCCTATCCTCGCCTCTCAAACCTGCTACAGACTTGCTGTCATGTTACTGCTCAGAGCGAAGGTGGACTACCTCGAGCCAACCCCATATCCCAAGAGCATTGGTAGCCACCCGGCTAAACTTACAACCATTTAATCAACATGGTGCAAGTTGTGGCGAACTCGTCCCTGAAGTGCTCCTCAGGCCTTGGGTCTTCTCAAACCATGAACAACCTTTCGCACACACCCGTACGAGTACCTTCGCTCCACACTCTGAGCCTTACAAGTTTTTCAGCATGTTTCCTTCTAGCTGCCGCATCTCAGAAGCACGTTATGATGGTCATCAGAGCGTGTATGCCTAGTCCCAGCAGTAGCTTGAAGAGAAGAGTACAATCATGCCTTTGAGCAAGTTCTTGCTGATTAGGAAACTCCACTCTATTGTTAGTTCATTGGGACCGTCACTTTATCTACCACATGGTTCCCTTAGCTTTCAAGTCATATACTAATTGAGTTCGCAGCTCAAAGGAATAGAAGAGAGCAAAATAGCTTATTCTCCAGAAATGGACTGGACAAGGAGGCTTCCTACACTACAGTATGCTAGTCAATGGCAAAGTTATCAAACATGGATCCCATTGGCTCACTACAACACGTCTGAACGACTGGTGCTGTTTGGTATGGACGAGAACGATATCTGCTCATATCCATGGAGAGAAAGCTTGAATACTTCGCTGGAGATATAAAAAGATGATGCCCGGCAGGCACAGATCATGCCTGGTGCTTCTTTCCCTCTCCCATTCACTTTCTTCCACTATCACTTCTTATCTTTAAAATGTTATTCGGGTGGTTTCTCACTCTCGCCATTGCTACTGGCATAGGCCATGCTCAAAATGTGACAAATTCTACAACCAATAGCATTTCAACAACGACGGTCACGGCTTCAAACTCCAGCTCAGCCACTGCCACTCTTCCGACTGTGGCATCGAGCACAGCACCACCCTTTGGCAATACCACAGTCAGCAGCACGACTAACAGCACAACCAACAGAACGACCACTACCTTTACGAGCACCATTCGATCCACCACAACAACTTTTGTTACAAGTACAACAACCATCTCCGCAGTAACACTAGAGCCTAGCCCACATCCCACACCAGCAGATCACCCTGGCACTTACCGAATCCGTGGCTTCAACTCCCACCACACCTTCCACAACGACAGGAACAACTACCGCAGTATCCAATTCACTTTCGAAGATATCGGCACCACCCCAATCCAAAGCACCTACTGCCAAGTTACCCTCCCAATATCCTACACGGGCTCCACAAATGACTACACCTGTCAAGACAAGTCATTCGCATTCCAGATCACCCGATACGTTGACTCACGAACACTCGATCTGACTCTGAACCACGTCTATCCAGATGAGTATGTTATGTTGAAACCTCCTTCCTCTTCTCCTCCACTCAATATCCGTGTACAGTATCCATGTTTGAATAAGTTTATACTAACACCCTTTTTCTACTAGGACATGTACCGGGTGCAACGACCCAACTGATGAACCTTTTTATGGCTTTTTCGGTCAGGGATCAATCACTATTACGAGGTCTAACATGAGGTGGAGTAGTGATGCTGCTGCTCCTAGTGGGACACATCGAAGTTATCTGAAGGATGATTTTATTGTCTTTGCTGATATTGTTGTTAATATTGGGAAAGGACCCTGAGTACGTACATGATATGGTTGGTGTGTATGTGTATGTGTATGTTGGTGTTGAGACAAGAAATCTGTGAGACGGGTCATAAGAAATTGTGGATTAGGTGTATGATGTGTAATAGATTGATGAAACGATAGATGGATGGATGGGTGGTTGAGGTACTAATTGTACTTGCTTACTTACTTACTTGTTTACTTACTTACCTACTTGATCAGTACAACAATTTCGTGCAAGGGAATATCCAGCTTATATACAGTATGCAGATAGGGCAATACATCTCAACTATGTGAACTTACATATACGTACCTACCTACCTACCTACCTACCTATATACCTACTTACCACCCAGCACCGAAACTCCAGCATCCTCCCAGCCTCTAACTATTAACCCCTGCCATCCACCGTCCTATCTATACCCCTATTATTAGGCAATCTACTGTACATCCTCCTTGCACTTCCCACCTCAGTATCATGTCTTCAGCAAACCCCAACACAACACAATACACTAACTAATAATAGCACGTTCTAGAGCCTCGCTCCCTGGCCACGCACGTATAAGGTAGGCTTGTGGCGAGATAGAAGATATTTGGTGTTTAGTGTATGTGTCACTTGTATAATTTGCTATCACGGCCGAACAATGCCGACTTTCGATATACGTACAGTACATTAAGCAAGATAGGTACGGAAAGGAGCAGAAGCATACATATATCTACGTAGCCGCTGTGCATTATACTTTACATGTAGCACGAGTCTAATGCATTTAAAGTAACTGTACTGTACATGCCAATGGCTATGTTCTCTATTCTACCTAAGCAATGTTAAACTCATCAGCCCCAGCACCCATCATCTTCTTCCGATTCCTAACCAACTGCCGCATTCGCTCCGCCGCAGCTTCCGCATCGCCTGTCTCATCGATATCCATCGATACTTTCTTCGCATTCCTATCACTGTTACCAATGCTAATACTATTGACGTCTTCTGGCTCTCCAGCTGCTCTTTTCCGTCCTTCATTTGCTTTCGGCCTTCCGGTCTTTCCTCTCAAGCCAGCGACGTTGACTTTGCCGGGTGGATCTCTAAGTCCGAATGCTTTTGCCAAATGGCCTAGATGGAGTTCTTTGATGTCGAAGAATTTACGTTCGGCCGCGATATGTGTCGCGTAGGCGCGGATGTGGCTTTGAAACGCATTCTTAGCCAACTCCTTAATCTTTGTATCAGCTAATGCCCATCTCTCGACCTCGAGCTGGAATTTTGTCGCGGTTTTTTCCCAGTCAGCATCGGCTTTTGTGACGACGCCGGAGGTTGGCGTGAAGCCCTTTTTTAGAATGTCGTTTGCTGTGTTTGACGTGACGTTTGTGTTGGTGTCGGTGTTTGCGCGGTATGAGTCGCGGAGGACTTGGATGTAGCCTTCTTCGCTGCCGGGGGTGAGGAATATGGTTGCTCGACCGTCGCGGCCGAGACGAGCTGTTCGGCCGATGCGGTGGAGGTGGTCGTCTTTGCTGAATGCTGGGTCGTATTCTATGACTAGATCGAGGTTTGGGAGGTCGAGACCACGGGAGGCGACGTCTGTTGCGAAGAGGAGAGAGGCTGTTGAGCAGGTTGTGAAGGATTTTAGGATTGCGGTGCGGGATTGTTGGGGAAGTGAGCCGTGTAATTTGTAGACTGTCAGAGGGTTGTTTGGTGAAGAGAGGAGGGGTGATGGTGAGATGGCATCCGATAGATCAGGACTGGTGGTTGTGGCTTGCTTGTGGTCTGGTTCAGCATCTGCTTGATCGTCTTCAACCTGTCTGGTCATGACACGGTGGTGGAATTCGACTGAATCAGCGCACGACACGAAGACGATCGCTTTCATGACTGATCCTTTTCTTGCGAACGTCCGTTTTAGCAAAGCTGTTAGCGTCACGAGACGTAGCTTCGTAGCACAAACGATGTACGACTGCTTCAGTTGAGCTGGTGCCAGGAAAGCTGAATCTTTATCCGTTTGGGCCAGCTCGCCATCAGCATCTTCACTATCACCTTTGACAAGTACAGCATCTTTCAAGCTGATATCACCAAGCTTCTCGACATTGGCCTTGAGTGTTGCTGAACACAAGATTGTGATTCGCTTATCTGGCAGGCCAGGTGTGTTGCACGGCCGTCGCTTTCCATCCAAAGTCCTCACGATCTTTGTGATATCCTCCTCAAATCCCAGATCCATCAATCGGTCTCCCTCATCCAGTACTAGATATCTCACCTTGCCCACGTCCAGAGTTTTTGTGTTCTCGAGATGGTCAACAAGTCTGCCTGGCGTGGCAACTAAAATGTTCAGACCTTTTCTTAACCTGGCTTTTTCCGATTTCTTCTTTTCACCACCAATAACAGTACCAGCCACAATAAAGTGTGCACAACCTAACAGTCTCTCAAGCACAACAGAAATCTGCTTACACAATTCTCTGGTCGGTGCAAGCACAACAGCAAATAATCCTGAATCCCGGTGTAGAGCATCCTCCTCTGCATTCTCATGTTTCTGTCTTTCGGCGATGGTGACAAGCCGTTGAACAATCGGTAGTAAATATGCTAATGTCTTACCTGATCCGGTCTCGGATTGTATGAACACATCTGCATCCTCCTTGTTCAACTGTGATACTGCCGCCTTCTGGATAGCTGTTGGATTCTTGAGATTCATCTTCGTAAGCAGGTATGCTGCAACGGTATCAGAAAGACCAAGTGAAGTAAAGGTATCAATGCCATCTGGTAAAGGTGCATTCGTAGGCTTGACGGGCTCTGTGATTTCTCCTGTCTCTTCCGCGGGCTCCTCCACTATCTTTGCTTCCGGATTGTGGCTGAAAAGTGAAGAAATAACCTCCCGATTACCTGGTTGTCCACCATATGTGGCTCCCTCAAGGTGTATCGGCCTACTCTTGTTATGCGCTGCACCATCTCGATGCGAATCTGTCCTTCTTCGTTTTTGAGGTGGTAGTCCGGTATTATGCTCGTCATGCTCGAGTGGTTGATATCTCGCAGCCCTGTACTGAGCTTGCGCTCTCCCATTCAATTGACTTTGCGCATCACGAGGATTTCTCGCAGACTTTGAAAGCCTTGCTCTTTCTCTCCACGACCCACCTTTGAATTTGGGCGCATTTGACGACAACGCTGCATCGCCAGTCGCGAAGTTCAGCAGCAGACCTGAGTCGGCCATATTCGTGGTGTTGAATTGTGGAAAATATACTAGGTCGTAAGATAGTGGGTGTACAATAAGAACTTATGGCAGTACTACACTACTGGCGACTTTTTTTGAATGCGGAGAAAGCAAGACTCCGATTGGTTGACGCTGGGCCCTGCATGGACGAGTGCGGACGAAGATGCTGCACCCTTCGCAGCACACACTATCACACCTATCACTTCTTGCTCGCAACTTCTAGGCACCCATGGTAGGCAGAGATGTCGCTGCTGGAGAGGGCGAAGAGTAACCACCGGCATGCACTCTTCGCAATAATATAGACACCTTCATTTGGCAGCTCCGATCACAATAACCACGAGAGACATGATAAGCACGATGTTCATGCATAGTGCTCAAGTTCGAGCGCAATTGAGACTCAGTCGATGGTCAGGCCGTTCGATATTGCCACGCTACTTGTCTACAGCTTCCTCTCGAACTACCGAACCATTCCCTGTGTTTCGCGATGTCCCTAGTCTTCGTATCCTGCGTCGCCAAATGTTTCGCGATGGTAAACAAGTTGGCTTCGTCCCGACAATGGGGGCTCTACACGATGGCCATGTTTCTCTTGTCCGACATGCTCTTCGCGAAAATACAGACGTTTTCGTTTCCATTTATGTCAATCCAACACAATTTGGTGTTAATGAAGATTTGGACAAATATCCCAAGACCTGGGAGACCGACATGCAGAAGCTGCTGGAAGTGAAGGAAGAATTTCGAGAGGCCAGCGGGAAAGGGATGGCTGGCAATATCTGTGGCATTCTGGCGCCTACCACGAAAGTCATGTATCCCGTCATGCCACCGAGTTCAGAAATCGATGGAGAGGGAAGTTTCGTGACAATCACACCCATAGGAAGATGGTTGGAGGGCGCGAGTCGGCCTGTCTTTTTTCGTGGTGTTGCAACTGTCTGTATGAAGCTGTTTAATATTGTACAGCCGGATCGAGTCTATTTTGGTCAGAAGGATGTGCAGCAGTCGGTATTGATTCGGAGAATGGTAAAAGACTTCCATATTCCGACTGAAGTGAGAGTAATTCCTACGAGTCGTGAGTCAGACGGTTTGGCCATGAGCAGTAGGAATGTCTATCTTGGCAAGAGGAGACGGAAGGATGCATCCGTGCTGTCGAGAGCGTTGCTTCGAGCGCAGGATGCGTATAACCAGGGTGAGCTGTCAGCTAGTGCCATTCGTCACGCTGCATTCGAAGTATTTGATCAGCTCATGGAGAAGAGAGATGGCGCGTACTGGGGTTGTCAAAAGGTCGAAATCGACTATATCGCTTTGACCAGACCCGATGACATGACCTCGATTGAAGACGAACAGTCAATCAACCCTTCAGAGGGTGCCATCCTCAGTGCAGCCATAAAGGTATGGCCTGTAACGGATCCTCAATCTGAGGAAGAGAGGAACCAAATCAGTGTCCGGCTAATTGATAACGTGATCTTGGAATCGAAAACTGTTCAGTAGATATCCCACAACGAAATCTTGCCGTCTTTAGAGCCAGCGACCAACCAGTGGGTGTTATGGACTTTTGCATCCCGTTCTTTGTTTAGTCTTGTCATGGCGTTGGTCTCAGTAAGTTTGTCCATTTCCACGCTCTCGGGCGTTGCTGTGTGTAGAATCTCTGCGAATGCAACAGCATAGCAACCTTCTTGATGCCAGTTGAGCACGGCAAGCTCCTTCAAAGACTTTACAGAGTAGACTCGAACGTTCTTATCCCAACCTGCGGTTGCAAACACGCGGCCATCTGATCTGATCTTGAGATCTTGTTGTCCTGCGTGTTTCGTGTTGTTGAATTTTTCCGGTACTGTCTGCTTGGACTCGGACTTGGAGATAGCATATCTCGCTATAAGGGCATCAGCTGAAGAGGTGATGAAGGCCGCATGATCAGGTGTAATATCTAGAGACAAGACCGGCTGTTTGTGAGGCCGTCCGAGCAAGATCTGCTCCCAGATCCAAACAGGCATCACATTTTGATCCTTTCGTCTATAAACCATAACCTGACCATCCTCATAACCTACTATCAATGTAAGAGCACACCCGGACTGTCCACCGAAAATTCGCAGTGACATCACCATGCCTGTGTTCACGTTCTTGTCGGATTGTATCTTTGAGACACGACGTTCGGATGGAAGCTGGAAGATATCCACGCCGCCAGAATCAAGGCCGTTCGGTGCTGCGAGCAGTAAAGGCACAAATGCCGACTCCTCGTTGACCCCAGCATCTAGATCTGTACATGTTGCGAAGGCACAGAAGTTGAGTGCATTGACTGACATGGTATGTAGGAGCCAGGGTTGTTTCTGGTCGATAGGAGTAGCTCCGTCAACAGGCAACCTCGTGCTCAGGTTCTCAAAGTCATCTGCCCGTAATTGCCACACACATAGCTTGTGGTCCCTTCCATGACTAGCTGCCATCAGCACATTTGCTAGCGCTCGCAGAGCCTACTTACCTTAACAGCCGTGTTCCGTGCCAGTCTTTGATGCCCATGATACCACCGGCGTGCGCCTTCCATACAGCTGCAGGTCTTCTCGTCGATAGCCTCCATACCACAATCCATCCATCGCTATCTCCTGAGGCGAAGAAAGCGTTGTTTTGGAAAAAGTGCAAGGCATGAATTGCGGCTTGGTGACCTCGGAATATGTAGGCTGGAATGGGCGGTCCTGGTGAAGTTGAGTGCAGCATCCTTTCAAATGATGTTTGACCTGTAGTTAATAGCGCTGCGCAGACCTGTGAGAACTCGGTATAGCTTAATGCTTTGAGTAGACAATTGTGGTTTAGCCACCAGAATTATTATACATAAGGATCTTGATGAAGCGAGACACGGGCCTCACTGGGGCTCCTGCTCTGCATTCTAGTCTGCTGGGGAAGTGATCTGGTCATGGATTTTAGATGTTAGGGATGATATAACATTCTAGTTTTGCGTTTATCATAATAGAGCGGCGTTTATCTTGATACTGCTAGTACTCCATAGCGCTTACGACTGTTTAACAATGATCGTTACACTGTTACCTACGACTATGTCTTCAGAGCTTGCGAACTACTGTGGAGCAATGCCTGTAAACCCAGATGAGAGTACAGAATGCAGGAAAGGGGAAAGAAAAATCTCGCAAACTCATCTTTGTACAGGGGATCGAAGGCTATGTAGAGACTACCACCTCAATGTGAGGGGTAGATTCAAAGGTTACCCTTAGGTACAGCCGTGGCTGTGCTGATAGACAATGTGTGCAGGAAAGTTGCCAAGTAGTTGAATTCATATCTATTCGAGATTCCGTTGTCCCCTGTGTCTCCACAGATATCTCATCGGGTAGAGATTTTTATGGAGCGTCGTGGGTACCAGTATCTCGGCAATCGTGACTTCAGTCCTTATCTTGCTTATCTTTCGATGAAGTAAGCGGTAGGCGTTGTCCACGAATCTTACCAATATGTTGAGCATTCACCGCGGTACTCAATGTGGAGCGACACTAAACCAGCTTCACCGGCCTTGGTTTAAGCATCATGCTTACAGTAAGCTAGCACACACGGACGACATCAGTCCAAAGTGCATTGTCTTACTTGAAGAAACTCGACGTCTCTTGCCCGCTTGCCTTGCCTTTCTGATATGTATCCGATAACGCATTATACATGGCTTTAACCCGCACAACCTCATCGGTCAATCTTGCCTTTTCAACCGGGTCCTGAACAGTCGTAATGACATCGGCGATGGAACGCGCGGTAAAGAACTTATTCTTGCGATTGTAGAGCGGCTTTGCAGCGAGCGTCTCTGGCGAGTCCCCCAGCGACGGCACCTGGTAGACTGATTGCAGAATGTCGATGTCGTAGGGTATGGCGAACAAGTCTCGGCTGTCTTCGTAGGTGAAAAGGTAGTAGAACTCATTAAACCCGCTCCATGTGATTCCACTCAGACACAAGCTACATGGTTCGTGCGTAGCGAAGAAGATGCAGTCCTTGGTTGCAGGCCTGGTCTTGCTCGGGCTCGCGAAGAAGGTCTGGATACAGTTAATCTCGCCGTGCAAAAGGGGTGACGCGGATTCGTTATTAGTCGCAACTGTGACAGATTCGAGGCTGGACTTTGTAAGGATGGCGGCGCCGAAGAGCTTGTTCCCCGAAGATACTTGAGTACGGGTCAGTGGTATAACGGACGATTCGGTAACGCTCAGTAAAGCTGATACGAGTTTTTCTGGGGCGTGTATCTCAGTCATTTGACAGCTGTATCGCTACTTCCTCTATCGGGGCTGGTGAGTAAGCCGAGGTGGCTTACTATTTATGAACAGGATGTGCTCTATACTTTCTACAACATCTTGCTGTTCATGATCTTGCTAATGGCGACGTGTTATGTAAAGTACTTGAAGTTCCTGATAGGAGATTAACGAAGCGGCCGGGTCCGGTGTCGGCTCACTTTTCAACAAGACCTCGGGATTGATACTTGTTTACGATTTGACTACAGTACAGTCCCCTTCCTCTCCTGTGGTTAACTGCGATAAAGCTGAGAAGCCTTTTCTCCGCCGCTCAAACCCCGATGCAGTACAATGCTAAGATCGCAATCAAGTCGAATCGTCGAGTGATATCAGATCTCGCGTTGATTGGTGTACTCATTGAACAATAAGAGGAGAAGTGGGACTGTGCGGATCGCTCCAGATGTTGCCTTCACGAATTTAGAGTTGACTAGGTATCTTTCCCATATCAATCACTGGCTCGGAGAGCACCGATGGAGGTGTGCCGGTCTTGCACAGCACATCATGTGCTTGCATAAGAGAATCGGTAGCTGCTCGACCTCACACAATCTGAACCACCGGTAGCATCGGCTGCGTCTTCACCCAATATTCATTGTTGCAATATTGCTAACTCGCTCAACATGGCCGAGGCGGACGTTATTGGGCCCGACCGCCATCCAAAAAATTTGGCCTACTACACCAGAGCCTTCAGGCGACAGTTCTTCACTAGGGATGGCCTCATCGGTGATTACAACTATGGCTATCTTTTCAAGCCCAATCTGCCATTCATGGGCGTTCAAAATGCCAGTCCTCCATTTTTCGGTCTCAACGACAAGATGCCCTTGTTACTCGCTGCTATTCTTGGTCTCCAGCACACACTAGCAATGTTGGCAGGTATAATTACACCTGCACTGATTCTATCAGGCCCCGGCGGTGTCAATCTACCAGCTGATCTTCAGCAATATCTGGTCTCAACCAGTCTGATCGTTTGTGGGATACTAAGTGCTATTCAGATCACACGATTTCATATTTATGGAACACCGTAAGTTATCCTCTGCAAGTCTCCCAAGTTGATACCGCATCATAGCTTTGAGCCTGTCATACTGACTTATGGGCCTGTAGATATCATCTCGGAACTGGTCTTATTTCAGTCGTTGGCACTTCTTTCGCTATTATACCAGTCGCATCAGGGGCTTTCACACAAATGTACGCCAACGGTTACTGTCCTGTGGCTGCCGATGGCACCCAAATGCCATGTCCCAAAGCTTACGGGGCTCTGATCGGAACCGCCGCTTTGTGCTCCCTGGTTGAAATCGCCATTTCCTTTCTACCTCCTAAATTACTGCAGAAAGTGTTTCCTCCGATTGTCACCGGCCCAACTGTCTTGCTGATCGGCGTTGACCTAATTGGAGCTTCCGGCTTCCTAAACTGGGCCGGTGGAGCTGGCCTCTGCAGTGAGGCGAATCCAACTGCATTCTTTGCGAAGTGCCCCGATATTACCGCTCCGCATGCTTTGCCTTGGGGCTCTGCTGAATATATTGGTACGTGGAATATAGCGTATTGAGAACTGTTTACTGACACTTCACTCCAGGTCTCGGATTCTCGGTGTTTGTGACTATTCTTATACTGGAACGCTTCGGTTCTCCTATCATGAAATCTGCCAGTGTCATTGGAGGCCTGCTTGTGGGAAGTATTATTGCCGCGGCATGCGGTTACTTCGACTCCTCCGGTATTGCGAGTGCCCCTGCTGCTTCATTCATCTGGGTACATACTTTCCCACTGAGTCTGTATGGGCCTCTTGTATTACCAGTCATGATTTTGTACGTCATTTGTGCATGTGAGGCGATTGGCGATATTACCGCAACTTGCGACGGTAAGTCTACCTTAGTACCCGGTGCGATTCGTTGCACTAACTTAGTGACAGTCTCTAATTTGGAGGTTGAGGGCCTTGTTTTTGAATCTCGCGTGCAAGGTACGTCGTCAAACTGCTCTAGAGAGGATGTACTAAGACGGATCCAGGTGGCATCCTTGCGGACGGTTTGAATGGACTTCTGGCTGCCTTGATGACTATCACTCCCATGTCCACTTTTGCACAAAACAATGGAGTAATTTCACTTACGCGATGTGCAAACAGAAAAGCGGGATACTTTTGTTGGTATGTTAGTGAAAACCCTCGCAAGAACAGGTACTGATACAAGGCAGCTTCTTCCTCATCGTTATGGGCATTTTCTCCAAATTCGCCGCGGCACTTGTTGCCATTCCAAACTCTGTGCTGGGAGGCATGACAAGTAGGTTCTCTTGCCCCAGCCTTGATTGCACAATGCTAATTCAAGAAAGCGTTCTTGTTCTGTGCCGTTGCGGTCGCCGGTATGGCCATCATTGCGCGTGCTCCATTCAATCGTCGAAATCGCTTTATCCTCACGGCGTCACTCGCGGTCGGATTCGGAGCAATTTTGGTACCGAATTGGTTCTCAAACGTGTTCACCTACAAGGGCAACAATCGGGCCCTACTAGGTTTCTTCGATGCTATCGTTCTTGTCATGGAAACAGGTTTTGCTGTCACTGCCCTTCTAGCTATGTTTCTCAACCTGAGCATTGCATCAGAGGTCGAATTGGACGCGAAATTGCTTCACGGTCGTGCCACAGGAGAGGAGATCAGGTACTCGATAAGTCATGCTTCGAATGCAGAAGATGAGGCTATGAAACCAGTGCCAGGGCCGAAGGTGGAGTAAACTATTGGTACGACAAAATAAAGGAAGAGTGTGCGGTGGTGTAACCACGAAGCTTAGCGAGTACTGCGTTAACACAAGAAACCGTTTGAAGTCGATATGAGTAAAGATGCCAAATTCGTTGGCAGTGATTGTGTCTGCTGCTTCGCATGTTGCATTATTGTGACCGTCTGCTGAAAGGCTGCGCTTGTTAACTCCTCATCATTACTTGTAACATCCTCAAAAGCAGGTCGATATCATGTCAGAATTGACATTGATTTTCACAGCACTAAAGCCCAAGAAGTCGTAGGAGTCTTGCCTTCATGTTGTTAGGACCAAGACATCGTTTCGGGAAGGAAGCAGAACCTGCGCCGTGCCTTCCACTACTAGTATCCCACTTCCAAATTCTGATTGACTGTGGTTGGTCGTTCAAGTTGTACCTCAGTGTTTATCACCCTCATTTGCCTTCATGAGAACTATAAGCACTTCAATACCTTCTTTTCAAGGTGAATCCCGACTCTAAACGGCTGTGCTTCACCCTGCAGCTATGCTTTCTAAACCTATTTAGATAACACAGACGCTGACATAAATAATATTATAGCATCAAAGCAGTCCAGCATCTTATCGTGACAGATCATGGTCAATGGTAAGTTGGGTTTTGCAAAATCTATATATTTTGACATAGCTGAAAAGTGGGTCGATATCATGTCCGAAACGACATCGAAATTCACCGGCCCGCTTGGCACAGTGGTAATGCGTCTCACTCGTACAAATTGCACGTGTGAAATGAGAAGATCACTGGTTCGATTCCAGTAGTGGGCATAAATCCTCGGAATACGCTCGAGAAAGGAAGATTGCAACTTCTAATTTTGTTTTTTTGCTCCTGTACTGGTATGTGGCCGTGACTTGTCCAGGTTCAAAAATCGACAGTTTACCTCTTCGATATGTGAATCATGTCCTTGTTTTGTATGTTACCAGTAATGATGTTACATACATCGGAAGCTCGCTCTTAAACCACCCCTTTTTCGTTAATGGACACGCAAAGGATAAACGCTGTAGGACCTCCCTCCACATACTAACGTACAGTACATCTCAAACAATGAGGTGCCGGGATAAGGAAAAGCCACTCGTTGTCTAAGACTCTGGGACGGGCACACAGCTTCGATACTGTATTGGTCATACTGATGATGCGAAGGACAGATGTCGTAAGAGGAAAGGAGTGTCACATAACCACAGAAAAATGTACGTCAAGTGTCTTGTATTTGATTACTATTAGTGCAAGAGCTCAAGCTCAAACACTTCAACTTGAGGATCAAGTACGCTGCCGTTCAACAATCCGAGATCCGCTTCTCGCTCATACGGCACTCACGGTATTCTGCTCCACAGTAACTCGTCTACCTCGATACTATCGAGGGAGCCTCTTCGGACTTAGACTGCCGTTCCTGCTCTTCCTTCCACCAACGCCAAACCTCTCTCTAGACTCGTTCCTGACTAGCAGTCCGTTCCGGTCTATGATATCTGGTGTCATTCGACCTGGTATTCCGGTCTTGCGACTTTCACTTCTCTGCACATTCGGCGAAACATAACCGCTTGCCAGCCTGCCCTCACTGGTATCGTCTTCATCGCTATCTATACCGCCAAGTTCAAAGTCATTAGGATTGTAAAGTCTTCGATTCCCATCCTCGAGTTCCTGATCGTAATTTGCTGGTTTTGTGCGCCGTCCGAGAAGTCTATTGAATTTTGATAATACAGATGAAGAATTTGTGCGATGGTTGCTGAAGGCAGTGAGTGAGACACCGGTCTTTCGTCGTCGTAAGTAGAAAAGCGCTATTACTATTATGAATAAAAAGAATATGAATCCTGGTATACGGTGTGATGCATCGGATTGAAAGATGGTATCTGTGATCTTGCCAGTGATGGACTGGTTGGGGATCGTAAGTGAGCCAGGTTGTAAACGGCCTCCTCCTGGTAATTGGAAATCAGCAGGTACACCAGCCACGTTGCTTCCGAAGCCGACAGGGAGGTCTTCCTCACGAGCTGGGGAGACGTCTGCTGAAGCATACAAGACCATCTTTCCCATGGTCCAACTGATCTCGGTTGACTTGATTTTGTCGACGGCCTGGAACGGATCGAGGAAACCTTTTTCTTTGCCGGCTTCTATCAGATCTTTTGTCGCGTTGGTAGAGCCAGATATCGGTTCGAGACCGATTCTGGGAATTCCAATCCCGTCGTGCAGCATGTTGATCAGCCAGCTGGCTTTGAAGCACACCTCATACGCCGTCTGCTTATTCACTTTCTTGCCAGAATCGGTCTC
>Ga0115848_100269_pt1 | contig 18469 bp, 8 predicted proteins | sample InSIn3gowninarea_FD_83862 | JGI IMG/M metagenome (GOLD analysis project Ga0115848, IMG submission 83862) | reverse complement strand
ATAGGTCCGCCTATAACGTGTGTAAGGGCTTTGCTATGACTTATGTAACGAAGTATACACCGAACGACTTTTCTTTATGGGCTAAAGTAGTGGTGGAATAGAAAGAGATATCTGTCCTCGCTAACTCATCTAACGACTGCCTTAGTTCGCGCGATAAGGATAAGAATATGAAAGGAGAGGACACAGTAAGAGAAATCTTTCAATAGTCTCTGTTTGGTAAGTATTGAAATAGACTCTGAATTGACGAAGGCTTTGTAAGGCAGGCCACCCTAGAAGCTCGTATTCGGTAACTAGAGATAGAATCAAGAATATAGAGCGCGCTCAGGTAAAGGTAAGACCTTTAAGGACCTTTCGTAGCATGCGTTCCCATCCGTGTCGCAACTTATTTGGTAAGCTACGTGTCCGGTGCACGGAGAACTGCCTTCGGTCCGTCCCCCACACTGACTCAGGCAACCTTCCGGCCGCCCAACGACCTATAACGCTAGTAACTACTCCCATCAAGGCTAGTAAGTAAGCCCCACAACCCAAAGCGGCGGAGAACAAATAGAATTTGCTACGAAAGCCGGCTAACGGGGGTATTCCTGCGTATGGGAACATAGTAATGGAAAAGATAATAGCCGAAATAGGATTCGTCCCGGCTGGAGCGCCCAGATCCGCTATATATTTGACACGGGTTTGCCGTAATGCTAGGACTATGGCGGATGCATTGATCGTCATTGATACATGGATGAATATACCAATTAGTAGTGATTGAATTCCTCCCATGGTTCCACATGACAAACCGGTACGAAGATAACCTACATGTCCAACCGAACTATGAGCTAAAGGTCTTTTGACTTTCGTCTGGGCCATGGCGGCCAGTGCTCCTAGGATCATAGGAGCAATGCTGCGGAGAAAGAAGATTTGTTGCAATGTAGTTCCATAGAAACTATGGATAGAAACACGTAACATATTCGCAAAAATAGAGATTTTAGGTGCGATAGAGAAGAATGCTGCAACCAGGGTGGGTGAACCCTCATAGATATCAGGTGCCCACATATATAGAGTCGAGAGAGATATGGAGTCCAAGGGGGAGGGGGGTTTTCTTCGGGGCTCGGGAGAAGAGGGGGTTTAGGGCCCAGCGAGTTGTTAACTCGTGTTCGCTCAGCAAGCAAGCAGAAGTTTGCCACACGAGGGAGAACGAGAAATTATCTACGAGAAAAGTGCTCCCTGGACCGAACGTGAAAGTTGTTTTCCATCATACGGCTCCGTAACTCTACTCTCTCGGATTATATATCCAAAAGGTCCGCTCTCAGCCATTCCACACGCTGTCTAGCAGAGCAGGCGGTTTTACGCGTTTGAAGTGGCCGTAGTAGATGCCAAACCTGCTGCTCAGTCAGTATGGGCGCAGCAGCTACATGGACCCCTCCCTTCCGTTGTTGCCAGCGCTTTCCCGGGCCGGCCGATATGGGATTCTTCCTCACCCTCCGTTGTCAGGTGAGCAATTATTCCTTGCCCCCGGAGGGACAAGCGGCTTCGCACCTTATAATATAAAGAGAAAGCTTCAGCACTTCGCAGAGCGGAGGGAGGCCGAAGGCCTTCAGGGTCTTCAGCCAGCCCTGGATAAATAAGGATATCCAGTGCAGCGGGGGGGGTGGGTAAAGAACGGGGATATATCCTCGTAATCCCTCCCTCGGGGAGCGTTTTCCCTTCGCCCTTCAGATAACACCGCAGGCCACCTCCTTTCTTCTGAAATGGAAAATCAATAAGGTCCCGGAGGGGCTTGCGCTTCCTAGTGCAAGGAAGGAAAGGATGCGCAAGCAGGCTCGACCAACCTTTAGTTACTTATTTGAGAGGGGCCACCCAAGCCCGCATCAAGGAAGGCATGACTCGACCAACGCCCCCCACCCAATAAGCATCAAGGAAGCAGGCTCGACTGATAAGGACCCTTTAGGGGGCTCGACTGATAAGGACCCTTTAGGGGGCTCGACCATAAGCCCCCCCACCAAATAAGTAAATTGAAGAGGAGAGGAAAGAGCAGCCTTTTCACTACGAGAAGGAAGGACAATTAGCGCCAATACATTTTGTTTTCTATGTTTTATATACATAATGAACCCCGATGCGGTAAACCGTTTCACCCCTTGCTATTCATTATCAATTGCTTGAGGGCATGGAAGGTGGTCTTACTTCTTGCTGGATCGGATGAGACGAGGGGGTGAGGTACGAACCCGCTCGCCTCCCTGAAGGGAGGGCGAGGGTCAACTTACATAAGGGACCGGGTGGGGGAAAGCCAATTTTGACAGGTAGGGGCGCTTCCAATTACACTTTTTGGAGGGAGTGGAAAACATACCCTTAGTTAGTTATTGGGGTAGGGATATGGCCAGGCAGGCAGGCAGCTCGGATTATCGCATTAAGCTGGACGGTTAGGGCACTTCTTGCTTGATCGGACGGACGAGGATCAACTTCAATTGAGTGGGGTAACGGGGGAAAGCCATTTGGACGAGGTCCGATCGTTTCGAATAAACCATTGGGAGTGGGGACTATACCCCTATTTCTTTTTAGATCTTTTCTCTCTCCATATTTCTCAAAGCGTATCTGGGGGTTGGTTCATCCCGGCCCGAAAAGAGGCACGATAGTGCTGCTACGACAAAGCCTCATTCCTTCCTGGCTGAAGCACTAGGTGAAAAGATGAAGTAGGAGAAGATATCTAGGTGAGTAAGGTGGGTACTACGTGAGGTGATGGTGCGCTGTATGTGATACTGGATGTAGGCTGGGTGAATCTCGTCCCGAGAAGAGGATAGTGCAGTAGCAACTAAGCTATTCATGAAGCAAGTGGTCTAGGGAAAAGGTCTAGTGATTCAGGTGGGTAGGTAGTTAAGAAACACATAAGTTAAGGAGCTACGCGGGTAAGAAGGTTGGTTTTATGCCATCCATACGATATTCCTGGTGGAATGAATGGGGGGGCATCGTGTATCACTCCATCGTCCTAGGGTGAAGGCAAGTAATAGAAGGGTAAGACGATCATCCATCCCATCCATCTGTTGCTTCTAAGGTAAGGGATCATAGCATTCCCAACCGACTTACTACGTGCATTAATGGTATCGGGCTAAAGGTCTAGTTGCTGTATTCTACTGATATTCCTTCCTGGCTTCATTCACTGCCACTGGGTTGGGCAGCACTCCATCAACTAGGGGGAGTAATCAATAAGGGTAAGGTTGGTGGATCCAGTCTGGTAAGTCTCTAGCAGTCCCCACTTGATTAAGCAATTCATTCAGCAGCAAGTGTATAGGGCAAGTGCAGGTATAGGTGGTATTCAGGTGGGTAAGGTGGGTATCCGGATAGCAGGCACATGAATTATAGGGCTTCTAAAAGTCAATACGACTGGTCTAACTAAGCTCAGTGCGTACCCAAGCGCGTAAGATATTATAAGTAAGGCAGTATGGAATCCAAGGGTAGTTCCCCACGCACGAGAATTCTACGACAGGTAATCAAAATGCTTTTTTCAAAGGTCGGAGGATTCTCCCTCTACAGAATAATCAGATACCTCAACCTCTATCGCTACAGAACCATGGGAAGGAATGTTATTACCTGGGCTAGATAGAAGGAATGACAATGCGCGTTACATACGTTAATTCACTTTTGGAGGATCCGCATAGCCGCCCATAAAAAGCACCAGTCATAGCCGATAGCCGATCATAGCCAGCCGGGTCATCGCCAGAAGGTCATTGTCCGGTCATACAAGGAAGTCATAGTCAGACAGTCATTGCCGATAGCCAATCATTGTGCCAACCGGTCATTCCAGAGGGTCCATTGTAAGGTCATAAACAGGCAGAGCTAGAAGATCATTGCTAGAAGCTCTACTCAGAACAAACTCTTTGCTACAAGCTCTAGTCAGTGCCAGTCGATCATAGCTTATAGGAGATCAGTCATTGCTGGGCTGGGTGGGATCAGGGGCTGGGCTGCATCGTTGGGCTGCTCGGTTGGGTGGGCTTGGATAAGAAAGAGGCTTGGCTACCCAGCTGCTTGGCTTGGATAAGTAAGAGGCTCGGATACTTACTGTGGTGCAATATTCAACTGCTGGGCTATTCAACTGGGCTAATCGAATGGGAATGGGATGGCTGCTTCGCTATTCGAATGGATCGACTGGGTGGGATAAGAGGCTGGGATACCGGGCGAAAGGGCTGGGAGAAAGAAGGGGCTAGAGGGGCCTAGGAAAAGAGCTAATATGACTAGCAGTAAAGAGATTCATTGACATTCAGGGATGCGAAGCAGGCTCGACCAAAGGCCCGGTAGGGACTCACTATTCATATGGTGAGGGAGAGGATGCGGAAGCAGGCCCTTTTTTTGACTTATTTGCCCCTCAAATAAGTCAAAAAAAAAGAAGTAAATTGAATGTGGCTTTTTTAGTTACTTATTTGAGAGGGGCCACCAAATAAGTCAATTAAGGTCCGGAGGGCTTGCGCTTCTGAGGGCAAGGGTGAGTAAGCGAACTCTCGACTAACGCCCCCCCCACCCAATAAGTAAATTGAAATGTATATCGCTTGTCTGTAATCAGACAAGGAACGTAGTGCTTGCTTGACGTTAGGAGGGCAAGGAACTGACTGAACCTAAACTACCACATGCTCATATATAACTACCACCATTTCACCGGGCTATCAATTAAGAATGACCAGCAGTCACTTACTCATTGTCTTGGTCGGCATTCATTATATACGTAATTACGTCATTCGAGATATGTCATTCTGCCTTCGCCGAGCAGCAATCTTGTGAAACCACATGCTCATATATAACTAAGCCGTATCTAGCAACCAAGCTACTTACGGAGGAGGCTTATCAGCCTTCTTAGAATGTTTATCCCTACGGCGCTGCTCCCTTCGTAGTTTCTTATCAGACTTCACCTTAGAACCATGTGTAGGGTGCTTTTGGAACAGGTTAGTGACCTCGATCGCAATCACCTATCATTCTTACCTCGATGCGCCCTCGCCTCCCAGGCGGCTCATATTCCCTCGATTCATGTTCCTCTAAGTGGCCCTTTACCATTCTATCTATTAATTATACGGCGAATCAACGCTTGCTTATCGAACCCCCGATGATCCAGTCATTTATAGTCCCGCTATGCCCGCTAGCAACGGTGCGCAAGCAGCCCAGCCGGTTCAATCACTAAGTTTCGTGAGGCAGTCTTGAACCAAGCAGTTCCAATCTCCACTCGCTGGGAGTAGTTCCTTTCTTCAATTCAAGCAGTTCCGAGGCCTAAGGCTCTACCCAATTTCTTTCTCATTTTTTCCATTCCAAATTATGAATGATACGAGGCATCATAAACAACAAACAGCAACTGCACTTTTTCCATCTGGGTATTCCCATTTCTTATTCTTATTTCATATCGCCTTCCCCAATACATATTTGGTCAGAAAAGAACCACAAAAGAGACCAGCGAAGAAAGAATCGGAGAAGGGGCAAATGGAGAAGAAGCAGCGGGTCGAACAGGGAACCTGACCAACATAGGGAAAGGATAAGGCGGGCCATACATGATTCTGGTCCGGAAAAGGATAAGAGGAGGCAGACAGTGCTTGATGATGAGCCTGAGCCTGAGCCTGAGACTGAGACTGATGACCCGGAGGAGATGAATAAGAGGAAGGATGATAATCACGCGTCGTGTGAAATCAAAATCTGACCTTTAGAGAGAATATGAAGAGGATGGGGGGGGGTAGCTTGCGGCATAGGAGGTAGTTGCTGGACCTGGAACTGGTAGCTTTGGTTGTGGATCCCTATTTGTTTCGACCCCGTATATAGTGAATGAAATGATACGAGTCCATACGTTAGCGCCAAAACATTAGCTTACCGCGTAGTGGGACAGAGGTGCACGGAAGATATGCTTGGCAGGACAAATCCAAGGACAGCGCAAGCTGTGTCATGCCAAAACCTAAATTGAGATGGTTTTAGTAATGACTGGCCCAAGCAAAGCGTGAACCGAAGAAAAAAAAGGTCTAATCAAACGACTATTTCATAGCGCCAGCGTCCTTATTTGTCTGTTGCGAACTTGGCATCCGTCCACGACTTATTCCGAAGGCTTAATCCGTCCGAGCGTCTACCCCTCCAAGGGTTCCGTTTCTCTTTGATATCCTTCCTTAATACCTACCTCATTGGTCCCAACTTGATTTCCTAAAAAAGATGTTTTCATCTCGGCTTGATCTCCCAACTATGTAGTCGATCAATCACTCAATCGACCGATAAATCAAATGTTCTCGAACGGGATAACCCCACCTCAAAGATGGAGCAGTATCTATCCTCCTTGTCTCTCCTTCATCTGTTGGCTGTAAATGAAAAAAAGCGATCAATTGCTCACTTGGACCCACACATCTACCTGCTCTGGCAGGTCTATATTTGTGCCGAACCTAGTTCCTATGGGAGATTGAAGTAAGGAGGAGATGTTTCCAGCCAGCAATCCAAATCATCCTAGCTTTGGCATTGCCTATCCTTTGAAACGTTGTGAGGAGGCATTATTCAAAAAGATAATTTCGCTTTCCAATGTAAGTTGGGCCACCCCTCTAAAAAGACTGTTTCTATCTAGCTCTAAGTTACTATTTGGGTGGGTGTGGGGGGTCTCTAGCCTCTCGCCAAATGTGATAGCCGCATCAAGGCGCTAAACCTCGAAACAAATGCTTTCATACCGCCAATTATAGAAAAACTGAATCAAATGGCAAATCTAAGTAATAAGAAATCATTTTGAGTACCCCTGAAGAGATCTTTGGACCCCTCAAAAGAAGGTTTAGCAAAATGAAAACGTCAAAAGAGAGAGAAGGTTTTCTAGCATCTGTTCCAAGCTAACTTATTGCCTGCCCCTTTCCAGGTAGGCCATTGATTGATCAATCTCATCTGTCAATCTCATCTGTTAACACGGCTCAATCAATTGCTTGTAAGTAAACAACGAGGCTCAATGTCTTTCTTATAGTGGGAAAATGTATGGGAACATAATCAATCTGATATTCGGTGGATCAATAAGGGTGAGTAAGCGAACTCTCGACCAGGGGGAGAGGGACCTTCTCCTCACCTCAATTGGGTATGATATATAAATAGGGTACTTATCCTCTATTGGCGGCCTTACTTGGTGTATTTTGGCGGGTGCCTTATGTACGCGTACTGGGCGGACTTCTTTTCCTTGGCGGGTTCTTTACGCGTACTGGGCGGACTTCTCTTTTCTCATCTATTGGTAAGGCCTTCTCTGCGGTAAGTACTTCTCTCATCATGTATATTGGTGAAAAACTCATCTCTCCTGGGCGAACCTTCCATCCAACAGCATCATCAGAAGATTCATTCCTCTATCCATGCTGGGATTCAAGTAAGAAAGTAAAAGGTAAAAGGTATCAGCAGCATCAAGATCAAAGAGGGCGAATAGTGAAACTGCTTTCAGTGAACGTCCCGCTTGGTGTAATTATTATTATTGGTGTATTCGCTGTTCTAGATTAGGTTATTTCTACTAGTGCGGTAGGCTTGGCTTAAGGCTTATGGTGAGAGGTAACAACTTTTAGGTTGCAGGCAAAAGGCAAAAGTCAAAAGGATGATTCCTTCCTCTCCTTATCAGTCGAGCCCCCTGTCGGGTTAGGGTTTACTTATTGGGTGGGGGGCTTATGGTCGAGCCTGCTTGCGCATCCTTAACAGTCGAGCCTGCTTGCGCATCCTTTGTCAGATGCGGGTCCATCTGTGTGGTAGGGGCCGCCTCCATTCCCCTTCCCTCCCCCAGCCCGAGAGAGATGCGAGCAAACATCATCAATCGAGTGGGGGCCGTATCCTTTCGGGTACCAATGCTGGATGACCTTCCCTCTAGCTAGCAATTTGCGGGAAAGAACGAATGCGTAATTACATATAGAATATATGCATTGACCTTATCAACTAGTAATGGTCAATTCTTGAGGCTCGTACCTTACCCTGGTACCTCTCCATACTCGACTTACTTACCGGGATGGAAAAAAAGAATGTCCCAACCAAGTCGCTCACTAATCCACGCTTCGCCCGCCGTCTGACTTTTATTATCTGCCAGTATTAGGGTTTCTCTAAAGGTCTCTCTTAGCCTCTCTAAGCCTTTCTTTAGTGTCTAACTGATTGGCTTTTCTTTCTTACCTACTGCCTTTGTTCTGTAGGTCTGACCCAGTGCTCTTATCTCCCATCCACCCAGTATTAGGTCCTAACTTAAGTGCTTCTCCCACTGACTTTATCTGTAGGTCTTATCTTCTACCTACAACCTTTCTTTAGTGTCTAACTGATAGGCTTTTGGTTAACCCTAAGTATCTCTGTCTTACCCACTGCACTTGCTTTAGGGTCTAACTAAATGGCTATAGGTCTATCTTACCTACGGAATAACCCACTGCCAAGAACCAATCTTAGGCTATAGGACTTATCTTCTGCCGTTCTTTACTGCCCAATCTTTCGGCCTGACCCAGTACTCTTGGCTACCAGTTGATTGGGTCTAACCCCAGTAAGTCTTTTCTTTCCCATAGCCATTCTTTCTAAGCCACCCTATCTTTGGCGGTTACCCAGTTCTCTACGCTTACTTACCGTCTTTATCTAAGCATCTATTATTAGGGTCTATCCAAATAAAGTGCTATCGGCGTTACCCAGTGCTCTTGGCTTTATCCCATAGCCTTTCTTCTCTGTCCCAATCTTCGGCCATAACCCAGTACTCTTCTCTTTGGCTACCAGTTGTAGGGTTAAACCCAATCTAATAGTATTAGGGGTCAAACCCAATGCTATAGGTCTGCCTCTCTCTCTGTTGAATAACCACCTATCTGCTTTGGGTTGCCACGGCAATGCAGTAGGGTTTCTTATCGGAATGATCGGAAGGGGTTGAACTAAGCCTATCTGTAGGGTTGCCACTCAATGCTATAGGTCTTACTAACCCACTGCCTCTCTCTGCCTATCTATGGGATTGCCACGGCAATGCTGTAGGTTGCCACGGAATAGCCGTAGGTCTAATGCTGTAGGGTTACCGGAATAACTCAATGCTGTAGGACCTATCAACTAACCACCTATATCTGTGGTTTTCACGGAATAACTCACTGCTATAGGGTTGCCACTCACTATCGGCAGGTTTGAACGGAATAGCTATAGGGTGAAATATTTTGATCGATGCATTATGCAAAAATGATTATCGGACATTCTCTCTAGGTCTGAATAACCTCTCTTGCAGTAGGTCTGTCTAACTCCCACTGCCTATCTATAGGGACTCTTAGGTTTCACGGAATAGCTGTAGGTTGAAATCAATGCTTTGGGGTTTACTATCCACCTAAATGCTGTGGGTTGCCGCGGCAATGCTTAGGGTTTAACGTTACGCTATAGGACCTCTCTACTCACTGCCTCAATGCAGTAGGTCTGTCTAACGTCCTCTATGCAGTAGGTTGCCACGTTATGCAGTAGGTCTAACGTTATGCTGTAGGGTTCACTCTTATTATTGGAATTCTTCTTATCTTTATTATCGGAATTATCCCTAGCTAACCTTTTCTTATTGGATGGATAAGCTTGCATAACCAGCTAAGCCCTAGCAGTTTAAGCCCTACCTAACCTTGTTTCGCCGCTAACCTTAGCAAGCAAGCCTTCGGGACTCGAGGCTAGGGTTGAATAACTAAACGCTCTAGGGGGGGTTAACTCTCCGCCTTTCCGGGCTGACTAACTCTCTCTAGGGCCTACTAAACGCTGTAGGGCTGCCATAAACGCCTCTCTCTAGGGTTGCCATAACTAACTATCTGTAGGGCTAACTAACCGCTCTTGCTGTAGGGCCGACTAAACGCCTCTCTGGGGAATCAATCTCATAGATATGAGATTACCTATCCTAGAGACTAGCTATGAGCCTACCTATTATCTAGCCCCAGAATAGAGAAAGGCTATCCCCACTACTATCTCTAGAATTACCTATCCTTACTAAAAGACCCCCGCTATAGGCATGGGCATGTCCCTAGTCCTCGCCATTTCCTCCTGCCATTGCTCCAAACACTGACACTGAAGTGGGCTCCGCTCCTGCCAGCCATTGATTCCAATGCCCATGAAGCCAGCATTGCCAGAAAGCCAGTCAGAAAGCCAGATAGAAAACCATTTCCCTTTCGCATTATCCCAGCCAGCCTTTTCCCATTCCCACCTTCCAGAACCCGCAAAGGGATCCAATCCATCAAACGATTCGCTAGTGAGAGCCCCCTCACTCCCTCCAAGAGCTTCAACAGCCGGAGCTGACGGGGAAAGTTCTACATTAGAACTTCTCTCTTCAACTTTAGCTACTTTTAGATCTGATTCACCCAAAACAACCTGCCTTAAGGCCAGATCTACCCGTATCTTGCGCGTATGCGCCAATGAACGAGCTCTTACTTCCAACAGCGACATACCCCAGGTCACTATTTCACCACTTGTTACACCCAAGAGCTCCTTGCACACGCTGTTCAGACTACGACGGGGCTCCAATTCCATGGATTCCACCTTCAACGAGCGTTGCCGACCAAAACCGCTTACTAGGGTTGCTTCCACCGTCGAGACGTCCAAACAGCTACTCACACCTATAATTACTTTATAGCTATTCACCAGCGACCTGCCTATTATTAATTTGATATTCTCGTAGCCGATGGATCTTAGCAGGACCGACATCAACAAAGAGAATGTCACCGTACTACAATCAACACTTAAGCTAATGCGAACCAGTACGATTTTCATATTCATAGTAGACTGATGGGGGAAGAGGAAAATCCAGAGAGATCTTCAATATATAAACACAACACCACTCATGATGCTTACATAACAATATGGCTCGCTGCCATATAATTATATATGTTACGTGGTTCCCGGAATGAAGGAGAGCCGAGCCGCCCTTCAAACAACATGCCTAACCTTTCATATTACTTATGAGCATGTCACCATACATGTAGAAAGGCCTAGCATATTTGAAGCTCGGTGTAACTTATTTGAACCGATAGATCCTCACCTGCTGTTAGTACTGGTAATGGAGAAGCTACTCGTCCAGCTACTGCGAGATAGGCCGATGCTAGATCAGGAACTTTAAGTACTGGTTCTAATCTTTCCGTATTAGTAAACCGCTCAGAAGTTGATATGGTAATGCTATTGAAATGTCATTGAGGGGAATGTCATTTAGGGGGGGGCTAGTATTCAATGCTGCTCCCCCTCCTCCTATTCTCTGCTAAATAGAAGATTTGGGGGGGTATTAGTTCACCTCTTTTTCGGGGTATTAGTTACCGACAAAAGCTTGCTATAAGGTCAGGAAGGATTGGTTGTACGGGCAAGGCCTAACATGTGGTTACATGTGGTGATTAGGTCTTGAAGCTTTGGGTTTGACTCAGCGTTATTCAATGATATTAGCAGTATCATTACTGCCTTTGCTTCGAAGTTATAGATGGAAGGAAGGCGTAGCTGTACATCCTGCTGATCCTGTGAGGGAGTGCTATTCTTATCCTACCAGTGAGGGGACTTACTACTGAGCTGACTTCAGACCCTGTAGTGCGCCCGCTTTGTGTGCATCGAACCAACAGGCTATTGAGTGAGTTAGTGCTTGCAGGCTATTGAGTGAGTTAGTGCTTGCAGGCTATTGAGTGAGTTAGTGCTTGCGTGATTGAACAACCAAACAATTATTCCAGGACTGCTCGCTGATTCAAACAAGGTTCAGTGCATCCATCTCATAAGACATAGTCCATTTATTGCTTGCATAAGCTGGTGTTAAAACAAGGTCCCGGAGGGGCTTGCGCTTCCTAGTGCAAGGAAGGTAAAGCCCAGTAGTCCAACGAGATTTAGGGCCTAGACCTGAAGGAACACTTACTTTCTTTTTGATGGGTCGTACCGCTCAATCCACCCGGCCTGGACACATATACATAAATTTCCTTATTCTACGTCCCTCATTCTCCGTTTCTCTTTTTTTTATTGGAGCCCGATTAGGAGGTGGAGCTTTATTAGTCCATATACCTGATGGCACCGATAAGAGAGAAGGAAGGTGCTTTATTAGTCAATATGCCAGAGCCAGTAGGGAGGGGCCAGAGAAAGCCACAAGCCCAAGCTCCAGTCCAACAAGGACAACTTAAGACAGGTGCCGGAAGACAAGCCAAGCCGAGTTATTGATTGATTTTCTTTTGATTGTCAGTCTTTTGAGAGGGGTGGAACCACATCACACGATACCCGTTCAACAGACAACCCCGTTCATCGTACCCCGATCAGTAGTTAAGCCGCTAACTAACTGCACATAGCCATTCACTGATGCACCTAGCCCCCTCCGCTTCATTAACTGCACGAAGGTTAACCACTGACTTCACTGCACGAATCCGTTCAAATCACAGCAAACAGAAAGCTGTTCGCGTCACAGTACACAGAATCCATTAACATACAAAAAGAAACCATTCCCCTTCAACCATTCCAGCAATGACTGACTGATTGACTATAAGCTATGATTGGCTATCGGGTAAATGACTGTTGCTTCTGGGCTCTGAATGTAGTATGATCCTCAAAAGGTGAATCCATATCTAGCAAGCATTGGTCAATCTTTCTTGGCTAAAAGGTATGGCTCACGGATCTTAAAGTAAGAAATTTGAAGGTAAGTCCGGGGGTGCAGGTGAGCATCAAGATCAAGTTTCAAAGGCGGCAGGTAGAGGGCAGGCAGATCTAAGTTTAAGCAAGTGAGAAAGCCGGTTTCTTATCCCAGTCTGTTTCTGCAACAATCCAGCCAGTCACTTTCTAAGCAAGTAACTAAAGCAGCACTACTAATTCACTGATTGTGTTATATACGTAATTATACAACAATAAGCTCATCAACTTATCAAAACAGTAGCATCGTAAGTAATGCCTCGTTCATGCCATGCGATCCAGAACGATTGTTCCATATCGTTAAGTGAAAGGGGATTTAGTAGCTGTAGGAACGATTGTTGGTCTCGGCATTCAATCGGGTAGGTGGGATCGTGCTCTGCCCTTGCCAACGCCAATCAACATGCCAACGCGAATCAACATCAAAAAGGAGCTCAAAATGCATCGTAGAAACATCATTGTCCTTCATGCATCGAACCTGCTGCTGCATCGTGTCAAATAAAGCTCATACCTCATCGACTCGTGATTGATGGCGCTTGATTCGGGCATTGATTATTGAGACGGAGTGGGTCAGTCAACAAGCGGTGGATGCGCGAGGGACAGCCTCTGCGGGCACTTTCTTTACCGCGCTTTATTTGGAAATAGATGGTGCGCGAGTGCTTGCTTTGCTCCTACTTCTAGGTTAACCGCCTACGCTGCTTAGTCTGCAAGGTCAAATGCTTTTATACGTACGAGGGGCTATAAGGGGATGAATGTGATGGGAAATGAATTTGGTTCTGCGACCTATACCCCTGCCTGTGCCTCCCCTATTATAGTAGAATCCTGATTGTGCGTTCGCTGCCCTGACCTAAGGTAAGGCCTTGCCCGTGTGATGAACTGCGTTGGTCCAACCCTATCTATATCTGGTGCCCCCTTTCCTGATGAGGAATCTACGATGTTGGGCTCTGGACCTCTATATACTTGGTATCTAACTGTGGGGTAAACCATGGGTTATGCCTCCGCTATTGGTGCTTAACCACCGCTTGGGGGTGCCGAGTAAACTGAAATTAGCACTACTTATATATTGCTCCCCATAATCGTTCAAGACTGCGCTGCTGCGACTTATGCTTTCACTTAGCCAACTCCCCGCCAACTGATTGGGGCTGCCTATGCCCGTTTTCAAAAGGGAATCAAAGCTCATGGCCACTGGGCTTCAGGATTGGTGCAGCACTTAGTCCCAGACACCTATCCAATTCCTGAATTCGTATAGCTGTGTGCATTTTCACCCCTCCACTTCAGCTGTCATGTCCACCGACGGGTAGACTTCAATTTTTTTCATCAATGCCCAGACCATCTCCGCCATGCTAGGCACCTCCATGGGGGCCCTATCCCATGAAAAGAAAACAAATAGGTTCAAAGGCCTAAACCAAGCATTGGAATAGGAGAGTCAATTTAGTTAGGGAGATCTCCAAAGACTAAAGTTTTTTGGTAGAGATAAACCTCTTGATAATCTCTTCCTAACCGTAGGCCAGTGGGGCTCTAGAGTATATATGGCCTTAGGGTAAGTGTGGGAATAGATGCATGGACTAATAAGAGAGTATCTTAAGGCTAAGTGACATGGAATAATCAATGGACTCTATAGGCCTTAGAGGGCTTTCACTCTCTACCAGAGGGCTTACTCGGAAGCTCAGAGTCTATACTGCATGTGGACTCAAGCAAGTAGACCTACTGCATAGACTCAAGCTGCATGTACTTCTTATAGGGCTAGTTAGTACTTAAACTACAGACTACTACAAGTAGTAATGTCTGGACACAACTGGAAGTATATAGTGCTAAATCACTAGTTGTTAGAGTTAGAGTTAGCAAGAGTTGATGCATATTCGATGGCTTATAGTCAGTTTGTGATCCAAGTTGAATTGAAGCTGAGCGTAAGCGAATAAATATTAGAGCCTTTATCGTGGTTAGTAGATTAGGTTCAACTATATGGTAAGCAACCAAGTCTGAATAGAGAGATAAGCAGTACCAACCCCATTAGATTGGCATTATCTAATTTAGTTACCCATTACACCAGTACCTATGTCAATGTTGTAAACTCAATACATGGTAGTTATTAGAGCTAATAGTACTTACTGCATAGACTATTAAGGCAGTATCGCCTTACTCGGAAGCTCTAGCAGAGACGGAAATAGTATTGACTCTAGTTTTAGTACTAATTGAACTATCTACAGCTACTATACAGACTAGAGCTAGAGCTCTTCACCTATTAGTTAGTAGCTGTAGTACTACTAGCCCTAACTACTAAACACAGGTGGATATTATAGATTTAGTTTCGTTGCCCTTACATTGGGAGGATTAATCACTTCAAGTGTATCAGTGGGGTGGCCCAATCTGCTCAATGCCAAAGTGAGTAGCTCTATCATAACATCGATATACAATATCGCGTATCTACGTTTACCCTTGTCATTGTAATTTGTAATCTGAACAGGATTATGGATGGCTTCAATTGATATTAGGTTGAATGGGCTTCTTGAGCTGGCTGGTCATATGTTCATCATATTCACACGGTCACATATGCACTGAATAAGATAAACATAGACAATAGGTAAGCTCTATACCTCTATACCAGGATTAATGGGAATGTAATAAGCATAGGTTCTAACCCCATAGAGCATGTGTAGCAATAAAGACGTAGATAGCACCCATCATCAGTCCCCCTAACTTCTTCTCGCCCATTCCAAAAAGTTTATGAGAGAAGTCCCCTTTCAAGCCAACAGACCGGTTATAATAGAGGTAGGTGTTATAAGTTGAAGTTCCATGGAGACACTAGCATTTGAGACGAGTGCAGCCTTTTCCGCCTTAAGAGAAACTAGCCTGTAGTCCACATGCACTTATGGGTGATTCCCGGTTTCTTCCACTACTAAGAGATAGGGGGAAATAGAAGTTATAGATGTAATTCTTCCATTATATGCAATGGGCATACGGAAACATACTAATTGTAGTTAGTAGGAGAGTAGTACGACGACTTACTTGGAAGCTAATAGTCTCTATTGGGAATAATCCATGGGAGCTCTAATCCGAAAGTTCCCATACTGTATTTTCTATTTCTTACATTACCACCAGATATTATTGAGTTGTTATCCATGGCTTCAGGTTCGGTCGGGACAGGCACAACAAAGAAGTTTGTTGGACAATATGCCTTCTTCTCAGGAAGTTTCTCTAGGGGCAGGATGAAGTCGATTGAGGCTCGACCAAACTCGCATATCTACGCCCGGAGGGGCTCATACGAGGTTACGAGTGTGAGGTTGAAACTTTGCCATTGGTCAGAATCTGAATATGCAATATCTTAGAGGGCATACGGAAACATACTAATAATTGTATTTCAGGCTAGTAGTACTGTACTACTTGAAGCTACTAATAGTTAGTCTCTATCTCTATGGGGCCTTAGGGCAATAAAGAAAGACTGCTGAAGAGCTTATTCTAGGAAGTAAGCACCATATAAAAACCATAGGGCAGGGCATTGACTATGTAGGTTGTGTCCCACCCAAGTCCCCTTTCTTAGTTCAAATACGTGAAAGCCTTTCTATTCTTGATGTTCTATTCTTGATGTTGGGATCTATCCGTCTTAGCTCCGCACTTGCCAATCGGTCGAGAAAGACTATCTATCCATCCGCTCGACCAACGCCTTTTAGTTACTTATTTGAGAGCCCAATAAGTAAATTGAAGAGGAGAGGGAAATGGAAAGAATAAGAGAAAAGGTGAGCAAGATGACAAAGGGCCACCAGAGAAGAAGGCGAGGACCAAGAGCTCAGGAGAAAAGGCAGAAGGGCAAGCTGAAAACATATTCCCTGAGATAAGCATACCTAAGGTAGTTGGAGGACCCTCCCACACTGCTCAATCGACTCAGTCCACACAACCATCTCCCTCTCCATCGAAGTACTTCAATTTGCTCTCCCTAGCGGTGCCAGGAGGAGTTCCCAAATGGTGCTGGGACTTCACAATAAACTAGCTCTACTCCCTCCTGGATGGATGCTGTTCAACCTTTGAGATCAATTGATCCATATGATCTAATGATAGAAGAAAAAGAAAAGAGAAAGGCCAGGCTGATAGAAGAAAAAGAAAAGAATCCATTTTCTTCCTGAAAAGGTGCTTATGGAAGCCAGACCATCATGCCGCTAAAGGATATCTCCCGATCTCCTTACCTTCTCTTACTTACTCTAGTTATTGCCTTCGATGCAGCACCGGAGAATCGAACCCCGTGGACTCTCATTTATCCTAGAAAAGGAACTTCTGAGAGCCAGACCATCATGCCGCCTGGTTCCATTGGGTGGGAAACTGGTTCCATTGGTAAAATATAGTCTTTTCTTTTATACGAGCATACCGTACCTTTAAGGCCCTACGTACTTTGGTACTACTCATTCCATTACTACTCATTCCATTGGGTACTGCTCTCTTTCCAACGGGTAGGTAATTGAGGGAAGAAAAGAATTGAGGTTAACTTAATGGCTCTGACTTAATGGCTAGTCTTACTCTCGAACCGCTCTCGTAATGCTAGTCATACTAGTCAGGTGCTCGGTCCAGTGGCTAATCGGTCTAGTTGCTAATCGGTGCAATCGTTCATCCACCTCGTAATCGACCTAGTCATCCACCTTGGACACGTATCTACCCAGCGCGTATCCTTATCGAATCTTATCGCCGATAGCTCCGGTTTCCATCACCAATTCCCTCCTTCAAATCGCCGACATCGCTTCGTGTTGATTATACAATATTGCAATTTCCCTCCTGCACATCGCCGTTCTATCACTTTCAAATAAAAAGGTCAAGTCCTATTATTACATATATAAAGGATCGCCTTGGAGTAACCAAGCCAATTCCCTGGGATATTCTGCATTGATTCTTGGGTCGAACTAATTGGTCTCCGTCAAGTCCGGTTCCTGGGCTTCAAGATCTCTAAAAATATTAGTCGGAGCAACTTCGTAACTATACTTGTATAATAATTCAACCTTTTTCAATTGACTCTTCCCACCCGGCCTTTACTCTAGCTACCTGAATGTTTAAGTTCGCTAAATCCGAATCCTGCTGCTCATGAAGTGAACCGGGTTCCATATCTCCCGCTTGAGCGGCTTATCATGCGGAGGCAAAATAGAATGTGATTACCCCCGGGCAGGGGCATCATAGGAAGCAGGCGCAGATGCTACTAACATCGGGGCGGGTAGCAACCTAGGCACTTAAATTGAAAGGATGGACCAGCTATGTCACTTTATTTGGAACTGAGCAAAGCTAAGCTGGGACTTTATCTCTCTAACTAGTGAGAGAGAGGTGGGTAAGCTGAGTCAAGTTAAATGGGATCCGCTCTAGCTGGCTCTCCCACTGCTTATGGTGGTTGTTCCGGGTAAACACCGCTACCCTCGTCTTTGCTATCTCTGTTTCTGGCTCCCGAATGGAGATGCTGTTCTGAGCTGTAAGTCCTTATAAAGAAAGGTTACTGCTTCACCCCTTAAGGCTGGGGCAAGATAGTGACTCTACTGCCCCCTAAAGGCTATCTTACGTTAGTTGGCGTAATTACGCTTTCTTTCATAATCGATCGTACCATAATATCGTAGGATATGTAATTACGCTTTCTTTATTATCTACGTAATTACGCTTTGTTCTTTGCCCCAAGGCCCTCTTTTTTTCGCCATTTCGTCGTGGTCAATATGGAGAGATAGAGACGGGTGGTTCTCCAATTCCCTTGATCAGTCGGTTTAGTCAAAGTCCCCAGCATCTAGTGGGCTCGCCATCGAACCCGAACCGCAATCGACGAGGAAAGGAGCCGAGCCCTGATCTTTAGGAACCTCCGGGAGCCGAGCCCTCTCCTCTCCTCTCGATGGCGGCCTTATCAGTCGAGCACCTAAAGGTGATGGCGGCCTTAACAGTCGAGCCTGCTTACGCATTCAATTTACTTATTGGGTGGGGGGGTCTC
>Ga0115848_100268_pt1 | contig 18475 bp, 18 predicted proteins | sample InSIn3gowninarea_FD_83862 | JGI IMG/M metagenome (GOLD analysis project Ga0115848, IMG submission 83862) | reverse complement strand
GACTGACAGGCACAACTGTTCCGAGACTCGGAGGTTAGGACTTTTCTTGAGTTCTTGCAACGAGCTGTCACTTGTGTGTGTGGGGTTGGTGAAGCTGTTATTCTCACCTGGCTCGCCAGCACCATAGACGTGGCCTGTATCCCAAGTTCCATACGACAAATGACACAGGAACACTGCAAATGCAGCTAGTCCTCTCATTCCGTCTAAGTAGGCGGTGTTATGCAGCTTTTCCTGTTTATTGGGAACATGACTTTCCCATGCTTGTGATCGAATGAAGGTGAATGGTTTGATGATCAGGCGGCTGAACGTGGTGACACATTGGAGTAATGAATAGCGGATCACAAAGGACTTCGGCCGAGGCGTCCACCATGCTTCGAAGTCGGTCGCAGAATCGCAACTGGAGTCATTTGTCTTCTCGTACAAAGGAGTGTTTTCGTTATCATCGTGAAGGGTGCTGACAAAACTGCTGCAGGAGCTCATGACTGTTGGTAGTGACCGAAGATGAGGCTATAACAGTAGAAGAAATCCAAACTTGGGTGTCTGCTGGCGATAAAGAACGCAAGGCGGAATCATGTTGGATCAGGACCACGGGGGGTATCCATGACACGGAGTTGTGTCTGAATGCAAGGGAAGGTGCAAGTGTAAGAGCGGGCAGTAAGACAGGACGGTTACGCAAGCAAACAATATGAATGCTGTCGAGCTTCACCATCCCATGAACCAAACGTTTAACCCACATTGTACAGACAAGTGTTCCACAGCCTGAGGCTCACAAAGAGCTGTGCAAAATCCCAACATATCGAAAGGAGAACAGGGGAATCACGTCAATCAAAAGAGTGAAACATTCCTTGAAACCACCCGAATATACTGTACCTGCGGGAGTGCCTTGCTTCATCAGCTACTTGTATCGATTATGGCTAACTTCGCGCTTGTTGATGGGGAATGTCGTGAATTATATCACGAGAATGTTCCAGTGGGGGACATGTGTGAGCTCTTAAGTCGCCATGACTGTTGTCGTCGATCAAGCACCAATCCACAGGATGACTGCATTCGGCACTGAACCCTGCTCGCTTTCAACTATCAATTTCACTCGAATCAAAATGACCGATCCTCGGCCACCTTGAAACTGGTAAGCATGCCCAGAACCCGCTGATACTTACCTTATGGCATTCGTGCTGGATGGCAACGCACTTTCACAAGCTTCTCTTTTCGTCGCAAGTATTGAAAAGTTCAAGCACGCTCGTCCACATCAACTCGAACAGAGCCTCATCTTTTGAGATTAATCTTGGGTTGTGGGGCAGTTGGTACGCGGTGTCTCAAAGGTTTCTAGACCAAGGCCTCGGGGTGAGTGCGAGATAACATCGCAGTTTACAGGAGATTTGAGTGGCCATCTTGAGCCTGAGCGCTTTTCCAAGAATGGCGTGCTACAGCAAGTATATATGACGACTCAAGATTACCACCACGGAGGAAAATTAGTGCTTGTTAAACGCGGTGTTATCTAGCACCCACTCTCAGCCTATCTGATGCTTGAACTTGAACCTACCTCTTCAACACAAGAATCAACTCCGACCAACTCAAGCGATTGGAGTTGGTAAGACATTGTATCAACATCCAGAAGATCAATCTGCAATACCGGCCACAGTCGCACCGATGAAGACACGAATCCTCGACACTCTTTCAGAGTACATGTTCGGCCATATTTGACATCAAACTTCAACCGTGACTATGTACAGTATGTAACATCACCTTCTGAATTCTTCAAGGATTCTATCTTCGGTCATTCAGGACTTTTGATATTGCAGGCACACCTCATGAGTCATTGGCTGGTGAGGATTCAGCTCGTTCAGTGAAAACAAGTCTCCAATCCCTGGCTCAAGAGGCTGTGTAGACAAACTTTGTGCTCCGTTGGCCGAGGCGCAAGCCGCGAAACTCAGCAGCCAGCTCCTGGCCGATCTAGGCATCAGCCACCACTAACAAGGCCTGCCGCGACCGGTCTTACTGAACCGGACTTCTCCAACTCTGGTTAGACAGTGCTTAATCACAATGCTAGGATCTGCGCGCCGGAGCAAGCACGATATACCAGATTTGCTTTATTCGTAATGCACCGGCCGGCGCCAGGTCACGTATGAGTAGCGTTCGTTTCAGCTCTGAGGGTTCTCACCGCCTCGTTCATGAAATTCATCCTCATTCTCAACTGCTTCGTTGTATATCTGCCACCACAGCTTTTCCTGCATGAGGACATAGGATACATCCCTACACTAAGCTTGCGTCGAGGAGTGTACCGATGCATTCACTAGCATGTGCCTTGTCTGCCTCGTTTGGCAACTTGAATATGATTCTAGGCAACCTCTGCATAGCTGTGGAGTACGTGGATGCCTGTTAAGCTTATGACTCTACGGGAAGACCATTTCAAACAACGGTACCAGAGCTACTAGCACCTTAGCGCAAACAGTGAGTACATATAAATGTTGATTACTTACAACTGATCCGAACCCTCGTGTACATACGTTTCTCGTCGTCTTTTCCCACTTACCTTTCGCAAGATACAGCCATGCCTGGTATTATCGAGGATGTCGTCACCAACGGTGAACTTGCCGTTCGGGCCAAGCAAGTCAATGGCGTCCAAAAGGTTAACGGCGCCGAATCCGAAGAGCTCAATGGCAAGTCAGAAGCCAAGGAGTTGATTGACAACGCCATCGGAGAGTCTAGTGGCGAGACCAATGGTGAACAGGAGAAGGATGAGGAACAGGAAGAGAAGAAGGAGCCAGAGAAGCAGAGATGCGAGGTCAGCGTCTATGAAGCACGATACGACTTGAAAGGCACACGTGAGCTGGTGTGCGTAGAGGCCAAGAAGACCGACACGGACGATACTGACTCGGACGATGAGAAGAGAAAATACGCTCTTTGCTCATACAAGTGGTACTCCAGATTTGGTGAGATCGAGGAGGCTTCTGTTGAGATTATGTCTCCTCACATCATCTCCGCTCTACAGAAGATCATCAACGAGTATCCCGATGAGCACTTCTGGTCTGACACGGTCACAATTCAAAGTCCTTATCGTCCTGTCTTCCACTATCGAGAGGAGCTTGCTAGATATGCTGACGAAGCCGAGGATGAAGATGTCAAGTCACATATTCGACTCCTGCTCACTTTCATGGAAAGGGAACTTCAACGAGGGATCAGTCAGTATACTGCAAATGTTCAGCATGCTATCGAAAAACCTTCAGTATCATACTCCAACCTGTGGATGATGTATAAACCCGGTCAGCTCTTCTTCACTGGCGGTGGAGCCAACCTGAAATGTATGGAGATCGTGGACTCATACGAACGAACCGGAAACTGTGCTGCATACGTTGTGGTCGGTAAGACGTTTACCCATGATGGAGAACGATACGGGTACGAGGAACATCGCGTCTCACAGGCACCATACAAGGGTATGAAACCTTTAGCGAGGCTCAAGTGCGTACCACACGACTACTTTGAAGCTGCTGAAGCCGCGAAGAAAGTCCTCGTTGCTCGAGGTCGCAGGTTCTGCTCTTTGAAGGGTTCTCACTACAGGACGTACTCTGGCACCGTCTCAACAATAGCCAACGTGCAAGATTGGAACCAGTACGGCCAGTACAAGGAGGAACCAATGATCATTTCATCACGGGTGATGGTCGACGCTAAGATGTTCGGTATCATGAAATCCCCAAATCGAATCGACATTGACAACTACAAGGCCATGCCGACTGATATTGTAGAAGACGAGGAAATAGAGTATATCACCGACCAAGACCTCCTGCTCGCGGACTGCAAAATCCCAGGGTACGCCTTTCAAATCAAGCGGTGGTGCTGGTTCACTATCGACCTCATCACTCCTGTCAGCTTCAACAGTGAGGCCTTCGCCTCCCTGCTCCTCCCTGCTCGCCAAAAGTCTCTTATTCACAGCCTCGTCAAGACTCATGCCACCGGCACAGATTCCTTTGACGACTTGATTGCCGGCAAAGGTAAAGGCCTTGTTTTCGTCCTCCACGGGTGCCCCGGTGTCGGCAAAACGTTCACCGCAGAATCGGTTGCCGACCACATTCAACGACCGCTCTACGTCCTCAACAGCGGCGAACTCGGCATTCAACCCACCGAAGTCGAAGATAATCTTTCGAAGGTACTCATGCTTGCCGTGGCATGGAACGCAATCCTCCTCATAGACGAGGCAGACGTCTTTCTCGAACAACGCTCGCTACACGATCTACAACGAAACACGCTCGTCTCAATCTTCCTCCGTACCCTTGAGTACTACGAAGGCATCCTATTTCTCACGACCAATCGTATCACAACCTTCGATCCAGCGTTCAAATCCCGTGTACACCTAGCACTGAAGTATCACGCTCTATCCCCTGCTGCTCGCAGAGAACTGTGGGTGACGTTCATCAATCGCACTTCCAAGAACCCACCTCAATTGGACGACGCCGCGTTGGATCGATTAGCAGCGGTCGATGTCAACGGACGACAGATCAAGAATAGTGTGCGCACGGCATCGGCGCTGGCGACGGATGAAGGCAAACCGCTTTGTGAAGAACATTTGCAGAGTGTGTTGGAGACGATTGCGGATTTTGAGGCAGATTTGAGTGGGAAGGATGAGTTTGCGCGGTGAGTGTAAGGCATGGAGAGGCTTGTTTGAATGGTGTACGGACGTAGGTAGTACGGACGTACGCGTAGTTAAGATCATCCTTACTGTTATAGAATATGTGACACGATCAGCTAGACTTGCTGCACCGTTACTCCTTCGTACAGTACATGTATTAACTACTGTATGTACATTGTACCTGTGTAGATAATGCGCACATTCTATGCCTTTGCCATCAGCTCGAGTAATAGATCGTGGTGTCGACCTTCCACCAAGTCAGCCTACCATAGAAGCACAAATTTATAAATCTCCCACCACCAACTTCGACTCCACCACCACACATCTTGCACGTAGTCATTCACGATTACCAGGAAGCCACCACCTCCTCAGCTTGTGGTAACATATGTGTGTGATTCAGGTATACGTAACTACCAGAGTTCATTGACTATCTCCGTCATGTACATGCTTGCAGTAAACAAGTTGATACAAGACACACAGTACTACTGTACTCTAGCGGGTTGTTCAGCCAAGGCGAGATGAATACAGAGTAGAGCAGGTTTTGCCGAACGGGCACCATTTGCACGTGTCCGCCTTCTCCTCCATGCAGTACATCAACTGGACAAAGTACTAGGTAGGTAGGTACCTTACATACATAGCTCGGCGCCCCCATCAAGCACCATACTGCGCGTTATACATACGTGTGTACCAGTATCTGTGCACAAGACAGTGGAGAGTGCGCCGTCCTCAATTCGCCAGACAGACAGTTAATCGCACTCATCAGAGTATTTAAGCTATGGCATATACTTATGAGAACAAGCGCGATGAGCCGTATATGGATGGGCCGGTGTCGAGTGCTACGGCGACTTTGTTGCGTGTTGTTGGTAAGGATGACATGTCGTGTTACGTTGATGTTGCATCTTGAGTGTTTGTGCTGATGTGTATGTGATGAATTATAGGTGGATGGGGGAATATCAGGTACGGATTGAGTTTGATGCTATGGTATCTATGTATGTATGTATGTAAGGCTGACACTACGTGTGAAATAGTGGTCCGAGTATATTGTAGGTGTTCGGTATGATGTGAGGTCGATCAGTCGAGCTTATGTGCGTTGCAGCATGCTTCGAACGCTCGTGGCAGGGTCAACGACTGCGGTGAGTTATCCAACAGCGCTCGCGGTTTGTAGCATGGAGCTGATCTTGGTCAGACGACTTTCGGAATTGCTGGCGCAACCATCGCTGCTATGATATGGAAGACAGCTTCGATTCCATTCATGATATCCTCCTGCATCGGCTTCATCATTGGGGTTGTAGGTTTCTACAAAGACTGCATGGCCAAGGCGATGCTAAACCTTGATCTGTACCCCAAATTGTTGCAATTGCATCTTGATCAGAACTTTCCGTGGAGGGGATTCCGGTTGTGGCGGCTGAATGACTTCCGTAGTGCACATTTCAGTGGAAGTTGGACGCTGAAGAGTATGTTGCTTGTTAGCTGGTTGACTGCGCAGCCGGCGTTAGATGTAAGCTGAAATACTTATGCTGTGTGGCATTGACTGATTCGTGGTATAGAAGATCACAGAAGCCAAGGAGCGCGCGGTGGTCGAAGAGGCATGTCAAAGGACAGTAATCACGACTGAATTCGACAGAGACAATTATGGGTCTTAGAAGAGGCTTCCCCGTCAAATAGATTTAGCTGCTTTTATCTCGAGCCTTGGCTTCTGAGTACATCCATATACAGCTTGGCAAGGTCCCAGTCCGGTGTGGATTTGGCGCCCGCTTCGTCCGCAGGAGTAGATCGAGGTGCTGTGCGACTGATGGTCATCTTGATATCTTTGAACGATTCTCCTGCACCATCGAACAGCCGACGTAAAGCGTCTTGAAAGAAGGCTTGATCTTCTTCGACCATGTTTTCGGTTGTTGGCTCATCGGCCTTGTCTGGCGTATGATACAACTCAACGATCATGGCTCGAAGCGTGCCTGCGCCTGGACTCTTGGGTGCAATCTTCACGTCTCCAATGCAGATCCTCCATTGGTCGTCCCGTAGTGACACCGAAACACCATTCTCAACCACGACCGCTTGGCGCAAGTACCACAATGGTTGAAACTTCGACACGATAAGTGTAGTAAACGAATCGGTAGAGGTTACGGGGATGGTGATCAGAGAGGTATTTGCTGTGTCGCCAGCCTTGGTGGTGCAGATAAACGTACTCCCATGATTGTGGGAGAAGGTCAGGATATGTGTGAATGATCGTAGTGTAACATCCGAACCTGGCAGTTGGGAGGACGTGTCCGAGAACAGACGATGTTCGAGATGATAGGGATGGTGCTCATCTGCAGGGTACCGCCTCGAAAGATGCGCGATCAACTTCGCAGATGGTGAAGTTGCACCTGGATTCAATGGGACCAGACAGAGCCTGCACTACATTAGTTACAGATCACAGATTGAACTCTAGTCACTGACCCTGCCTGTGGCATGATAGACCTGTAGAGGCTACAATGGCTTCATAGCTTCCCCTTTATTATAGGTATCATGTTTACCGTTTATCTAATCTCAATAGTTGACTTTGTGGTGACACGAACTGACAGATTTGAGGGACGACCAGACGACTCCACGCTAGAGGTAGGGGTTGTTCTTCTTGAGCTGGCGGGGTTTAGGGGCATACTCGAGTACAATAGGGTTCCTGCATTAGCCAACTCCAGGTTTCCATCCAAATTGCGAGTTCCTGCCCTATCTCAGATCATGCGTGCCTTTCCGTGAGCTGTACACGCGTCCTTTCGCGTTGACGCATCCTTGTCGCTGTCATGATTTTAATCAGACGACTCTGGTACCTGCCAGTGTTCTTCATTTTCCTACTGTTTTATTACTCCTTTAATCACTTCGCGAACCGTGAACCACTTATCGACCGCAGCCTCCACTTGTCAATTCGACCAGCACGGTATCCAGTTAAGAACTATGCCGCACTCCCTTCCGGCACTGCTCAACAGTTACCTCGAATCCAGCACGATTTTACCAAATCACCTGAAACCGAAGCGCAGAAGGAGACGAGATTGCAAAGGCAAGCTGTCGTGAAAGACGCCTTTCTCCACTCCTGGAATGGGTATAAAAGACATGCTTGGAAGTCGGATGAGGTATCTCCACTGTCGGGAAGACCTCGAAATCCATTTGGAGGATGGGGTGCAACTCTGGTCGACGGGTTGGGTACGCTGTGGATTATGGGTTTGGAGGCCGAGTTTGAGGAATGCCTTGCGGCTGTTGAAGAAATCGACTTCACATGGAATAGCGAAAACATCGTGAATGTGTTTGAGACAAACATCAGATACCTTGGAGGCATTCTATCCGCTTACGATTTGTCCGAGCACAAGTATCCAATACTACTGATGAAGGCTGTCGAACTGGCTGATATCCTCTACATGGCTTTCGATACCCCAAATCGTCTACCCGTTACTCGTTGGCGCTGGCGCGACTCTATCATGGGCAAACCTTTGAGAGCTTCAACGTACACACTTCTCGCTGAGATTGGCAGTCTGGATCTCGAATTCACACGGCTTGCACAACTTACAGGAAACAATACATATTTCGATGCTGTGGAAAGAATAACCGAACTCTTGCACAGGACTCAAGACACAACCAAAATCCCAGGCCTTTGGTCAACTTTCGTAGATGCCGAATCCGCAACGATGCCGTACAACCATTTCACCTTGGGTGGAATGTCAGATTCGACCATAGAATATCTGCCAAAGCAATTTATGTTACTTGGTGGTCTTGACACCCGATACACAGACATGTACAAGAAAGCAATCACAGCTGCAAAGAAGTATCTTTTTTACCGACCATTAATCCCTGGTAATGACAATATTCTTCTCAGTGGGAATGCAGGATTGAACAATGACTCGACGATCGGTACAGAAACCCAAGGACAGCACTTGACATGCTTTCTAGGCGGAATGGTAGGAATCTCCTCCAGGTTGTTCGATGATCCAGATGACATGTTGATAGCTCGGCGGCTTGTGGATGGCTGTCTATGGGCGTACAATTCCACACCTACAGGACTGATGCCTGAGACCTTTCACCTTGCGCCTTGTCACGTTGGTATTGATGCTGCCACGAACAGCCAATGTCAATGGACAGATGACAAGTGGTATGAAGCCATTGCTGAACAGCAGGGTCCAGATGCCAAAACGTGGGGCATGTCTTTGGCTGAACGAGGCAGGATTATTGCTGAGCGAAAGTCTCTTCTCCCCGGATACACCGCTTGGGGTGATAATCGTTACATTTTGCGCCCAGAGCTCATAGAGTCTGTGACTCTTCTGTACCGAATGACGGGCGATCCACAGCTGCTTGAGGATGCCTGGAGAATGTTTCAAAGCATCGAGACAGCTTGTAAGACTCGATTGGCTTTTGCAGGAATAGTCGATGTCCGTGTCCACCCGGCCGCGCAATCGGATCGGGCTGAAAGCTTTTGGTACGCTGAGACACTCAAGTACTTTTACCTGATCTTCTCCAACCCGGATATGGTTAGTCTTGACGATTGGGTATTCAGCACTGAAGCTCATCCATTGAGACGACCAAAGGCGGGAGAATTTCTGTCATCCCCAGGTACATGAACAACAAGCTCAATTCTGTCGAATTCTAATTTAGGATGAAAATTCGGCAGCATGCTCGGCAACACATGTTGTTACTCGTATGAGCGTAAAGCAACAGAGAACGTGCAGCTTCTCTTTCGCAGTGTAAGCAGCATGGGGCCATCGTCCCTCCAGTACACTCTGTAGATCCTTCCTGCCACACCAGGCGCAGCTACCATACTTGGACAAGGTAGCACCGTATAGACGAAATATCAGCAACTGTCTCAGCCCACTGCGATGCGGAGTGATGTCTGCGGCACTCTACACTACTGTACAGTACAACAGCTCCCAAAAGCATGTTTCTCTATGGTTGCACGTGGATAGTGATGCTATTCTGAGCGAGCGAAAGACTCTTTGCATACTGAACGGAAGAGCTCGGCAAAACACATAGCCTACTGACAGTCAGAGTCAAGTGCTGTTGGTGACATTACCGTGGGAACACCAGCCGAACATTTCCATCCTGATTATACCAGGCGATCTTTTGGAGGTCAAAGGGAAGCTAATGCAGATAGTTGATTGTTTCTATGGTCATGATCAGCCATGTTTTGCCCAGACCACGAGCATGATGGTGGTTGGGCACGCCACCGCATCAACACCTCACACAAGAGCAGCTAGAGCAGCTTGGTGGTAGCTCGCATAAGGTACGGAGTAGTATTGCAACAGCAAGCTTTCGCAGCAACGACCGGCGGTCTCGCTCCATTACAGTACAGTTACGCTGACAGGGATCAAGCAACAACGTCACCGCATGGTTGCAACGGTACAAGACATTGCGGGGAATAACTAACCAGGAACAGGAGGACCCAAAACTCTGCTATTTTGGGGCTTCGACCGATGCTGTTCGTTGTGTCCAATGAAAAGCTGTAAAATGTGGGTCTCGCTATAGTGACCAAAGAATCTCTGCTGAGCAATCCAGGTACCGCACAGAAGCTCTGGTACCAAGAGGCGAAGACTCCATCTTGAACCAGCTTCGTTGAGACATGCATAAGCTTACACTGTAAGCTTCGAACTTGACCATTAGCCGGGTGCCACACTATGCTGGTACTAAAACGGTTCCATTTGGCCCTAAGGCGACCACGCTAGGCTACTCAAGGCCTCTTTCAACCAAGCTATTGACTTTTCGAGGCGTTATGGTAGGCCACGCCAACAGCCAGCCGCTTCTGAGTGGTCAGAATCATTCCTGTTACTCATGACAATTGCAGGCTGTGTAAGCCTCGTCGATACAACAGCATGGCAGGTCATCACTACGAAGGCTGGTATGAGTGGATATGACGGAACCACAATGCTATCTGATGTAAGGTCCAAGGTGAGCATTTGTGTATATAAGACTGGAAGAAACTGCTTGTCCAGAATTCTTTTCTTCATCAACAGCATCAAACCAAAGCACAAACAATCACTTACTTCCTTCAACCTATACCAATCGTTTTAAGCCTTTCGCTTCAACAAACCCAACCATCAAAATGAAGTTCCTCAGCATCGTCGCCTTGGCCACCGCTGCCTCCGCTGCCGCTCTCAACGCCCGTGACGGCGGTGACTGGAACAACTGGAACGGTCAAGGTTCCCAGTGCAGCACTGCTACTGTCTACAGCACTCAGTACAACACTGTCACTGCCACCGCCACCAAGACCCAAGTCAACACTGCCACCGTTACTCAAGTTAACACTGTCACTGCCACCCAAACTCAAGTCAGCACTGTCACCAAGACCGCAACCCAAGTCAACACTGTTACCCAGGTTCAAACCCAAACCCAGTACAGCACTATCACCAAGACTGCCACTGCCACCCAAGTCAGCACTGTGACTGCACCTTGCGCATCTAGCTCCGGCTGGGGCAACTGGGGCCAATAAGCGTATCGCTTATAACAATCCAACAATTGGGACGACTGCAGTTCATCCCATGGCAGGATACAACGTTACGAAAACATGATGGCCACTATTCATATCAAAAATCAAGAATAATCTAATCTGACGATGTACCAACGACCTATACAGGACTATGCATCACGACGATCACGAAGATATGTCGAGACATGGTCTTTTCACGAGCTACTACAGCAGCCTTGCTAATGGCACAAATATCTGAAATATAATTCAAAATCAAGCCCGATATTGAGGGCTATGAACATAGTTAGACAATAAATATTATTTAAAAAAAGATATCCTTTCCCTCTGCAACGCCGTGATCTCTTGCATTCCATACGTCTCGAAACTGAATGCCACATAGTACAAGCTTATAGTGAAAGAACATTAACCACAACGAAATTGAAACTCGACTTCTCAGCCCAATGTTCAATGCCACCAGCGAAAAAAAAAAGACCTTCAGCCCGACGAGAATAACAGCTTCACCAACCCCACACACACAAGTGACAGCTCGTTGCAAGAACTCAAGAAAAGTCCTAACCTCCGAGTCTCGGAACAGTTGTGCCTGTCAGTCAGTCGCTCAGTCAAAGTCAATCAGCTTACGGGTCCGCCGTAAACATGGACCCTTCCCTGTCTTCTTTCACACGTCGGCAAAATATACGACTTCCAGTTTACAGCTTACAGTTTACAGTTTACAGTTTACAATTCATGTCGTGTGGATTGTGATTGTGGTGCTTGGCTGCTTACAGACTTACTGCACAGCTGTACATGCGCACCACTCTCTTCCCTTCAAGCCTGTGCTGCCGTTGTCTGACTGTAACTGTTGTAAACGAGCAAGCAGTGTGGATGTTGCTAAATAAAACCCAGTGCCGTGATGTGACCCGACATGAACATGGCCAGTGGGGGGAGCTTCAACTTTGACGTCGGACAAATAAACGTTCAAGGTCCAAACAATAAATTTCGTGCGCTCAGGTGTGGTGTGGTGTGGTGTGGTGTGGTGTGGTGTGGTGTGGTGTGGTGTGGTGTGGTGTGGTGTACCTGGAAAGCGGGGTATTAATTTTCTTCCACTTCTTACTGAAAAAGTTATATGCGAGTGCTGTACGAATAATACTGACATTGAACTTAGACGGTGCACAGACAGTAGGTATGTAATTGGAATTAGCTATAGTACTCTACGTATATACAGTACAGTGTAGCAGTGGCTGCAGCTGAAATTGGTTTACATATTTTGTGGTTGAAGTTGGAATTGGGGAGTTGAGAACGTTTACTAATCATCGAACCACTGGCATGGGGTTACGGTGTCAACCAGCGATGGATGGGGTCGTGGTTTGTGGTTGTTCATGCCACCACGCCAAGTTGTGCTACTGTGCAAGGTACGTTGGCAAAGACAGGTTGTGCGTCCTCGCTTATGTGAGAGCTTTTGTGTGACGTCGAACTTTTCTGTGTTAGGTTTTACGGCTGTTGACTGTGTGGTTGCGGTGCTTTTATGCTGCTGTGGTGTGGTGTGGTTGTGGTGTGTTAAACCTTTTTTGTGTTTCGCTACACTGCTATTTTGTTGCTGGACTCTTAAACTGTGCGGGGTGGCTGTTTGCTAGATGTGCAACGTGTGGCAAGGGCAAGCGAGGGAATGGCTCACTCGGGTTTACGATGCTGTACCTGCTGCTTTGAGACCGGTTAATTACGATAATTTCATCTTGGTGCTTACTTGCTTGCGGAAGCTACATGCTGTAGCTATGTCACAGTGAGTAGAAAAACCCAATGAGTGAGAACATGCACTTGTGCATGACTGTCGTATGGGACGGGGTCGACAGAAGCTTGCCACGTGCTTGGAAGTGCTTGGATGGACCTACAGTACAGTAGAGTGTCCGCATGGGATTCTGAACCATGCAGATTCGTGAGCGAGTCCTGTCAGCCTACATGCAGTCTATTTTGAAGAACAGGATTTGAGCGCATCGTGCATGTACTGTATGACCGGTCACTCATTCGTCGGGTTTTCAAGCTTCGCTGTGTCTCAGTAATATCGCCGAAGCTCTAACAAAGAAAAAATCTTTCTAAAAATTGACGTTCATAGCTTATCGTATGCTGTTCTGTTCCTATGCTGATAGACATGATCTGCGGATCTAGTTTCCGTGCTCGTTGTGTAGACAGCAAGGATGTACAACATATACCCCGAATATGTACATCTTGGAACGCGCACAGTATGCGAAGTACTGTAATGTTGCTGAACGTGATGATCGCCACACCCCAGGTACAGGGACTAACTTAAGTTAAGCCGAGCTATACCTTGTGTGGTGGAATGCAGCTGTGGCAAGGTACGGATGCAGGAAGATGGGTCCGCACCAAGTGCCATCCGGAAAGGTTGTTCATCGAAGGAAGAGCATGGAAAAGGCTGACATCAGAATGACCCGCTATGGCGACTCAATACTTGAGATGCGGATTGTTTTTTAGGTCCTGACTTCTGACTTGGTGACATTGGCAGCTCGAGCTGCCACCGGCCCCATAGCATCCGGATATGGCCCCCTTCAAAGCCAAATCGAGGCTAGACTCCCGAGATGGAGCGTGGTCCAGATGCAAGCTTATTTTATTGAGAATTTCGTTCATGGAATTTGGAGTGACGCAGGTTTGGGGTCGGGTTCGGTCCCTGCGGGATGAATTTGGGGTTCGTGGGTTAAATTGAGTTGGGTTGTGACGAAGATGATTGATGAGCTTATTTTGCTTGCTTGCCAAGCTTGCTTGGGGTTATACTATCCTAAACTGCAGTAACAGAGCTGAGTACAATTGAGGAGTACCATGAATGGTAACCGATGACCGGCACATTGCGTACAGTATTTGGTACGCAGTAGCTTGATATGCTGCTTACTGCAGACATGAGTTGTTGAAAGTGAGGAGGCTGACAATTGGTGCTTTTGCATCGTTCTTGCGCCCTACAGTCAACAGAAACTTGCTTACTGAAGCTCGGGCAATGGACTTTCCCGGTTAAGCTACCCACCTGTGCATCGCTCATCGAAAGGCGATTGAACGCGGGCCGAGAAGCTGGAAAGTCCGAAGCCAATCAAAATTCCACGTTTAAGGGAAAAGCAGTCTGATTCAACAGCCCGCTCCACAGAACTGGTACTATTGAGTGGTTAGGTGAAGGTAAGCTAAACTAATACTCCGTGGAAGGCGCTCAAAGGATTGTAACCGGTCGCAAACGAATAGCGCTGCAATGGTAGTTTCTCGGTTGATGCCATCTCTGCCTTGTCTGTCACTGCTGAGATGGTGGTCAGCACTTTCCTGTTCGATGTTCCCCGCGGATCTCGAACGACAATTCACTCATGAACCCTGCCCATGGTGTAAATGGTCAAACTCAGAAAAGCCCTATGACGGTGAATATCAAGATCCTGCACTAGCATTTAGAATTTCTTCGATGAACTGAGGCAAAATTGTTTTCCAAGTGTGCTTGATTGTACAGTACAGTAACCCTTGGACAGGCTGCCATCGACGACAGCACGACTGAGGCACTGTCACGAACACACTCACAGTTTGTTCTCAACATGTAGTCAGCCTTGGTTGTGATCTATTCTTCTCCCCATAGATATCGATGGTACTGATTCATTATGGCCAATTCCGGATAGTGCGGTTTTACTGTCTTCTCGATTATGAACATCCAGTCTGGAAAGCAATACTCGCCTATGATTGCTGAGCAGAACTCCCAATATTCTGGCCAGAAGCCTGCAGATGACCAGTCGAGCAACACCAATATACCATCCTCTCTCACTAACATATTTGATAGTTGCAACTTGTTGTAGCAGAAGACAATATCATGATTCGAGAGAGCTCGAAGCATCTGTTCTATTTGGTGACGACTTGCGCGTCGAAATTGTGGTGAGCTCTGAGAGTTGCAGGACAGTCTATGATCCAGTGCTTTGACCATACCTTCATTGAAATCTGCTTCGGTCGTGTATGGCCCATATTCCTCGGAGTTGTCCCGAATGTCTTGTTCTATTGTTGAAGTGTCACAGCCTCCAGTGTAGACACCTCCTATTTTCTCCCCTTTGAGCTCTCGCATTTGTTTGACATAACTGCGCAGCTGTCTTAAGACTTGGTCTTTTTTGGCTGCTGTGAGTTGTGAGTCGTTCAGGTACGTGTCCAGGCTCGTCCCTTCTTCATACGACATGACAATGAAGGTTAGGTTGTTCAGCGTGTATGCTGATATCAATTCGGGGTCTGAACAGTCGTCATTTCGCAAACGAAATACATTGCTTCAGCTTCTTCGAGCCTGACAGCGGTCCCCTATTTGACAAAGGTGAAACAATCCACTTGAGCTGTTCTTACTGCGAGTTTATGGTTTGCGATGGACCCCTCACAAAGGTCTGCGAGGTCGATAATCCGTGTCGGAAATCCGATGACAGATGAGTATGCTGAGCCTGGGATACCGTTGATGCTTGGTCGAGTCGTCATTTTTTCTGGACTCGCAGCATAGATCAGGTTTTCAGTCCGCCGGTAAAGGGTTTGTGAGAAGAAGGCAAGATGAGGGTGGGCTTAGGTGAGCCACCTGAGGGCAGCTGCGACCAGACGTGCGCCTTCCAGCAATGAGCCAAATCAGCATTGGCAGACATCCCAGGTGGACCATGTTCCGAGAATGCTATTGTGCAATTCTGGATCGTATGTTTCGAGCACTCGATTTCCCATTCCTGTCAGCCTTCATCTCCTCGCGAGACGAGTGCTGTTGGTTGTCCTTGTGGAATTGCTCACTGCAAATCTTCTTTCAGTTGTATGGTTGTTGTTTCCTGTTCGGAGTTGAAAATGCATAGAAGCTTTTGTGTAGAGGCTCGGGATCTCTGTTAATGCGGCATCTAGGCTTCGACGAATGTTGTTTCTCTCTGTTGCGTCTTTGATGGTCAAAAAGCTTGGGGCTTTCGTACTGCAACACGCATAGATCACTCTCATGCTGGGCGCATGGGTGCTCCGCAGTCAGTAGCCAGACGAAATATTGCACGCATCGATGTTAGAAACTCTTACTATCGAAGACATTTGCCCTCTTGTTGAGGTGAAGCTGTATGAATGTGTCCTTCCGTGGTTCCGCCATGATATGACAAGGATGATATTTATGTCGATCCGCTCCATATACACGAACTCCGATCGTGGCATTTACACATGGTCACTGGCATCACGACTGGTCTTCCGCGTTTCGACAGGCTGGGGAAGAAGCACTGTCAACTCTTAGGCTGAATGCAGGGCGAGCGGGAATGCGGACACACTTTATTGTCATCCGCATAGTAATACGGAATCAAGGCAGGCTGTTCGCCAGTAGTCTCCATGTCCAGCAAACTGAATAGTCGAAAAGTCCTGGTTCCGGGTTGGCAAGCACCGAAATTAAAGGTGGCTCCAAGCACTCACCGGTCCATGACTTCGTTCTTAGGAAAGCGCATGGCTCCAATATCATACTACTGATGTTCCAGCGGGTTTTCCGTGAAGCGGTGTGTGTAGAGCCTGCCACCAAGTAGACTCGGTCCAGTTGCCTCGAGCAGATCATGGCTGATGTTGAGTCCTTTGAACCTTTCGTTGAGTTTGTCAATCAACATAGCAGTGAAGAGTCCAGACACCCCACTTCCAACGATGCCTACCTTGAAAACACCGTGCTCTTCCGGTGCTTTGCCGAAGGTAAGACGCCTTTCATTCGCGGCGATTTGGCGAAGCTCTTGCTCTACACCTTGCTTCCACATGGACAAGACCTAGAGATATACGGACCTTTTGTAGTGTTCGGCAGATATTCAGCCAGCAACAGATCTCTAAATTTTCTATAAGGCGTGGTGAGTTATCGAGGACTCTAGACCGCCTCTTTCAGTAGATGGTACACCGCTTATGATGTGATATCTTGTACATTTCAGCTGAGATGCACGTCTCATAAGTATCACACTTCAGTTATTCGTTGATTTCCAATTGTGGTTGAAGGTCTTGCGTCCGGCTGAAGCGTAAACCCCGCAGCTGAATAGTCTTCGAAACCTTCTACGATGAATCATTTTTGAACGGTTCGAAGCACAGCATAGTAGCGAGGGCAACAAATGTCATCTAAAATGTTTTGTCCTGCTGTAAGCGTATGATGTGCTAGAAGATAGTGAACAAAACGGTGGTTGGCAACATTGAAAGTAAGTCACGCTGCCCGGCTCGTTCCTGAACTAGCCTTGGCTGTTATTTTCATCCAGCTCCACTGCCACTCGTCTAAACTTGCCCCACCTGCCTTCCACCCTTCGAGTCCGTCCTCTTTACCTATCCCCCATTTGACGACTCTCCTATTACTCAAACTTAACTGGGGTACCATCTGATACTTTGGTCATTAAACTTTGGAATAATATAACCTACTCAAGCCTCGTCCATGTCAGCCTTGATCAGTATCCCACCCCAAGCACTTCCTATCCTAACCACTCTGATCGGCCTGGGCGGGCTGACCGTCGGAATCCACAGCTTCACAAATCCCCTTTCCGCCGCCCGCATCTACGGCGTCCCCACAAACTCTACCTCCGTCCTAACGTCACCACTCATTCCCTCAGCACCAACCACAACCTCCTCAACATCCAGTACATCTACCTCCAAGCCTGGTTCGCTCCCTACAAGCACAAACACAAACACGAACACACCTACCCCAGAGCAAAACGCCTACATCCACGCCCTCGGCATCCGAAATCTCACAACTGGCCTTTCAATAATCGCATTAACAAGCTACTGGCACATCACCCTGCAAAACTCAGCACCGGCCATCCGTCTCGCCGTCCAACGAGCGCTAGGCATCGTGATCCTAGTCTTCAGTTTCGTACCCATAGTCGACGCCTGGGTATGTTGGCGTGTTTCGACTTCTATTCCTAAATCTGATTTCAGAAGAAACGACGTGAAAGGGAAAGGTGGTAATGCAGACAGAGACAGAGAGGCAGAGTTTAATATTTGGGCGGCGGAGATCGGAAGACGGGCGGGAATGTTGCATGCGCTGAGGAGTTTAGTTTGGATAGCGGGCGGGTTGTGGTGTTTTTATGGGTAGGCATGATCGACTGAGAGGCTCCGGAAGCTGATCTGAACGTGAACAACAGCGACACGTACGAGATGGTATGAACAACAACGTTCCGCCTCACCTTCCGCGTTGTAGTTGTACGATATATGCATGCGTACTAATTTGATTAGCCGGTCTAGGTATATATCTATATATGTATGTGCAATGGGTATCATTCATATCAATGTCAATGCTGTGGAATGCCCACTTGCCGCCATGCTACTGCTTGAACGCCAACCGCCGCAATTATCCATGTTGGTACACACCCCAGACCACTGCAATGTGAAACAACGCCACGCAATGCAAAGTCTCATGCGATATATCAAAACACCCTACCCGCCTCTCAGTCCCCTCTGTTCTCGACCCAAACTTCAAT
>Ga0115848_100267_pt1 | contig 18484 bp, 18 predicted proteins | sample InSIn3gowninarea_FD_83862 | JGI IMG/M metagenome (GOLD analysis project Ga0115848, IMG submission 83862) | reverse complement strand
CGCCGGTTACACTGCCCGCGTTTCCACTCTGCTCGATGTCATCGACGATATCCAGGCCGGTCATTTTGAAAAGAAGCTTGTATCTTCTGCGGATACGGAAGAGAACGCTGCTGTCCTGCGTGGTCGCGGTAGCGTAACGGAGGGCGACGACATCATGTTCAAGGATGTGCCCATCGTGAGTCCCAATGGCGATGTGCTCGTCCGCAAGCTGAGCTTTGCTGTGAAACCTGGCGACCACTTGCTCATTGTTGGACCGAACGGCTGTGGAAAATCTTCATTGTTCAGGATACTGGGTGGGCTATGGCCCGTATATGGAGGTACAGTGAGGAAGCCGCCGTTCGAAGCCATCTTCTACATTCCGCAGAGGCCTTACCTCTCCCGGGGAACGTTGCGCCAACAGATCATCTACCCGGATAGTCTGCGCGAGATGCGCGACAAGAACATCACAGACGCAGATCTACTGAGTATCCTCGAGGTGGTGGAAATCGAGGGCATTGTGGATCGACCGGGGGGTTGGGACGCGGAGCAGGAATGGACAGACGTATTGAGCGGAGGACTACAGCAGCGTGTCGCCATGGCGAGGCTATTCTACCATCGCCCTCAGTATGCAATTCTGGACGAATGTACGAGCAGCGTCACACTGGAGATTGAACGAGTCATGTATGAGGAGGCGAAGCGGTAAGTTTCCTGTGCAAGTGGGGGTTGACTTGCTAACGGACTTTGACAGGTTGGGTATCACACTCATGACTGTCAGCCATCGCAGGAGTCTGTGGAAGTATCACGAAAAGATATTACAGTTCGATGGACAGGGCGGGTTCGTGTTCACCAAGCTGGATGCGGAAAGAAGGTTGGAACTGGAAGAGTAAGCGTCCCTTCCCTTATCGTTTGTTTATGATCATGCGTGCTGATTGCCGTGCAGCGAGAAAGATGAGATTGAGCTGCAGCTCCGTGCGGTGCCGGACATGGAGGAGAGGATCAAAGAGCTGGAGCTGACGTCGCAGTGAGCAAGCTTCGCGGTGTGTTGGGGTCGAACAGGTCTGGTCACTCTGGTGTGCGAGGGCTTGGTTGCAAGACTTGTGGCCGGGGGTTGCTAATTTTGGGCTTGTTGCATCACATGTATGAGTACATAGGAGGGACGAATGGACATAGAGCACCTAGGTAGAGGTAGATGCAGCAACTTGGACACTGTTGATTTCCAAGGTGCCTGTAGGCTGTACCTGGGCGCCTTCACGTGCACGAGCCCGCGGGCGGCCGTCGTAGCCCTGTGCCTTGTGCCGCCCTGTGCCCGCTGCCCGCTGCCCGCTACGGTGCCGGCTTGGCGAACGGGGCGGGCCTGAGACGCGGGCCTGAGACGCGTTGTTTGGAGCTGTCCCTCACCTTTTCCCGTATCATGGAGCTCAAAATCGGCCAGACGGTCGAGGTCCGACTCGAACGGCCGAAGCCCGTTACGCATCGCGGCGTCATCAAATACATCGGCCCCGTCGCTGTGCCTGGACAGGAGGGCATTGAATTCGTTGGAATCGAGCTCCCTACCCCGACCGGGAAGAACGATGGCTCTGCCCAGGGCGAGCGCTACTTCCAGTGCACTCCATTGCACGGCCTCTTTGTAGGCCGCGACAAGGTCATCAAGATTATCGCACAGCCGCGGCCCCAGGCGCCCAAAGCACCCCCTCTGAAAGCCCCAGCAACCAGCTCCAGGCCTCGCCCCCCCAGCGGCAGCGGCACTGCATCGCCAACCAAGCCGCGCTCCACGAGACTCTCCACCACCGGCGTATCCAAGAGCACCACCCTCCAGTCCCGCCTCGCCGCCGCCAAAGCACCTGCAGCCACCGCCCCGCCTGCACGCCCGTCCTCGACCACTTCCAGGACATCGGCAACATCGTCTGCTCCTCCACGCCGCCTGTCCGCCACTCCTGGGGCACCGCAGCCCTCTGCAGCAGCTCGTACAGCCCGGAAGCCCTCCGTCTCCTCCACCGCCTCAAATGAGACACGATCTGGTGCGCCGTCCACGGCAGCTACCAGTGCAGGCGCTAGCCGAGCCCCCGCAGAGCGCACCAAACAAATCTCAGAGATTGAATATCGCCGTCTACAGAAGCAGCTAGAGGACACGGCCGAGTTGGAATCCGAGGTGCTGAAGCTCCGTGCCGAGAACGAGAAGATCAAGAACATCTGCACCAAACTGGAGACAAAATGCCAGCAGAACCGGGACGTCATATCAGGCCTCAGGGACGACATCACTCAATCCAACACGGAGAACGAAAGGCTGATACGAGATCTGCAAGATCGCGATGAGATGCTCGAGCTGGCTACCATCGAAAAGGAGTATGCGGAAGAGCAAAAGGAGCAATACGAGGCCGAGCTTGAGAATGAGCGCGCTGTTGCTGAGGAGCTTCGTCTCGAGCTCGAAATCAAACAAGAAGAGGCTTCCTTCATCGACGACGACATGCCCGAAGACGAGAAACAGGCAGCTATGCTCCGCAAGGCCCAGACTGAGAGAGACCGATATCGTGAGGGTATTGTCAGGCTCCGTGACATTACGAAAGAGCAGATCAAGAATCTAGAGATCCGCATTCGTGAACTCGAGGCTCAGGTTGCTCATACAGAGACCGTCGAAACTGACCTCGCCACGGCCAGTGCCAGCGTCGTCAAGCTCGAAGGCTACGTTACAGACCTGCGGGAACAACTTGATGCAAACAATGGTATGGAGGAGATAAACGAGGAACTGATCGAAAAGACACAGAACCTCGAGGACGCCATCTCACGCCTCCGACTTGAGTGCAAGGAGCTTTCCACCATGGTTGAGGTCAGCAACGAAACAATCAACGACTATGCCGAGCATGCAGACGAGCTCGAAGTGGAGCTCGAAACTAGAGATTCGCAGCTCGCAGACGTATCGCGCCAACGCGACACGGTTTTAGCAGATATGCGTGAACTCCAAGATCTTCTGTCTAAATATCAATCGGCCGCTATGGAGATGCAGTCCACGATCCGGGATCTACAGGCAGACAAAGCCACCACCGAGGAGGAGGTCAAGGACGTTACTGGACGTTTCAACGAGGTTATGGAATTGCAGCGCCGACTTCGCAACGCAGGCATTAAAGATATAAACCGTCAAATAGATTCGTCACTCCAACAGCTGGAAGCCAAGGATGCCCGAGAACAGCTTGACATGGTCAAGCATTATCTCACCGGATCCGCATACGCCGATTTCCATAGTTCATCAGTCCAGGCCTATTTCAGAGTCAAGTCTGTAGGCTTCAAAGCTGATCTGACCGCAGCAGTGCTGCGGACAACTACAACCGAACAATTTGGGACCGAGAAGGGGCCCGAACAAACTCTGGAAGTTCTTGTGCGCCACGACATAATTGGTCACTTTCAGTACATCCACACGTATGCCGAACACATTTGGGAGGCTATGGCTTCTTGCTCATTGGAAGAGTTTACAAAGGCCGGTCACCTGTTCCAGGAATTTGAGAGCGTTTTGCGAACCGTGGAAGGATGCATGGGCGCCCTGAAACGAGATGAGTTCAATTTGAAAGATACTTTGGACGCTGCGCGCGGCTCCTATAACGTCCTAGGGGCGATACACCGAGCCAATGGGCACCTCTTTAATGCTCGACCAGACAACACAATCATCCTGCAAACAGACATCATACGATCTAGCCTCGAGCGCATTCAGTCAGCCTTTGACGCCGTCAAGATTTTTGTCTCACGCGTTGAGCCTGTTTACGAGGATGTTGAAGACCACGTAGATCTCAGCGCTTTCTTGGAGCCCACACAGACGACTGCTGAGACTCTCAGTATGGTCGCCAAGTTTAGCACTGTCTTGCACGCTCTACAGAAAGACAGTCTTTATCCCGGCCTCCCCGATGGCGTCGATGGCCTTATCGAAATCAGTGAAGCATTGGGTCGCTTTGCCAACCAAATTCAGGAGAGTGCAGCCACATTCATTCGTGCAGTGCTGGTAAAGGTGGCGAATGGCACAGATGATATGGATGCTTCTTTCCTGTCTAATCAGATCTCCGCTTCATTCACTGGAAGCTTGCTCAATGGGATGCAGCAATCTTTGCAAGATGCTCGATCGCGCTTCGGAGAATGGCATGAACACGCTTCGGTCCTGAACAATTGCCTCGAGGTACAGCTCTTACCAGCACCATGGATTATTAAAGCCCAGCAGATCGAGGCGGAGAAAAAGCAATCGATTGACACCGAGAAGAAGCTACAGGCCATGACTACGGAGCTGCATTCTGCATTACTGCAAGTTCGCGAGCGTCAAGAGACCATTGACACCAAAGAGCTTGAAATTGAGCACTTGAGAGCCCGGAACCAAGAGTCTGCCGTGAAGGCGGGTACGATTGAAGCTCTGCAGACCGAGCTGAACGATGCTCAATCTGAGTGTGAAACCTTCCGAGCCGAAGTTGAGAGCCTGCAGGCTGAGATGGCCCAACTTATTCGTGAGGGCGTTCAGCGTATGGACGACATCCCGCAAGGATCTCAAACCGCACCTCAACCCACTCGGGAGCGTCCTGAGGTGGTTGAGACTACACAGAGTGAGACCTCTGGTGCTTTCGTCACGCTTGTCAATGCTCTCAAGAAGGAGAATAGCTGGCTCCGACAACGCGAGAGTGCAAACAGACTTGAAGCGGATCTTGACGACATCTTCGCAAAAGCGCGGAGCAATCGCGCGGCTCGTGTCAAGGCAGATGCACAGCATAAGCAAGCACTGGCTTCTGAAATGCTAGAAATGGCCTTCAGTTCGCATCTGATGGGCGTTCGAGGAACATCAAGACGTCCCTTTGAGCTCCGCGCGGACGGCTTCACCACGAGCACAAAGTTTGAGGCCCAAAAATCACCGCGTGAGCAGCAGCGCAAGGTCTCTCGCGCCGCCGGTCCTTTGATACTCGAGCCTGCCGAGCCTGGATTTGTCTATCTTGACGATTTGAGTTTTGTGGACTTGTCACCGGTAGCAGAGGAATTCTCGTTTGAGTTGCCAGTCTTTTAAGCTTAGTATATGAGTGTCAGAATTTTTGGCATCAAGGCTGACAGCCTTCGCGCTTTGGTCCTCCGGCGAGGGGACGAAAATAGCAAACGGTCCCTTTTGTAATCCCTTTTGGTCTTCATAAGCATAGCGTGGAGCAGTGTGTGGCTTGATACCCCTGGTTGGCTTGAAATTACAGTAGAATCATAATTCATATTCTTACTCATCCTAGACTGGTGCTCGTACGACAAGAATGAGACGGCTGTTCACAGCTTGTTAGCGATCGTGCCTTCCCACACAAGGAAAACTATCTGTAGCATTCCAATGACGGATGCAACCTCTAAGATGGGGCATCTAGCATTCAAGTACTCTGCAGTATGCATAGAACCTCCCGATTCACGTTTTCAGCGCCCCCTCGTTCCTTTTTTCCAGCCCACCCACCCCAATTCCTCCCAGCACTGCGCCCAAGGATGTGAATTTAAACACCGTCTCGTACTGTTCCCACTTGATGCTCTGGCTGTATGGCTGGCGCGAGATACGCAAGAAAGCAAGTCCAGTGACGAAGGCGTAGGTGCCAATAAGCGGGTAGCGGTAGCGGCTGAAGATGGACTCGTGGACCGGACTTGGTTTGAGTGACCTAGACATGATGGTTTTGGTTCGTGAAAATAAGGTTGTGTTGTATATGTGGGAAGTCGATACCGACACATGAGTACGGGGACTTCAGTATTTCCCCTGGGAAGTCTATGACGCCATCGTATGATCATTACTTAGACGGGAGAATTCAATGTGAAGATGTCAAATTTTGCCCAGCGAAAAAGGTATCTTATTTAACTAATTCAAACATGCCGTTCGCCCTTACACATACTAACTCCTCTGAGGCCGGCCCCTGCCACGACCACGGCCTCCTCGCCCACCTCCCCAACCCCTCATCCTAGGACTGTTTCCTTTCTCGACTCTACCAGTGCGATTCTGGCCTCCTCGCGCCTTGTCCACGCCTAGTCCCCTCCTCTGTTGCTGGAAATTTCCCCGGCCTCTCCCCATCCCGCTTCCCGACTTCGCCCTCCTTTCTTCTTTCTCTTCCTCGCTGTCCACATCCATATCGTCTTCACCCTTGCTCTTTTTGTTGCTGAACTTGATTTTACCCTTCATTCCGCGCTGTGCGGCGTCACGGCCGCGAATAGCATCGACGTAAGCGTTAATTCCAGCTTCGAGAGAGACTCCATCTTCGTCAATATCCATCTCGACATCTGCCTGGTCTTTGGCGGCAGTACTACGCTTCCCACCCTTTCCTGCACCAGCATCATCCTCAGAGTCAGAGTTGCCCAGTATGAGCTTGCCATCCTCGTTGGTGCGCGCCTTTGTCTTCTTCTGGGGTACCTCTCTTTGCCGCAAAGGCTTCGTGGAGGTGATGTTCCCAAGCGCACGCTTAGAAAGGAGATCCAGCGGTTCGTCCTCGTCTTCAACAATGTACGTCTCTCCGCGCTTTGACTTTGCCTGTCTTTGCCTGCTCTGTGCTTTGATGAACTCATCTTCCGAGTCTCCTTCTTCATCTTCGCTTTCACTGCCATAGACAGCTTGGTCGTATTCGCTTTCGAATCTACCCTTTGGCTTCTCGGCTGGTTCTTCGCCATCCTCCATACCCTGCTGCTTCTTCTTCTTGCGATGCTCCCGTGTCTTCCTGATGTTGGTGATGAGCTTACGATCCTCAACTGGGCATGCTCGCTCTACTTCATCGACGCCAAACTTGCGAATCATGCGCTCCACAATATGCTTGACTTTCGCTTTGAAATGTGCCTTGTGTTCATGACTCCACACCAAAAGGTTGGTAAGCAACGTGTTGAGGCGAGGCTTGATGAGTGACTCTTGCAACGAAACGACCTCAACCTTGACGAAACCAAGGACACTCTGCACAATCTCACGATTGGGGTTCTGCAGGAACATGTCCATTATCTCGAGCAGATTCTGGATCGTTTCCTTGGATATTCTGGTGTGGAACTCGAATAGTATGCGAGTTACGGCCGTGATTGAAGCAGAGATCATGTGTGGAGTGGACGCAGCGAGACCAGCCGAGACCATAGTGAAGTACTCTTCAAGAGATGCTTCGACCGAAGGCGCATCTTCGGGCATATTGGGGACCCTGTTCTGAAAGACTGTGCCACCCAGGTTCATCTTCTCGCCCATTCCAACAAGTAATTCGTATGCAGCTTCTCGCGCCTTTTCATTGACCTCCTTGGCGGAGATGACTACTTCGGATAGTACAGATGGAATAAAGTGGAGATCAGTATCCGGTAGATAGTCTAAGACCTGCGAAATTGCCAGAAGACGGTCTCTTCTCGCAGGGCCAGAGGTTTGTTCGGCACTCAGGAGAAGCAGTTGCTGAAGCTCCGCATTCCTTTCTTTCAAAGCAGATTTTCCAGTTTCTGACTCACCGAGCCTCGGAATGAGCTTGTATGCTTTCTTTTGGAGCTGAGGGTCTTCCTTTTTGTTAATCATGATAGAAGCCATTCTAAAAAGAGAAGGATAACTATCGCGCGGAAGGTAAGGCGCAATCGTAATGATAAGATCCATTAGTGTGTGGCTCATAGGTGGCATCTTGTTCTGGTTCTTGTCTTGCTTTTGTTTGTCTGCTTGCGTTTGAGGGCCTGATTCTGGTATTGTTGCTTCCAGGCTGGTAGCAACGCGTTCAAAGGTCTCCATGAGTTCCTGGGAGGCGGTTAGCAAGCAAGCAGTTTCCAATGGATGGGGCTACTTTACCTTCTCAGGAATGATGCTAAGGTAAGCGTTGATTGTCCTGAGTATAGTTCCTCTATATTGTGGCAAAGTCTGGCTGTAAACGTTGAAAAGAACAGCTAGCATATTGCTTGCAAAACTGGCCAGGTGCTCCAAATTCTTATGTGCCTGAGCCTTGGATATCCGGGCTTGTGCAACTAGGTCTTCCTGTCCTTCCAGTTCCACGATAGCCTTGTTTCCATCAACGAGATTCTGCAAAGCTTTGCAAATGTCTGTCCGAAGATCTGCCTGGCTGTATAGAAGATTCGCCAATAGCTCAGCAAAGCCCTGATCAAGGGCATCTACAAGATCTAGAGGTAGATCGCAGTAACCGGGCAAAATCGACCAAATTTGCTGGACCACAGTTTCGAACACTTTAATCTCCATTGTTTTCTCTTTATTGCCATGATCGACAACCCTTTGAAACAGCATCTCGCTCAAAGGCACCATCTCTTTCCTGAAGTGCGCCAGATTCGTGTTATGAACGGAATCACGCAGTAAAGGTAGCATCCACACCCTGCCTGTTTGTCCCGGTGGCGGTCTGGGCAAATTCAAAGGAAGTACTTCCAGCACTGTATCTGGGCCCATAGCGCCGATTGCCTTCGATATGACAACGTCCGCCTCTTTTTTTCCCGCAAATGAGTCATTGCTTCTCAATTCTCCAACAGTCCTCAAGACAGGCTTAAGGATTGGATCCGAGCGCCAACGAAGTGCTTCAAACATAGCGCCTAACATGCTGAAAACTTCGATCCATGCAGCCTGGTACTTGACGCTCAACAGGTTCTGAGCAGACTTCGCCAGTTTTTCCAAAATCTTCTCGTCATAGATGGAGGGCTCCAGGATAACGCTGTCGGGTATGAGGTTTGCGAAAAAGGAAATCAGACACTCAGATGCAGAAATACGGATATTGTGGGATGGTGATTCAAGGAAAGAAGCCACCATGTTGAAGAGCTCAGGAAGCTTTGCAAACGTATCATCTGGTTCAATCAAAGCTGAGACTTCATAACCTCGAGAGATAACGGCTATCCAGGGTGGGAGCAACTGGGTGTCGTTTTTGGAAGGTTGGAGCTCGGAGATAACTTCGAGAAGACGAGGAAGCTTGGCGGAAGAAACTTCATCAGTCAAACCGGCAAAGATGATTTCGAAGATTTCGAATGCTGCCATGGTGAGGTACTCGCTGCTGGAGCGCGAGATGCTGAGCAGCAGTTCGCACAGAACGTCAATCTTTCTGCTTGGCCATCCGCCGGACGAACTCGCGATAGTCTTGATCAGCTGCAGTGCATGCATGAGGTCTGGCTCTTTGTTCTGTTCTGTCTGTCGTTTCCTCTGGTTGGCCGATTTGCCAGCTGCTTGAGCAATATCTTTCAGCATCTTAAGTGCGGTTTCCGCGCACATGTCGGCTGCAGGATGGTCCAGTGATGGGCTAGGTGGTGCATTGTTCAGAACCTTTGCCATCGCATCCTGTGCCCTCTTCCTCACTTTCGGTCTGGGGTCCACAGCTATCTGTAGTAGCCCTGCAACGGCTGCCCGCGGCCCAACTTGGGTTGTCGGCAACTCCCAGGCTCGGGCATCTTGTGCAATCAGCAGCGATTCAAGGCAGCCTATCGATGAACGGAGGAGCGGTGCTTCGGCGTCTGGATGGGTAAGGGCAGGCGCGAGACTCGGGAGGATGGCAGAAAACTTGGACTGCAACAGCGGCGCCGGTACGTGAGGAGTGACGAGGTCAAGAAGGTAAATGACCGAAGTGGCAGTTTCTTTGTTCGCTATACCATCGTTGGTGACCTGGCGACTCAGGAGCGCAAGAAGTGCAGCGAAGTATGCAGTCGGCGTAGGCTCTGAATTCTGCTGCTTGAGCGTGTCTTCGATGGCTGCAAGGACTATCGCATTCTACGGAATTAGCCATATAGGATTTGGGAGGGAATTTTCTCATACCTGGTACTGATTGTGACCCTTTGGCGAGTCCCGCACTTTTACCAATCTATCCTCAAGCGACATGGCGTGCTGTGCGGCGAATGTGAACTCGGGCATGCCCGTATGGACAAAAAAGTTCGCGCACAACAATTTTGCCAGCACTGACCGCCTGGGCCCCGCTTCTGGGATTCCTAATCGATAAGGCTGGTGACGTCTTGGCAGACCATTCACCTCCACCCCCAGTAGACTATTACTATGTAGTCTAAATACTGCAGCCATGTCTAGCGCATCACTAACGAGCTCCGTCGTGAGCTCTGTGCGAATTTGTCGCGGCTGCCATACCTTGGTACCATGGTAGTCTACCGAACCACGGCCGTGGCACATGGGCATTGTACATACAGTAGGCCTTGGCAACAGAAAGGAATATACATGTAGCCCACTATCACACTTCACCAGAATTGATACGGTAACATCGCCAACGAGTTTTCGCCAAAAAACGATAAACACAAACTGGCCTTTCTTCACACAAAAGCTAGTACATGAAGGCTAGATTGTCATACGTTAAAGTAAACATCATACATCCTATCTCATCCACTCCCTACGCCTCATTCAACCATATTACGCCCATGCCAGCGCAGCCATGCCCCAAAACTCCACATCTTGATCGCTAGACATACTGGCTGAGCCAGCGGATGCCCTCACCGTAGCCTTGCCGCATGACGACACTGCACATGAACACCTCAATGGGCCGGATACCCTCAAGCGGAACCTTGCCCTTACCCGTTGTCTGGTACAGACCCAGAGTAGCCCTGAGTTGATCTTCGGAGACGGCATCGGGGTGATCGATCTTGTTTCCGAGGATGACAAAGGGAGTGTTGGCAAGCTCCTCCATGGCTAGAAGAGCATCGAGCTCGGCTTTCGATTCCGTGAGGCGCTCGTGGTCTTTCGCGTCGACGAGGAATACAATTCCGCTGACTTCGGGGACTGGGTATTGTTAGATTGTGTTCGAGTAGCTGGGTCGGGACATGTACAGTAATCGCGCCAAAGACGACGGGCTTGTGCGTGACCTCCAAGATCAAAGGTTGTGAACTTGACGTTGCCAATCGACAACTCCTCAGAGGTGGGGTGGAGAGTGGGTTGGCTAAAGAGGATATCAGCACAGTATGTAGGGAGTCAAAGTGTGCCTTACAGAACTGCCACCCTGTCGTTCTTCAGCATGTGCAGAAGCCTGTCTATATCAGTTGTGTGTCCTCCCGGCGCGGCCGTAAGCCTTACGTAGTCTTTCCTGCATTGTCACTGGGTCACAGTTAGCATACACTTCACATGTAAAAGGGGTTGTGGTCCTTACAGTCCCAGGAAAAGCAGCTTGGCGTGCTATATTTCCATGTCAGCTTAAGGTGAGAGATCGTGTGCGCTTTGAGGTACCTTGTTGAGCAGGCCCAGTGATGCCAGAACATCGTAAACTATACTTTTGTCAGAGCATACCCCAAAGTATGAGTGGTGCACAGTGCTACGAAGAGGAAATGCTCGGGTCAATGTCCGACGAAACCGATAAGGCCGATCATAGTGCCTGCGGACGACGTCGAAGACGCTCGAGCACTTGTAATAACCTATGCGGCTACCGAAATGCTTTGTTCTATCCAATCCCCAAGCAAAATACGGGCACCAGTGTAACGGAGGGGAGCGTGGAAGTGTAGCGCGTGAAAGACCACCGTTTACTTACACCTGTGCACATGGTTTAGTGGGAGTGGGGCGATGTATTTCAGGCTATGACTTACCAGTTTATGATCCACATGGTTGCTTCAAGTGGCGCTGTGAGTACTGAGGTATTTCGTGCGCGGTTGGCGGTTTCGATGGAGTCCGTTGATGTGGTGAGCCAGGCCTGGAGGTACACTTTAGTTGCTGGTTCGAGAGCCGCTGCACGCACGGCCGAAAGTTGTTGCGGGATTGGCTAACTGCATGTGGACATGCTGCCACGTGCCCATACTTACACCTGCAGGGCTCTAGGATCTTGACATCAGGAATTGTCGGTTTATTGAAGGCTCGCTTATATTCATCTATATGCTCCTACATCTAGGTAATGGCACATGTATCGCACCGTCATCGAGCTTCGTGCAGAAGAATGATGCCAGGCTGTGACACCACAGCGTGAGGGCTGGCTCTTAACAGGACAGAGTACACACCGAATTTCGCCCCCTGACGAACTGCCCGTATAAATGAAAGCTATACGAAAACGCATCCCGGCTCCTCCTTGTGTGTGTTGAATAGAGAACAAGTATTCTGTGAAGGAATTTGTTCCCCAGCTCATCAGTCTTTCGATTCGTACTCACCTTACCTGGAGATCATGTTCATCTGACGTTCGTCGAACCTTACCGTCGATTTGGCCTTGTTCCAGGCGTGGCGCAAGCGTTCCGCTATCGTGCTTGTGACTATGGCCATGATCAACACCTAGCTACATGCGTCGATTCGCAAAACAGATGATCAATGGCCCATTGAGACATAGGATCCTCGTATAACTGCTGTTAATAGGTTGTACACCTGGATTAAAACGTGGTCAGCTACCAGAAGGGTGGACACACAGCAGTCTCCCAACTCTGGTTATGAACACTCGCTTCTTGGAGTGCCAATGAACACTCCGGGGCTACTTGAACCGACCTGCTATTTAAGTAAAAAATTGGTAAGTGTTTTCGTGCGAGTGTCATCTATTAAAAGAGGACTGTGCAAAATGGCTCTCTTGCCAAGCTACAGGTGATAAGGAGGGAGTGTTGAGTTGCAGACCCAATTCTTAACGGACAATAGTGGTGTGCCGTATATACACACCTGAATGGTCAGATCATAAATAACTTTAACATCAAGCTTAAGCAGATGATCGGGCTTCAGAACACCCTACAAGCCACAGTGCCCTCGACACTTGGCGGTAAGGTGCTCTTCCATTGGAGAGAATTGATCCGCTTCGACATTTCCTGCGGCTACCACCCTTCAGGCGCGCCCATGTAATCCAACGGGATTATGCTTACTGCTAGCGGATGATCATTCGATGCTTATCTGCGGCTTGAAGTCATCGCCAACTTTCTATTTGTCCATGACTTACTTTCTGCGCTCCTTGGGTAAGCGGGTACGAGGCTCAAGGACCGGACCCTGCCTCGTGGCATGTATAGGATTTGCCGTGCTCATCATCATGCCTGACATCAGAAAGTCGCCGACCACATGTGTGGTGGAATATACGGCTTGGGCGGCTGAAAATGTACGGGACATTGGCCTTCGCAAGCTTCTATACCTAGGCTGCTAGGCACTCTGTTCGGTAAATACAGGTTTGTTATAATCTTTGCGGTGCTGGTAGGAACTCTATGGTCCCTTCAACCAGCCACATTGCTTCTGCATATCGCGATCATCACCGCGATACATCAATCTCCATCGTGTGTAAATTTGTAGAAAACGTGTAGGAAACCCGACTGCATCAAGTCACCGGCCAGGAGAGTAGGGATGACAAAGCTAATGTGGCGCGGACACTAGCCACTGCACGGGTCAGATACAGCCTCCGTGCAACTCTGAAATGTACGTCAGCATCAGCCTCACTACCTAAGAGTCCTGCCAATGCTTGGTATGCTGATATCGTGGTGAGTCCTCTGACGATGGATGCGCGGAATGTCGTAGATCCGAACACTTGTAGGTCCTTGAAAGTTGAGCCTCACCAAGGTAATGCAGTTGCGAACCTAATCTGGGTAAGAGAAACGGATTTCGGGCTGAAGGCTGTGCAGCGGGTGACATTTGCCTACCGTACTCAACCTTTGACCGTTGGACTATCTCTTCAAATTACTCACTAAAAGGCATTCGAAATCCGGAGCCCCGTCGGTTTCAGGAAGGCCATTCGCTGAGTTCGATACATATCCTAGAGCAACTCACGAAATGGATACTAGTATCCGAGCACCATAACGAATACAGCTGAACACTGTCACCGTTGTCTTCGCTTGCACATTACGACTACAGCTCGGCCCAGCTACAGTCTACACCTAGGAAAACCGTGCACGCAACGGCACTGAGCAATGCCTAGCAGTCTGTCCGGTTGGTACATATGTTTCAGCCATGGAATTGGTCCACCCTACGCAATCCTTCTCGCGCCCCCCCCCCATCCCCCCAAGGCAACCTAACGAGTGCCTCCGTTTTGACTCCAAACTCAGCTACTACATGATGTGAACCCGATGGGTGATCACAGTCTGTGCTATCCCAGTACTCGCGACAGCATCGGTCACGGTGCACTTTTCCTTGATATCCTAGTCATCTTTGCCAATCCTAGATTACACAGGACCATACAAAATCGTACATAAGTACGAGACCTCTATCAACGTCCGAATGACCACAACTTAATAATTCCATCTATCTCAACACTCCTATCAAAGCCATCGACCGAAAACGAGGTTTTATGTCTGTGTATTCCAGAGATTCTATCGATTCAGAATCCAGCAGTTTCAGCAATCCCCCAGCAAAGCGTTATCGCGTTCCTTCTTTCCTGAGCATGTCTAGTTCTCGCTCTATTATTACTGCGGTAAGTTCTGAATCTTCGGTCTATGGATCACACTTGTGAGCTGAGGGATCTTGGTTCTTTCGTTTTGGGGATATAATACCATGGGGAACCACAATTCTCCATAACCTCTCCAGAGAACAATCGCCATCTCAACGAAATACAGAGCATTACCCAATACCACGTTTCTAGAGGTAGCACGACGTCACTGTGGCTCATGTATTGACACTCTCAAGGTCGAGAAGGAGCAAATGATTCAAGCGCTCAACTCTCATCGCATAAATACCGTCGGTGAGCTTCGGCGTATCGAGAAAGCCTTTGCAGAACTAGGCTCCCCCGATGTTGCTGCTCCCATCACTGCAGCATGTAGGTGGATACACATCGAAGGGGAACCCGCCTAACATCTAGACAGGGTCATATTATGTCAACTCACATGGTCTACTGACCGAATTGCGCGGCCTTACAAAGAACTATCCATTCAGGTACGTTCATTGAATAGTATTAATTGACCTGCATATTGTACTAACCGGCTCTTTCATTGTAGTTCAGAATGTATTGAAGAAGCAAAACGTAGGGTGTTTTCTGATCCCCAGTCCAACCGAAGCTGGAACTTCTGTTGGCTTATCTTGAACAAGGTTTTACAAGAGTAAGCTTGTCTAAGGCACTTATCATGGCGTCCAGACTCTTATCGCCTCCAGTCAACTCATTGTGTATTATGCTCAGCAGCAGGCCTCACAACCTGCTATGTGGGGCGGCTGCACTCCATCGTCCGAGAATGTTGCGCAATTGACGAACGCGTTTGTTGCAGAATGGAGTTGGTCAATTCACCAGATCCTTCGATATTGGGATAAACCACCAAGCCGTTGAGATAGAGCTACCACCATCCTTGTGGCGATTAGGATAATGTCACGAGGTATATTGACAGCATCCAACAGTTGCGCCGTTACGCAAAAGATTCATGTATACATGATCGGCAACATGGACAACCACGCTTCATATATTAGCATCATCGTGCTGATTACCACTTTCAGTCTTGTCTTACTTTGTTTCTGCAGTTTTTTCTTCATTTTAGTATCGTCTTCATCAATGCCATCCGCGATATTTTATTGTTTCACTCCGTTATACCAGCAATACCTCAAACTATGCATACACGTCGTCTTACTCTCTTAATTCCAGGCTGATTTCCCCTACAGTGACCGATAAACAGGTCTCCCTGCTATCAGCAAAACCTTTAAACCTATCGTTCGAACGATATGGGGTTTCATACACTCATGTGACCCCGAATCAGGAGTTCTTTAGCATGGTCTTCATTCTGTTGCGTGCTTAGTATTATAAAGGCTAGGATTTTCTCAAGTCATCATGCCAGATCATTCGCTAATCACCCTTAACGATTCTGTCACATCGAAACCCTCGATATAAATCAAATCGAGATCTTAAGTTGACATTAAAAAAGGTACCGTCCGCTAGCCTAGTACATCAAATAGCAGAACCAGAGCAACAGCCCACCCAAAGACTGCGGTGCGAATTGAGTGCACTGAAGTTTTTGTCGTCGCTGATGACGGCCTTTCTTCATGAACAATTATTCTATCGGGATGGGGCCTATGAATGTGTCAGCTAGAGCTCCCTTGAGATTACCTCCGGGATGTTCACATTACGTCCGTCATATCAAAGCAGGCCGACTTCTTACTGTCACCATTGAGGACTAAAGATCGCCGAATTCGGTCAGTAGGAGAAATTTAGACGAATTGGTGGCGATTGGATAGATGCCTCGTCTGTCATACAACGCTTAGACCCCTCAAGCCTGAAGCGTGCAGCAAATAGAACATCTATACAGCGCTGGGGTATTTCATACTCTGATCATTTGTCAAAACTGCCATATCGTTGCCGAAATTGACAGTGGGGATGTTTGGAAAGAACCCTTTCTGTTGGATAACATAGCGTGCTAGTGCATATAGTGCGTAGTTTTCAGCATTGTTCAGCGCGTCGTACTCCGTTTGCGTCGATAACGTCGCTAAGAGCTTCGCCCTGGTTACGCCGTATGCGTACTTAAATGTCCGAATGTTCGGTCCGGCCGTTGCTTTATAGTCATCCACGACGCCTGATCTGGGAAAACACCTTTAGTAGCCATCGTTTTCTATGAAGCCAGAAATAGACTCTCATACATAATGGATGTGTTCATGGCACCAGTTGCCACATTGACGGTCCACTCGCGCGTGGCATTAGGCTGCAGGTTGAGAACTGGTTTCACTACAATGGCTTGACCAATTTCACTTATATGCATCACCATTCGTGCCCACAAAGAAGCTACGGACGTCAGTTTCATCGCATACCCTGTTTGTACAATATTTCCTCACCTCGATTCGTGTATCTTCCTAAGGTCAACTTTGACAGCTCGTTCCCAGACTCGTCATTGACCTGCTCATCCAGTGGATCCAGGTCGAAATATCTCTTGCAAAAGTTGATATGCGGCTCATTTCCAATATTGTATGCCGGATGCTTCCCATCCTTTTTACTCCCCTCCTCACATGCATTCGCCGGGTCGTCACAGCGGACATGGACATCCGAATTCCGCAGCTCATCACCCTGTAAACTGGCGTACTGCGCAGCGCGGCGCAGGTTACCGGTTATTATATTAGTGTAATTGCTTATGCGGTATGGCCTGCCAAAGAACTCGATTTCACATTCGCTCTCAAAGTCAGGGCTCTGTGCAGCGGCGAACAGCTTATTCATCTCATGAAAGCCGTCGCGAATCCATTTAAGATCTTTGTCTCTGCAACCTTCGCCACCGGTTAACGACGCAGCGTAATCTAGGAATGGTTCTTTCTTATCAACATCAATGTAGCCATTCGATCCGTCCGATCCTTGTGGCGAACCCCCTGGCGCGGCAAGAGCGAAAGTGACAATCGTGGTGGATAAGAAGACGGGTAGCGATAGCAGCATGTTCAAAGAGAGCATTACGGGATGTTCCCAGGTTTGCGATTCTTCTCCAGAGCGATTTTTTTGGTGTTCTTTTTCAGTTGATGATGTTTCTTAGTGGGTGTACGTGGTAGGTATCAACTCTGGCAGCACAGAATCGGGGCAGCTTTAGGGCCACAAAGGTAATCGCAGGATAAGTTGAGGCGTGGAAGCATCAATCATATGCAGTCTGGTTTCGCATAAATTTGGACATGTTCGGGACGCTAGGTTCCAATGCGCAACGCGACAAGTCGGGCCCTTGCACAAATGCGAGATAGTTTTTGAGACAATCAAGGGGTCGCTGGTCCTACACTTGCTAGGAACACAAACTATAGCGAAATCGTCTCTCTGTAAGGGCTTGCGCGCTTTCTTCTCAATTTAACTTTCGAGTCTTTTCTCTACTCGTCGAAATCGAGAAAGGAATTGTCAATTGATGCTTTCAATCCAGACGCAACATCTTCCATCATTGCGTATCTCAAACACACTAGCAACCTTTGACACCGATTTGAAACGCAGGTTACAAAGCCTATCCCTACTTGAAAGGTCCTGCCTCTCCAGAATACCATTCCACCCTGGAGTACTACTTATCGGTTTGGCATCTAACTGATGCTTCGCGTTACCTATGTAGGAGTCAGTAGGACTTTCCAATGACTACGCATGCTGAGAGATTGCCTACTTGTTTCTTGTCTCTCTTTCTAAGTCTGAGAAATCACGCCTTTCGTTAATCGCAATGAGATTTTTGTCACTAAGTACACGCAATTGGAGTGAAGGTGCACGAGTTGTAAATGTAGTATCTAGGTAGAGAGTATGGGTGGAGTGGGTGAGTATCCTGCTTAGGTAAATTTTGACTAGCACCTCTATAGTTGCAACTAGCCACAAGAAATGAACACCAACTTAGTGAGATAGCATTGTTCGCGATCATCGATCAAGGCCTTGGCCCTTGAAGTCCATCAAGCGAGTACTTCCGTGACTGCAACATACCGTGTTTTTCAACAGGATTCTGCTCGACATGGCAACTCCAAAGCTTTTACCACGACAAGCTCTTCCTGTCAACGATCATCAAGCCTCGTAGCGTACACTACCTGGGTCTTGGAGCACCTTGTCGACAATTTATATAAGACTCACTCTGGAGCCATCTTTCACTGTGCCTGGTGGAAGTTTGGCGTATACCAGTGATCACCAGTAATTGCTGGAAGATTTGTTGAAGACTGGCCAGCCGCATTCACGAAAGTAAGTTGTGAAGGATGGCGACCATTTCGGCACAGACGATGCACGATCTGAACTCATACATACGATTTAGATCTCTTCTAGCCTCGGGCACCTTCACTCCAATTGCGTGTACTTAGTGACAA
>Ga0115848_100266_pt1 | contig 18527 bp, 11 predicted proteins | sample InSIn3gowninarea_FD_83862 | JGI IMG/M metagenome (GOLD analysis project Ga0115848, IMG submission 83862) | reverse complement strand
AGCTGGTGAGTAAGGAGGTTCTAGAGGGCCCAGAGCGTGGGACGACCTTTGTGAATCTCTTCCTCCTCCAAAGCGAGGACCTCTCTTTTGATGGGCGCAGGAATGCCATAGTCGAAAAGGGCAACGATAAAGGCTTCATCAAAGGTGGTGGGGGGACGTCCATGACCCCTCCCTCTGCCATGGCGTCATCCCTTGCTTCTATCGCGGTTCATTGTTGGGTGGTAGAAGAACGACGTCACAGAGCCGGAGCCGAAGGGAACCTTGAGGAGAATGACTAGGGGGAGAAATTGCATGGAGGCCATCTTCCTTGGCTTTTTATTGCCGGAGACGATAAGAGGGAGAACTAGTTACGGGGCTAGAAGGAGAATTTAAAAGACATGGATGCCACTAGTTGGAGGACTCATGCTAGGTGGTCACTGTGACAGAAGGAGTTAGGGAATCGTGCCAATCTTCCCACGAGCACCCTTATTTGAGGGAAATTTGCATTTAATTTTATTTTTTAACAAAATAATAAATTTAGATATTTAAATAAATTATTATTTTTCATAAAAATATTAAAAAAATTAACATAATATAAGTGTTTAGTTAATTAAAATTCAGTAATAATTATTTTTTTTATAAAATTATAAATTTTATTTATCTAAAATATATATTTTAAATACATAATTAATTAATTTTTTTAATAAAATCATCAAAACACTAAAACCATACCAATAAAACATCTACCATTTTTGGAAATGAGATGTCCAAAAATAGACCAAAAAAAAAAAAAAAAAAAAAAAAAAAAAAAAAAAAAAAAAAAAAAAAAAAAAAAATATAAAAAAAAAAAAAAAAAAAAAAAAAAAAAAAAAAAAAAAAAAAAAAAAAAAAAAAAAAAAAAAAAAAAAACCATCAAATAGTTTTTTTTCAGAACGAAAAAGCTGAACACTTTAAAATGAACATTTTCAATGAACAACGAACATGGTCACGGTTAAGGCATAATTTAATGCACAGACAGCTTCCAAATGCATCACGGGCTCACGGACTATCGGCCTTTACATCCCAACACTCAGAACATAGGAAAACAAACCGTCAAAGAGGCTTTGATATTTTTGCACCCGTGGAATGGAGAATTTGTGGTAGCGGGGCTACGAACTCTTCTCTTTTGAGGGAATTATACGCGATATTGAGAAAAACACAGCCGATGGTCATGCACAGGGGTCACAATCATTGTTTCAACGCTCAAAATTTGGCGGGAATTTGTTTCGCGCCATAACATTGGCGCCGCATTTCTTCATTTCCCGCCCTACACACCAGACAGCGGAGGATTCCATTGCCTCGATTAATCGGAATCCCTGCTGTAATTTGTGGTCTCCGAACCTTACAAGCACGTTCGAGGTTCGATTCCCGTCCATCGTTCGTTTTCTTCACGTGTTGCCCACATCATTTCTCACATTTGCAGGCTTAAAACAACGGTTACCCTACTGTTTTGAGCCGGTCTGAGCAGGTGTCTGTTTGAAACCGAGCTCGGGAACAGAACAGATCTACCCAATCGACGTCCAGACTATTGTAGCGAGACATGTCTGGGTGGGACGAAGGCCCTATCTTTTACAGTGATCAAGCCCAGTTTCCCAGAGGAGACCCTGATCATGGCGCCCTCACGCGCCACTCTGCCCTGCGCAAGTTCAAGGAGTTCATTCGCAGCTTCAATGGCGTAAAAGGGGACTTCCCTTACAGGTACTTATAACCCCATTATAATGCCCTCACTCCCCTTTGTTTTACAGAGGCCATTTATGAATCGATGCATGGTTTTCAGAGAGGGCCTTGTACACAACCCGAAGTTTCTACTAGTCGCCATAGAAGACATCGATTCATTTGATGCGGAATTATCAGAGAAAGTCCGCAAAGCTCCCGCCGATTTCTTACCTCTGGTAAAGTTCCAAAAAACCCCAAGACAAAATTGATTAGCTATAGTAAATGGTTCTGCTCAAGTTTCAGAGGGTCTCGAGTATGATATAGTTTTGCTTCGTGATGTTGTCAGTTTGAGTCGGCAGCTGCAGAGGTTTTAGCTGGACTGAAGTCGAAGATCGCCGGGGAAACAGGTGAAATGGAGGAGCCAAGCACTGGTGAAGTGCAGGTTTTGCTGTCCTCCAAGGAGAACTCCATATCTATCCGGTCCCTTGGTGTAAGTGTTTTTTAATATATATTTTGGGTTTTGTTTTGTGCTATTTTCTTTATTTTTTGTTGATTTCAAATCACTTTTATTTTTCTAAGCACCATAACTGGGTTGAAGGGGTTGGAAATCACAATCAGTTTCCCTTTTATAGGTGAAAGAGTGTTTAATGGGCGCATACCTAATCCGCCATGACAGGGATCCTTTTCCATATAAATCATCGAAAACTTGTATTTGGCCCTATACCACCTATTCAGACTTTGGGGAAATTGAAACTGAACGGTTTGACATGTTACTATCGGCGCGGCTGAACCATGACTGCAATCGGCATTTTCTATTGTTTTCAAAGTTTTCTTGATCAGTTTCGTGTTCTTAAATGATAGTGAAAATATGTTTTGCAGGCGGATTTTATCTCAAAACTAGTTAAGATATCCGGAATAATCATTGGTGCTTCCAGAACAAAGGCCAAGGCAACATACGTTTCATTGCTTTGTAAGAACTGCAAGAATGTTAAGTCTGTTCCATGCCGCCCCGGGCTTGGTGGTGCCATAGTGCCTCGTTCATGTGACCATGCTCCTCAAGTAAGTTATAACTCTGCCACTGTTGTTTTCAAGTACTTTGTGTTTTGTGGGTTCTTTTGTCTCTGATCGTTGCTTTTGTGAAGCTTTTTAAATGGAAGTCCATAGAAATTATACTACCATATCCCGAGGATTTTGTTCCACGTTAATATGATCTATACTATCCCTCCACTAGGTCTTATTTCTTCAATGCTGTTATTTTGGTTGATGTGGCTGGAAGAATTTTGTTTAATAGTGCTTCTTTGGTTTGCCTATAGCCTGGGGAGGAGCCTTGCCCCATAGATCCATGGGTTATAATGCCCGATAAGAGTAAATACGTGGACCAGCAAACCTTAAAGATGCAGGAGAATCCAGAGGTAAGACATTCTTACAAATGACATTGTTTCGAGAATATATATATAATTTTATTTTATTATCTGGACGATGAAACGTATATTTCATCAATAAACAAAAGAGAATACATCATAAAATCTACAGCAGTCTGCAAATTACCACATGAATTGCTCTGTAGTTTTTAGAGATGCCTATCCTTGTTGGAATCTGGATTGTTACATGTGATTTGAAACCTTGAAAATTACATACATATGCTATTTCACAAGAAGGGCAGGTAGTCAACGGCATCCTGTATGTTTTTATCTTTGTGTCCGACCGTCAAATATTCTGTCTCCAAAGATTATACCTTCTAACGAAGGACGAAGGGAGGTGGCTAACAGAATAGAGTCCCTAGCAGTAATCTATTACAAAAATATGCCGGTTGCTTGGCATTCACACAAAATTCCATGAGTTTTACTCTTATCATGTCATGTAACAACTCTGTAAAACTGCCATGGTGGGGTCTATTGATGGATCGATGCACCGTTTCCAAAAAATGCATCCAGCGCAGTTGAGTTAACTACATTCAAGATTATTCTACTTTTAAAAGCCTGAAAGTCCTGGATACGTTGTAGAAACGGAAGTGCTACTTTTAACACTGCATCTTCTGATACATGGTTTATAGCTTATTTTCTATCCGATCTTTTGAGAATCTTGAGGTGTTAATAAAATTCGCATAACGTATTTATTGAGAATTACCTCTGACATGTTTTAAAATGTCTTGACTTTAATAAAAGGATGTGCCGACTGGAGAGTTACCTAGGAATATGCTGCTTGCCGTGGATCGGAACTTGGTGCAGTCTATCGTACCTGGCACTCGAGTGACTGTGTTGGGAATTTATAGTATCTACCAAGCAAACAATTCTTCCGTGTAAGTACTCATGGCCTGTATTAGTGTCTTGAACTTTTATTCCAGACAGAAATCATCAAGCACTACCTTTGGATTGAGACCCTCAGGTAATAGAGACTCTAGAGTATTTAGCATACAATTCATTTTACTCCTCCTAACCCTTTCAGTCCATACATGTGCTTTATGATCAAAGCAACTCTTCTTCGCTGAGGTTGGAGCTTGATCATCCTCTTGCAATCTTGGACTTATTGCACCAGTCTAGCTCCTCTTTCCCTCACTGGTCTTAAATTGCAATATTGACTGTTGGTTTTTCATTTGTGTCAAGTTTGAAGTGGAATAAGCAGAAACAATCGTATAAAGATCTTCAGAGTCTTTGTACTCAGACATCATGGGGAAGGGGGCTACAGACAACATTTTGCAAAGAGGATCAAAAAGAAAATGACAGAGAAGTTTATCCACATTCCAAATTCTGATAAATCCTTATTGAAATCTCTCTGACTGTTACATGGAAGTGTAGACATATATAAGAAACAATAAGGCCAAATGGAGATTGAAAGAGTTGCAGCTATGCAAGCCTTATCAATTGAATGCACTGAATCTATAATACATATCATTATAAAATTCCAAATTCATATATTTTGTTGTGATTATGCAGAAAGAGATATATGTACATTTCGTTTTCAAAACCAAGTCGAATTGTCTCATTGAACTCAAGTGAACTGTCACTTGAACTCAAGTCAAACTGCCTTACTCAAATAAAGTCAAACTTATAGAATTTGTATTTATGTTACAGCAGTTTTGATGGAAGGTTAAGATTTTGATTTTCCAGGGTTAGGTCATGTATTTATGTTGCAAATACAATCACCATGGTCTAAATATTTAGCACTATCAAGGTTCAAGATTAACTGGAGAAGGTGACCTTCATAAAACTTCTGCTTGAAAATTTGGAGTCAAAAATGAAAAGTTCTGCCAATGGGGTTGTGGTTGAAAAATTGAATATGACAAAATGTTAGACACCCACAAACTTTCAGTTTCCCTTCAGACATGAGTAAGGGATTGGGGCCATGTTAAAATCCTAGATAATTTTGATGATAGTATATCCCAGTCATGATAACTAAGCCACAGAAAACAACTCATCCTCTGCATTTCACCCTTTGAGGGCCACTTTTCTTGTGATGCTGGACCTATTCAGGTCAATTGCAATACTTTTCTTTAATTTAAAGAATCCGGCCTTGGATAAAATAAAATAAAATAACCCTAAAGAATTCCTTGCAAAGTCTGAATCATTACATTCAAGGAAACAAGGCCCAATTATACCCTTAGTGTTATACTCACATTTTAAGATATTTGGTATAGACCATTGGCTGATTTTGTTTATAATTAGTGTGTAGACTGGAAATGTAACAAGGAATTCTATATAGAGCTCATGTTGTTGTGCAAATGTATGGGACAAGGACTTACATAAATCCAAAAATAGAAAGTGAGTATGTGAACTTTTTTATTGTATTAATAATAACCAGTATACTAAAGGAATCATTATATTCAAGGAAATAAGGCCCAATTAGACGTTGTACTCACATTTATAGAGAGTTGGTATTAATAATTAGACCTGCTACCCACCAATGTGTAGAATAACATTGGAAAAGGATGAGGGATGTACAGAGCAAAGTTGTTCAGCTTTGGTAGAAAATGGGAAGACAAACTGTCAGAGTTAGAAGCTACAAGCATTGCACCTCATATCATGGTAGTTCAATGAGGGCATGGGTCGAGGTAAAAGTGTGTATTTTAGTTTACACATAATCCTCATTCACTGCCCAAGCTATAAAACATTGACATCTCACTTCTCTCTGTGCATAAACTCTAAGCTACCCAGCTGGTAGGTAATTCTAAAAGTATGCACTACAAAATTCTTGGGCATTGAACATTCATACACATTTCACATTCTAACATACAAAATGCATGACCATAACTTTCAAAACTGGTTACAAGGGCAATACCAGAAAATAAGAGGAAATAGGTAATAATGGTTTGACAATAAGGTGTGATCCAAACATTCAATGATTATGATGCCCAATATTTTCAAAGTATTGTGACCTCAGTCTATTGTCAATATTTTCAATAGCTCAGTTCTGGTAACACAAATTCAAACCTGGCATATTCAAATGTGAATTAAAGGTATTGAACATTTTGTCATATTTGACAAACTCTCTGCTAGGTTAAATAATAATTGAAATAGACACAGTTTTATTTTTAAAAAGTGAAACTGTGTTTCAGAATAGATTTGCCATTAAAAGCAGCAACTTTGCTATACTGAAAATCAGAATTTGCCCACTGCTGTAAATAACAAAATGCGTCTCAAAGAATGTGTTTTAAAAGGAATGAAAAAACATGCTCTTCATTTCAACTTCAAATAGAATATTAGTGATTTTATAAACTTATTATGTACATAGGCAGCCATCATAACTATCGTGCAAAGAACTCTAATGCTAGAGACATCATTCCACAAAAAAAGTTTGGTCTGGAAGTTTTGAAGTAGAAATTGCCAACGATTGTTAAGAATTCAAAAATCATTGTTTTTTCATATGTATCCATATTATCGGGACAGAGGCATCGATACAGAAGTGGACAAGTGCAACAAGGAAGAACCTAGGCCTCCATGACCCATGGGAGCTTGAGCTACTTTGCTTCTTCTTAGACATACCACACATACCTCCCTATTAGAGGCACCATAAACACTGATTTCATTCCAATAGTAGGTGATATCTTAGCTGTCATTGTCATGCAGAGAAGACATTAAATCGCCTCCATATGAGATATGGTGATTGTTTAAGTGTGGTTCTAAAGAATATACCAACAGAAAAGACCGGTTCATCAAAGCTAAAGTGGCATTAGCTCGACAGACAAGAAGTACCATCTGAGTGGAGTGTTTGTACACAAGGTGTACCAACAATAGCCTAACATCAAATAATAATTCCTGCCTGATAATCTTACTAGCATTAATGCATTGAACCCCGTAAAATCTCAACAGTTCAAAGCACTTGGGGCTCTAGTACTAGAATGGGTAATATCTCCCAGGAAGTCCCAATGTTGCACCTTTCCTAACACAAGACATCAAAGACAAAATACACTTCCTCCAGACTGTCCAGCTTCATTCCAAAAATAACCAGAATGAACTAGGTGACTTCGTAACTGGGATAGTCAACCAAAGGACAAGATCTTACAAAGCCGACTACCGATGGACTGTCCAGTTTTATACCACGGAATCGAAAAACTGGGAAGCTTTATGTCTGAGATGTTGGACTATAGAAATGAGATCTTACGAACCCAGAAGCAAGAGCTCAAAAGCCCAACTAACCATAGACTGGCCAGCATATTCCATGAAAACAAAAAAGGACAATGAAAATTCATAAATGAGCTGTTCAAACTCAGAAATCAGATCCTAGATTTCTAATTGAGTTATCCAACAATAACAATGAGATTTTAAAAAACCCAACATCCTTGATCAAATCCCAGATTAAATTGGATTTTAGTTCTAAGAAAGGAAGCCCCATAGATCAGCTATATAGGAAACTTATACTTGGGCTGTTCAAACTCTGAAACCAAATCTCCGGAGGTCCTACGTACCAGCTATATAGGAAACTGCATACTTGAGTTGTTTAAAGTCGGAAACAGGATCTTGGCCTCATGACTAAGCTATCAAACCTTTCAAACAAGATCTTAAAACCTCAACGTTCTTGATCAAATCTCCAAATAACTGGATTTTTGTTCCAACAAAAGAGACCCTCTAGCTGGCATGTGGGTGTAATTTGGTCCCAGTAGACACATATGGCCTGAATAGACTGGCAAATGTTTATATCTGTCTGTATGTGGGTGAAAGTTCCTCACCTTTGCCCATCATACTGTGCATAACCTTAGTAGATCAAACAATTATAATACCCAGATCAACAGAGCCATTTCCAATCAAATGACGCAGAAAAAATTAACCAAAAATCCCTCCCAGATTCCCCTTTCGAACCAAATTAATATAAAAAAATGGCCTGAGAAATAACAATTCTCAGTGAAATATTTGAGAAAATCTCACAGATCCTTATGTATATGAATGAAGATTTCAAATTCCAGACAAATCTTCTCAAATAAAACTGAAAAGAGGAACACCAGTGAAGCAAACCCGAATAACACTCTGCAAACCAGGGCATGGAATGAAGAGGAAGATACATACCTGCAGCTCCAGTGACAAGAATACAAGCAGGTTCCTTTGCCATTTCGAAGTGTTGTCTGCTAAACTGGCCGAAAGCAAGCAAATGAAATGAAGCTGTGGATCATTGGGTGGCAGCATGGGATCATTTTCTTCAAATAGAAGCCAACCAGTTCCTCTTCCGTTGGATGACATCTGAAGCCCAGAAGATCCATCCTAATTATTCATTTAACGGTCTACAGAAGATCTGGATAAAATGATTATCAAAGTAAACTAATGACCTTGACTGTGGAGGATCTGAATCTGGCATCCTCGTTCATAATCCAGTCCGTCCTCTGTCCGTAAGGGGCTTTTCCTTCATAAAACACGAGAAATTTCTTCTGATCGATGCATTGAAGCTGCTCGTTGCGAATTGCCCTGTCTGAACCAGTGGCTGCCTTGGATCTTTTTCTCGAGATAGAAGCCAACCAGTTCTTCTTCTGTTGGATGAAATCTGAAGCCCGGAAGATCCATTAAAAACTCTGCCTGCAAAACCCTCACTGGGGATAAAAGCTCATCAAGCTCCAAGCTCCTGGAGTGGGATGCCCAGAGACGCGGCCTGCTCAGCAAGATTTGAAGCAGCAAGAAAAAAAGTGCAGAAAGAATATAAGAAACTAACCTAAACTACATCCAACAGTCTGGAACGTTTCAATTGTCTAACATCTGATCTAATGGCTCAAACAAGTACACAGTGGCAATTAAGGGGGTTGATTTCAGAGGGAAACGCCTTACGGTGTAAATATTTTTCCTTCTATATTGTTGTTTAAAAATGGTGGAAGTTTCAAAAACAGACAACTCTACTCAGAAATTTCAATTGGAACATTATTTTGAAAATTAGAAAATCAATATATGAAAGAGCTAATTGGCTGGTCCAGTGGCTTAAAAAGACATTTGACATTTCTTTTCAGAATATTATTTATTTTTGACTAATTTGTTGGATAATCGAGGCATTAAGGTCTTTTTGAGTTATAGGAGTTAGGAAGGAACACAAGCCTGCTGCATTTGCCCTACACTTTCAGCTCGTAAAAACCCTCGAATAAAACCTTTTTTACTTACAGGGACGGCACTGTACAAATGAAAACTATGAACCAAAATTTGCAATAACAGTGCTCATAAAATACAATAACGATGAGCGGCCACTCTATAGCTATGGTGGTCTGTGTTTTCTGGTTTCAATATTGCGTTAAGTCCATTTTTGTGGTAATTATTGTGCTTGTTTGCCCTTCAAGGCTGTAATTTACTAATTTTAGCAACGTTATTACAGATTGATTTACTTTGCTGCATAAAGTAAATAAAGAACTAGGATAAGGGGCTTATTAATAACCCCATCTGCCATCCTCTTTTCCTATTATGTGTTGTACATAATATTTTATCAGAGAGAATTAAAAACAACTCGTTCAGAAACAGTAATCCGATCCTATTAACAGCGCATACTCTTCAAAAACAGAAGGTGAGTCTAACCATACTTATGTACACAGGCCATGCTTTGAGATGAAAGCACCTTTCTCATTGAACCTAATCCCCATCTTTCTCGAGGCTGACCTCCAATGCAAAACAGGATGTTTAGTTAACATAGGATGCCTCGAAAATAATCAATGCATCCTCAACTAGAAAAGGACAACAGGAATGGAAATCTCCCAGATTGTGAAGACTATAATATGTTTTAAGAAATATAAGACTTGGACATGCGATTTATAAAATAGACTTTCAAGTACTTTCAATAGCTTGGCAGAACATGTAGATTGCATGAGCTCTATTTTTTCCTAGAAGTCTCTTGTGCTGAGACCATTATAGAAAAGCCTTTTGGAAGGATGCCTGTTGAAGAAAATAAACTTTACACAAAACTGGCACTGCCTAGCCGCGGTCCTCTGTTAGGGTCCTAACAGTATCAGATCACTCATCTTTAACTTTATACTTTGCGAACTATGACACGCCTTTCTCTCTTGTATTCCACTTCATCCCTTTGATGCATGATAAGGAGAGCTCTTCGAACCTGAAATGAACAAATCAGCCCACTTGGTGAAAACCATGGCTATGATATCATTACTTCAGAGAACCTGTAAACAACCTATGATATCATTACTTAAGAGAGGCTGTAAACAACATCATTAGCAAGGTTCTATAGGTGACGGAAGCCATTTCTCCCCGTGATATACATTGCCTGTTGCGCAAACTACCCATAAAATGATCTACGGGTAAGCAATATAACTCCAATATTGAACTAGCTAACAAAACTAATTATAAAAGTAACATGTACTGACATTGGAAAATTACAATAAGAAAATAGTGACTGCCGAAACTCAGCAATATAATGAGTGTTGTAATTCTTACAGTTGATTCATTCAACCCCATTCTGACCATATCATCAATCAGACGCCTCTCAGATACGTTGATGCCGATTCCCATCCGTCTCTTTATCTGTGTCTCAACTTGCTGTTACAAGCATGTGGCACTAGCATGAGCAACCATCAATTTTCTTTATTGTTGCAAATCAAAGTCCATGACATAGTTCGCAAGCATAGCAGACTTTTTGTTTGAAGAAAGAATCCACAAATATAGCTGTTCTTACTTGCTAGATTAGATGAGTCACGTACCTGAATTTCACTTCTCATTTCTGGTGTCAAACTTATTTGTTCAGCAATGCCAGAGCGTGCAGCATCCATAGTAGAAACATTGAAAAGCCTCAAAGCTTCTGTGACATGTTCCTCTGTTGCTACAGTTGACCTGCATTAAAAACAATATTTTCAATTTTTCAGATGCAATCTGACGAAGGAAATCGGACTTTGATTAACAATAATGCATACATTGAAAAATTACAAAATAATGCTAGGACTACTCACAATTGCATCTTTGCAATGGACTCGCTTAATCGAATAATAGCTTCTAACTGCCTCACTGTTATAGGTATGGCAGGAGAATCTCCACTTTCATGAGCCTGTTGGCGCATTTGCTGAAAATTCCAGACATAATACCGATGATTCCACAATCAAAAACCGATTGAAAGTATTTTTTTTGGAAAACTCATATTTCCCATCCAGAAAAACGACCCACACACAAATGAGAGTACCTGTCTAATCCTAACATAGTTATTTTGTAACATTTTAGCAGCAGCATCTGATAATCGAGGCTTGATATGTCCTCGGCAGTATTCAATGTACCTGTTATTATGGCACATGCTCATAACAAATAAGAGCTCTATAAAACATGGTTTCCTTATATACTTCTAAGTTTCTATATATGTACCTTCCATAAGCTTGTACTTGAAAGAATAAGATCAGATCATAAAACTGAAAGTTGTTCACAACCATACTGTGCTTACCTTTTAAGCCAATTTTCTCTATCCGTAGCATCTGAATCTTTAGACGCGGCTCCTGCATTTGCATGGACTTTGATAATATGACTAGCAATAAGCTGGATACAGATCATTGTATTAGTCCTCTGGCAATTTTAACAAGTTTAGCAAGATATCAAATTCTTCCTTCAAAAAACAACCCTCGTCATAGATCATCGGGTCATACCTTATCTTGATCATAGAGACGAACATCCTTTACAATGAAAATCAAATCAAATCGAGAAAGAATCGTCGTCTGCAAATCAATGTTGTCTTGTGCTGTCTGGAGATGCATCATCAATGAACTCGTATCAATTTCGAAGTAGATTGGATGTTGCATTACATAAAATATGTTATGAAGTCCATACACAACTGTTGTCCCACCTTGAGATCATCATAACGACCAGATGGAGGATTGGCTGCTGCAAGCACAGATGTACGAGAGTTGAGGACTGTCGTGATGCCTGCTTTTGCAATGGATATTGTCTGTTGCTCCATTGCCTCGTGAATAGCAACTCTGTTAACCATACAGTGATTAATTTCACTAACAGGAACAACAAAAAAGTCTTCATAGTCAAGATAACATAGACATGTATTTACCACATGAAAATACAAAACAACTACTCAAATAACCTGCCTAGCTACCTCAACGGCAATACAAAAAAATGGCTGCAAAAATATATGCAGCAGAAACCATGCCTTGAAAGGCAATAGAAAAATGGCTGCAAAAGAATGTGCAGCAGAAACCATGTCTTGGAAGATAATAGAGAAGAAACTACACCTGCCCATACTGGACGAATTCCAAGTACATTACTTGGACTACTGGAAATACTATTAGGGTTAGACCATGTGATGAACACCATCAATTTGAAGCACATAGTAACCTACACTTTGGCCGCTATCAAAAGCTAGGGCAAATACAGTTCGCAATCTCAGTCCTGGCTTATACTTCCGTTCTACAAGAGTATATCGTATTCATGGGAAATTTTATGAATGAGTATTGCCCCTATTGCCCCTATTATTATCTTGATAGACTATGACACCAAGCCCCCTGCCTCATACCATGTAGTAGGTTCTGTTAAAATTGCAAACAGTAACGATGTAGATCAAATCATCATGACAATCATTTGCAATTCAGCAACCCTGTCCCTGTACGGATAACATCCAATCAACTGGGAATCCGAAACAAGAGAACTGGATTGCAAGAATCCTTCAATTTGATATATACGGTACAACCCTCGAGAAGAGGGCGAACAGGCTGCAAACTGAAGCCATTCCGAAAGGAATAACTTCCAGGTTGAAAAGTAAGATGCTTGGAACATTTCCAATTGACGACGGGTTATTTACCCATTCATATCTCAGATAGGACTAATAGCTTTACATTTTTGTCATGACACCAAAATGGCTTAAGCCAGTCATTTTTTGTCGGATTACAACTAACTAATGACTTTAGTTAGTCCTTTGTTGATATTGATTAGAAGACGGAGGCTAATAACCTAAATGCATGCAATCCACTCTAACTAGAGCAAAACGCAAACATCTAAGTCAAATTGACAAGCAGGCAATTATCAATGCCAAACTAGAAAGACATATTAAATCTAAAGACCAAATATATGACAAAAAGACTTAAAATGTCAAGGAGCATTACCTGTCTTCAGCCCTCATTTTGTCAAACTCGTCAATACAAACGACCCCTCCGTCTGCCAACACCATTGCACCTCCCTCAAGATAAAACTCACGCTGCAATAAAATTTGAACAGATTATAATCAGTTTGTCTGCCAAATAGTTTTTGATATATCTGATGCTCGATGAATACAATGCCCAGTTATAACCGTGAGGAACAGTAGCCATTGTGAGAACAAAGTAGAAGTTCCTTCAAACTAGATAATTATCATGAGAAAATGCTAATCTTAAATAATTAGTAAGATGATCTAGAACCCATAATTGTTTACGTACAGTGCTGGAATCACGAATTACGGAAGCTGTTAGACCAGCAGCAGATGAACCTTTTCCAGAAGTGTAAACAGCAACCGGGGCTGTTTTCTCAACAAATTTAAGGAACTGCCAATAAACAAGAAATCGGCATTAACAATTACCGTTAAGTTCTGTGAGGAGAAACTAATCAGCCTGCACTTAAACTCTTTTATGAATTCAGAACCATTTTGATTAAATCTATCAAAACAAACATGTAACTATCCAAAGCCTACGTAAACGATGTGCTACACTTGAATTGATCATGATGCACGCAGAAACAAGCATTACGCAGCTTGGTTTTTTAAGGATATGCTAATGAATGATTGATAAATCTTAGTGGTGATTACAAATAACATCTAACAATATAAAGCAAACCTGTGATTTCGCGGTGGATGGATCACCAAGTAATAGCACATTGATATCTCCTCTTAATCGAACTCCATCAGGCAGTCTCTGCATAGGCCAAAACACAGTTACACCTAGCACATGACAGATATAAATGCTTGGAATACATCTGACAGTAATTGTAAATGTGAAATTCACACCTTCCTCGATCCGCCAAAGAGGAGGCAAGCAACTGCCTTCTTAACATCAGTGTGGCCAAATATAGATGGAGCAACCATGGCACAGAGCCTGGTATATGAATCGGGCCTTTGAGCAAATTCTTTGATCTCTATTTCCTAAGAAAGAAGGGGAAAAAGTATCGATAGTCAGATGAGGCCCATATGCTAGTTTAAAAATACTACTGATAACCATCACCTATTCCCCAAATGGAAAGAACCCACACCTCGTCTACACTGAAGGAAGAAGGAACACCAGAAGTAGCTTCGGTGGCCTGCTCAATGCCCACAACTCTAATATAGGGCTGCCTGATTGCAACAGCCCCCCTATGACTGCAGAGATCAATTAGAAGGGAATGAATGGTATAGGACTACCCAATCGAATACCAATTTTAACATAATTGCAGCAAAGCACATGAAATTAGAAGGGAATGAACGGTATAGGACTACCCAATCGAATACCAATTTTAACATAATTGCAGCAAAGCACATGAGTACTTACACGGAAGAATTGTTTGCTTGGTAGATACTATAAATTCCCAACACAGTCACTCGAGTGCCAGGTACGATAGACTGCACCAAGTTCCGATCCACGGCAAGCAGCATATTCCTAGGTAACTCTCCAGTCGGCACATCCTTTTATTAAAGTCAAGACATTTTAAAACATGTCAGAGGTAATTCTCAATAAATACGTTATGCGAATTTTATTAACACCTCAAGATTCTCAAAAGATCGGATAGAAAATAAGCTATAAACCATGTATCAGAAGATGCAGTGTTAAAAGTAGCACTTCCGTTTCTACAACGTATCCAGGACTTTCAGGCTTTTAAAAGTAGAATAATCTTGAATGTAGTTAACTCAACTGCGCTGGATGCATTTTTTGGAAACGGTGCATCGATCCATCAATAGACCCCACCATGGCAGTTTTACAGAGTTGTTACATGACATGATAAGAGTAAAACTCATGGAATTTTGTGTGAATGCCAAGCAACCGGCATATTTTTGTAATAGATTACTGCTAGGGACTCTATTCTGTTAGCCACCTCCCTTCGTCCTTCGTTAGAAGGTATAATCTTTGGAGACAGAATATTTGACGGTCGGACACAAAGATAAAAACATACAGGATGCCGTTGACTACCTGCCCTTCTTGTGAAATAGCATATGTATGTAATTTTCAAGGTTTCAAATCACATGTAACAATCCAGATTCCAACAAGGATAGGCATCTCTAAAAACTACAGAGCAATTCATGTGGTAATTTGCAGACTGCTGTAGATTTTATGATGTATTCTCTTTTGTTTATTGATGAAATATACGTTTCATCGTCCAGATAATAAAATAAAATTATATATATATTCTCGAAACAATGTCATTTGTAAGAATGTCTTACCTCTGGATTCTCCTGCATCTTTAAGGTTTGCTGGTCCACGTATTTACTCTTATCGGGCATTATAACCCATGGATCTATGGGGCAAGGCTCCTCCCCAGGCTATAGGCAAACCAAAGAAGCACTATTAAACAAAATTCTTCCAGCCACATCAACCAAAATAACAGCATTGAAGAAATAAGACCTAGTGGAGGGATAGTATAGATCATATTAACGTGGAACAAAATCCTCGGGATATGGTAGTATAATTTCTATGGACTTCCATTTAAAAAGCTTCACAAAAGCAACGATCAGAGACAAAAGAACCCACAAAACACAAAGTACTTGAAAACAACAGTGGCAGAGTTATAACTTACTTGAGGAGCATGGTCACATGAACGAGGCACTATGGCACCACCAAGCCCGGGGCGGCATGGAACAGACTTAACATTCTTGCAGTTCTTACAAAGCAATGAAACGTATGTTGCCTTGGCCTTTGTTCTGGAAGCACCAATGATTATTCCGGATATCTTAACTAGTTTTGAGATAAAATCCGCCTGCAAAACATATTTTCACTATCATTTAAGAACACGAAACTGATCAAGAAAACTTTGAAAACAATAGAAAATGCCGATTGCAGTCATGGTTCAGCCGCGCCGATAGTAACATGTCAAACCGTTCAGTTTCAATTTCCCCAAAGTCTGAATAGGTGGTATAGGGCCAAATACAAGTTTTCGATGATTTATATGGAAAAGGATCCCTGTCATGGCGGATTAGGTATGCGCCCATTAAACACTCTTTCACCTATAAAAGGGAAACTGATTGTGATTTCCAACCCCTTCAACCCAGTTATGGTGCTTAGAAAAATAAAAGTGATTTGAAATCAACAAAAAATAAAGAAAATAGCACAAAACAAAACCCAAAATATATATTAAAAAACACTTACACCAAGGGACCGGATAGATATGGAGTTCTCCTTGGAGGACAGCAAAACCTGCACTTCACCAGTGCTTGGCTCCTCCATTTCACCTGTTTCCCCGGCGATCTTCGACTTCAGTCCAGCTAAAACCTCTGCAGCTGCCGACTCAAACTGACAACATCACGAAGCAAAACTATATCATACTCGAGACCCTCTGAAACTTGAGCAGAACCATTTACTATAGCTAATCAATTTTGTCTTGGGGTTTTTTGGAACTTTACCAGAGGTAAGAAATCGGCGGGAGCTTTGCGGACTTTCTCTGATAATTCCGCATCAAATGAATCGATGTCTTCTATGGCGACTAGTAGAAACTTCGGGTTGTGTACAAGGCCCTCTCTGAAAACCATGCATCGATTCATAAATGGCCTCTGTAAAACAAAGGGGAGTGAGGGCATTATAATGGGGTTATAAGTACCTGTAAGGGAAGTCCCCTTTTACGCCATTGAAGCTGCGAATGAACTCCTTGAACTTGCGCAGGGCAGAGTGGCGCGTGAGGGCGCCATGATCAGGGTCTCCTCTGGGAAACTGGGCTTGATCACTGTAAAAGATAGGGCCTTCGTCCCACCCAGACATGTCTCGCTACAATAGTCTGGACGTCGATTGGGTAGATCTGTTCTGTTCCCGAGCTCGGTTTCAAACAGACACCTGCTCAGACCGGCTCAAAACAGTAGGGTAACCGTTGTTTTAAGCCTGCAAATGTGAGAAATGATGTGGGCAACACGTGAAGAAAACGAACGATGGACGGGAATCGAACCTCGAACGTGCTTGTAAGGTTCGGAGACCACAAATTACAGCAGGGATTCCGATTAATCGAGGCAATGGAATCCTCCGCTGTCTGGTGTGTAGGGCGGGAAATGAAGAAATGCGGCGCCAATGTTATGGCGCGAAACAAATTCCCGCCAAATTTTGAGCGTTGAAACAATGATTGTGACCCCTGTGCATGACCATCGGCTGTGTTTTTCTCAATATCGCGTATAATTCCCTCAAAAGAGAAGAGTTCGTAGCCCCGCTACCACAAATTCTCCATTCCACGGGTGCAAAAATATCAAAGCCTCTTTGACGGTTTGTTTTCCTATGTTCTGAGTGTTGGGATGTAAAGGCCGATAGTCCGTGAGCCCGTGATGCATTTGGAAGCTGTCTGTGCATTAAATTATGCCTTAACCGTGACCATGTTCGTTGTTCATTGAAAATGTTCATTTTAAAGTGTTCAGCTTTTTCGTTCTGAAAAAAAACTATTTGATGGTTTTTTTTTTTTTTTTTTTTTTTTTTTTTTTTTTTTTTTTTTTTTTTGTTTTGGTTTTTTTTTTGGAGTAAAATATTTTTTTGTTTTTTTTTTTTTTTTTTTTTTTTTGTGTTTTTCGGTGTTTGTTTTGGTCTATTTTTGGACATCTCATTTCCAAAAATGGTAGATGTTTTATTGGTATGGTTTTAGTGTTTTGATGATTTTATTAAAAAAATTAATTAATTATGTATTTAAAATATATATTTTAGATAAATAAAATTTATAATTTTATAAAAAAAATAATTATTACTGAATTTTAATTAACTAAACACTTATATTATGTTAATTTTTTTAATATTTTTATGAAAAATAATAATTTATTTAAATATCTAAATTTATTATTTTGTTAAAAAATAAAATTAAATGCAAATTTCCCTCAAATAAGGGTGCTCGTGGGAAGATTGGCACGATTCCCTAACTCCTTCTGTCACAGTGACCACCTAGCATGAGTCCTCCAACTAGTGGCATCCATGTCTTTTAAATTCTCCTTCTAGCCCCGTAACTAGTTCTCCCTCTTATCGTCTCCGGCAATAAAAAGCCAAGGAAGATGGCCTCCATGCAATTTCTCCCCCTAGTCATTCTCCTCAAGGTTCCCTTCGGCTCCGGCTCTGTGACGTCGTTCTTCTACCACCCAACAATGAACCGCGATAGAAGCAAGGGATGACGCCATGGCAGAGGGAGGGGTCATGGACGTCCCCCCACCACCTTTGATGAAGCCTTTATCGTTGCCCTTTTCGACTATGGCATTCCTGCGCCCATCAAAAGAGAGGTCCTCGCTTTGGAGGAGGAAGAGATTCACAAAGGTCGTCCCACGCTCTGGGCCCTCTAGAACCTCCTTACTCACCAGCT
>Ga0115848_100265_pt1 | contig 18541 bp, 17 predicted proteins | sample InSIn3gowninarea_FD_83862 | JGI IMG/M metagenome (GOLD analysis project Ga0115848, IMG submission 83862) | reverse complement strand
GGGTACCTACTACTGTCAATACTTTTAATCTCTTCATAAAAAAGGTAAATGATTTTTCTTCTAAACAATTTCAAAATAGGTATCTGGATTGGTCCCATTTTTAAAGAAATAAATTAATGAAATCAATAGGAATTACGGGCCAACAAGGATTTGTTGGTTCCTATGTTTATAACCGGATCAGCTTGTTAAAGGATGAATTCAGTATTGTTCCATTCCAAGACAGTTTCTTTGACCAAGCTGAAGCTTTACAGAATTGGGTTCAACAATGTGATGTAATCATTCACCTAGCTGCCCTGAATCGCCATGAAGATCCACAGGTGATCTACAATACGAACATCAACCTTGTAAAATCCTTAACAGAAGCCTGCCGGTTATCAAATCATACACCTCAAATTTTATTCTCCTCCTCAACACAAGAAGAGCGGGATAACCTGTATGGCCAATCCAAAAAAAAAGGAAGGGAACTGTTAGAAAAGTGGTCAGAAGAAACAGGAGCTATAGTAACCGGAATGATCATTCCTAACGTATTTGGTCCTTTCGGCAAGCCCTTTTACAATTCTGTAGTTGCAACTTTTTGTCACCAATTGTGCAATGGTCAGACTCCGTCCATTGAAGTGGACGGATATCTAAAGTTGATTTATGTGGATGAACTGGCAGATGTTTTTATTCAAGCTATTCGTCATAAAACCAATGACCCGAAAATGCTGGTACCATATACCAGTGAACAATATGTTTCAGGTATACTGACTAAACTGCTGACGTATAAAGAAACCTATTTAGAAAAAGGGAACATGCCAGAATTGCCTGATACATTCTCCATAAACCTGTTTAATATATTTAGAAGCTACATCGATCATGCAGTTTATTTCCCATTTAAACTGACACAACATGCTGATAACAGGGGTGCATTTGTCGAGATCGTCCGGTTAGGAATCGGGGGACAGGTATCTTTTTCCACAACCCATCCTGGTATTACAAGAGGCAATCATTTTCATACCAAGAAGATTGAGCGCTTTACAGTGATCAAGGGAAAGGCATTGATACAATTGAGGAAATATAATACGGAGGAGGTGCTAAATTTCGAATTGGATGGAAATGAACCTTCTTATGTTGATATGCCGGTATGGTATACGCACAATATCAAAAACGTGGGTGAAGAAGAATTATATACGGTGTTTTGGATCAATGAAGCTTTTGATGCAACCAATCCAGATACCTATTTTGAAATTGTTTAGAAGAAAAATCATTTACCTTTTTTATGAAGAGATTAAAAGTATTGACAGTAGTAGGTACCCGTCCGGAGATCATCCGCTTATCCAGGGTACTGGCGAAACTGGATGAATCGGAAGCGATTGAACATATCCTGGTACATACAGGACAGAACTATGATTATGAGTTAAATGAAATTTTTTTTGAAGACCTAGGTTTAAGAAAGCCAAAATATTTTCTTAATGCTGCAGGTAAAAATGCTACAGAGACCATAGGGCAGATCATTATTAATATAGATCCCATTCTTGAACAAGAAAAGCCCGATGCATTCCTAGTGCTTGGCGATACAAATAGTTGCCTGTGTGCTATTCCAGCCAAAAAGAGGCATATACCCATATTTCACATGGAAGCCGGTAACCGCTGCTTTGACCAGCGCGTACCGGAAGAAACCAACAGGAGAATTGTAGATCATATCAGTGATATCAATCTTACCTATAGTGATATTGCCCGAGAATACTTGTTGCGGGAAGGAATGTCGGCGGACCGTGTGATCAAAACGGGTAGCCCAATGTATGAAGTATTGCATCACTTTATGCCAAAAATTAAGGCATCCAATGTGCTTCAGGAATTAGGTCTTAACGGGCAAAGTTATTTCGTTGTCTCAGCCCACAGGGAAGAGAATATTAGTTCTGAAAAGAACTTTAATAACCTGGTTACGGTATTAAATGCGATTGCTGAACAATACAAGTTTCCTGTTATTGTTTCAGCGCATCCCCGTACGCGGAAAATGATCGAGAGCAAGGGTATTCAATTTAATTCATTAGTGCAATTGATGAAACCATTTGGTCTAAGCGATTATATCAATTTACAAGTAAATGCCAAGGCCGTTTTATCTGACAGCGGGACAATTTCAGAGGAATCTTCTATTTTGAATTTTAGGGCGCTGAACATCCGTGAAGCACACGAACGTCCCGAAGCAATGGAAGAAGCTGCAGTGATGATGGTGGGTTTAAATCCTGAAAGAATCATGCAGGGACTTGAACAATTGCAGTGCCAATCCACACAAGAAAGGAGTTTTAGATTAGTAAGCGATTACACCATGCCGAATGTTTCTGATAAAGTAGTCAGAATCATAATTTCATATGCTGATTATATTAAACGGGTTGTCTGGAGCGAATAATGAACATCATCTTTTTAACACTTCTGGATATTTCAGATATCAACGAGCGAGGTATCTATCATGACCTGCTAAGAAAGTTCAGGGATGAAGGACACCAGGTTTATGTTGTTTATCCGTCAGAAAGGCGGAAAAATACAGCCACAGCTATCCGGGTAGAAAATGGTGTTACACTATTAAATGTGCGCACGATGAACATTCAAAAAACGAATGTATTTGAAAAGGGCATAGGTACATTACTATTGGAATACCAGTTTTTGAGTGGCATTAAAAAGTTCGTTTCAAATGTAAGGTTCGACCTTGTTCTATATTCAACGCCTCCAATTACATTGGGAAAAGTAATACAATACATAAAGCAGAAGGATGGTGCCTGCTCCTATCTTTTATTGAAAGATATATTTCCTCAAAATGCAGTTGATCTTGGAATGATCAGGAAGGGAGGAATCTTACATCGTTTTTTTTCAAAGAAAGAGAAGCAGCTGTACCATCTCTCGGATTATATTGGATGCATGTCGCCCGCCAATGTAAATTATTTACTTTCCAATAATAGAGAATTATTGGCGGATCGTGTGGAGGTAAATCCCAATAGCATTGCGCCTGTGTCTTATGAATTTCCTCAAACAGATAAATGGAAGACAAGAGATAAATATCAAATACCACAAGACGCCATTGTATTTATCTATGGAGGCAACCTAGGTAAACCACAAGGAGTTGATTTTCTGATCGAGGTTTTATCTGCTAATAGAGATAGAAGCAATATCTTTTTTGTCATAGTTGGAAGTGGAACAGAATATGATAAGATAGATAAATGGTATAAAGGATGTGAGCCGGGAAACATATTATTATTACCAGGACTGCCCAAAAAAGAGTATGATGAGCTGGTGAAAGCTTGTGATACAGGCTTGATCTTTCTTGATAAAAGATTTACAATCCCAAATTTTCCATCAAGACTATTGTCATACCTGGAATACAGTATGCCAGTTATTGCAGCTACAGATCGACACACTGATATCGGCGAAATAATTGAAGAAGCTGGTGCTGGCTTTTGGACCCAGGCAGGTGATGTTGAAGAATTCAATAAGTTGGTTCACAAACTTTTAACTAATTCTAACTTAATCGCCCAAATGGGTGAAAATGCTTATAAATTATTGCAAACAAGATATACGGTTGATGTATCCTATAACGCTATTATGAGAAGAATAGCGTAAGTGCAAAATGAAAACTGCTAAAAGTATGTTGACAAGTAATATAGAGAATGATACTTCAATAAAAGTTGAAAGGCAAAAGCTAAATGTGTATGTACAAATAATTAAACCAGCGTTTGATTCAATTTTTGCCTTAACAGGTTTGATCCTTCTTTCACCCGTCTTTCTGTTAGTGTCAATTCTACTATATTTCTTTAATAGTGGTAGTATCATTTTTTATCAGAGGAGGCCAGGAAAGCATGAACGGATCTTTTCTATTATTAAGTTCAAAACAATGAATGACAAAAAAGATAAAGAAGGCAATTTATTACCGGATGAAAAGAGGTTAACACCTGTGGGAAAATTTATTCGTAAAACTTCTCTAGATGAAATCCCGCAGCTTCTAAATGTCATTAGGGGAGATATGAGTTTAATTGGTCCCCGGCCGTTGCTTGTAGAATATCTTCCTTTATACAATAGCCAACAACGTAGAAGGCATGAAGTTAAGCCTGGAATTACCGGATGGGCGCAAGTAAACGGAAGAAATGCTATTAGCTGGGAAGAGAAATTTGAATATGATGTATGGTATGTAGATAACCAAACGTTCACAATTGATTGCAAAATTCTTTTTAAAACTTTTCAAAAAGTTTTAAAAAGAGAAGGAATTAATTCATCAAATTCTGCTACCATGGAAAAATTTAATGGATTAAATTCTAAAATTGCATAAATGAAAAAGATTGCTATCGCTGGTGCCGGCGGTTTTGCTAAAGAAGTGGTTTTAACATTGCAAGCAATAAATCAAATTGAGCCTACATGGGAAATTGTAGGTTTATTTGATGATAAAAAAGAACCTGGCCATTTCTTCATGGGTTTGAATATTCTTGGTACAATTGATGACATGAATGACCTGGAAGGCAATGTTGCTATAGTAATTGGAGTAGGACGCTCATTGAATCTTCAATCTATATCCGAAAAATTAAGCACTGAAAAATTTAGTTTCCCCAATATCATTCATCCTACTGCTTTCATTCATAAAGAATCATTTAAAATTGGAATAGGTAATATTATTCAAAATAACGTTTTATTTTCGGCTGACAACCAAATAGGTAATTTCAATATGCTCAATTTTGATGTGCGAGTCGGCCATGATACGATCATCGGCAATTATAATACCTTTGGAGTTTTTACAATGATATCTGGTGGTGTTCAAATAGGTAATGCCAATGATTTTGGCATTAATTCAGGCATTTTGCAGTATAAAAAGATTGGAAACAATAATGTGATTGCTCCATTATCAATACTTTATAAAAGTATTAAAAATGATGGCCATTATATCGGAAACCCAGCAATGCCGACAGGCTTATAATTTTAAAAATCTAGTTTATGAATAAAAATGAATTTCTTGATTATTTCACTGAACAGTTTGATGAAATTGACCCTTCAGTAGTTTCTATGGAGACTGAATTTAAGCAACTTGACGGTTGGAGTTCTATGGTTGCATTGATGCTTATTGCAATGGTTGATGAAAAATATGGTAAAAAGCTTACAGGAAAAGATATTAAGGAGGCGAGAACTGTTTCTGATTTATTTGAAGTCATTCAAAATTAGATAACCGCGCATTTTGAAATGTTTGGCCTTTGATCTTCATTTATGTAGTAGTGATTCTATATCTGGGCCTTTAGTGTGTTAAGTAATATTCGAACTGTTGGAACGGCGAAGGGATTTTTATTAGTGGAAGATACCTTAAATAAGCAAGATTCACCGTTTGAAAAAGTGCATTTCCTTTATTTGGATACGAAATCATTTAATATTAAATAGTAATAGGAAAACAAGTTTCATATTATGCAGAATCCTTTTTCACTTGAGGGTAAAACAATCTTGATTACAGGGGCTTCTTCAGGAATAGGTATAACCACCTGTAAAATGATTGATCAAATGGGGGGAAGATGTATAGGAATTGGAAGAAATCTAACTGAATTTAAAAAAGCGTTTCCAGGAGAAAAGCATCTATCGATAGAATTTGATCTTACTAATCTAGGACTAATAGAGCAACTTGTTGAAAAGCTTGAACTAATTGATGGTTATGTTCATGCTGCCGGGATTGTAGATATTAATCCAATTAAGTTTTTTAAACCGGAACTATATGAAAGGATCAGAAAAACTAATTTGGATTCGTATTTGTACATTTTGAGTTTTCTATTGAGGAAGAAAAAAATTAAGCGTAATAGTTCTATTGTAATGGTAAGTTCCATATCAGGATCATTTGGAGCGAAAGGATATGGATTATATGGTATAACAAAGGCTGGACTTGATATTGCGGCTAAAACATATGCAAATGAACTGGCAAACCAAAAAATCAGGGTTAACACCATAGCCCCAGGCATGGTTAGAACTAAGATCGCACTGGATACTTCAGAAAAATTAGGAGACGATCAGATCAATATTGATGAGGCAAAATATCCATTGGGATATGGTGATCCAGAGGATGTTGCTAACCCAATTATTTTTCTATTATCTGAAGCATCAAAATGGATAACTGGTCAAGTTATCGTTATTGATGGTGGAAGAACAGCTACAGTATAAAGTATGAATGCATTTTTAAAAGCGATTTCTTACTATTTGCCAAAAAATGGCTTAAGTAATGAAAGTATTAGTATTGAGTTCCCGGACTGGAGTGTGGAAAAGATTTCATCAAAAGTGGGCATAAGTAATAGAAAGATTGCTGCGGAAGATGAGTTTGTTTCTGATATGGCTGTACAGGCATCTCAGCGATTATTTTCCGAATATGGCATTAGTCCCAATGAAATAGATTATTTAATTCTTTGTACACAAAGTCCTGATTATTTTCTTCCTGCCACTGCTTGCGTGGTACAAAATAGGCTTGGCATTCCAACATCAGCAGGAGCAATTGATATTAACCAGGGATGCTCAGGATTTGTATATGGATTGAGCATGGCAAAGGGACTTATAGCGACAGGCGATTTTAATAATATTTTATTAATAACTGCAGAAACTTATAGTAAATATATCCATCCCTTAGATAAAGGGAACAGAACCATTTTTGGAGATGCTGCTGCGGCTGTATTGATAACCTCTTCTCCTCATGGTGGTAGGATTGGTCGATTCATATTAGGATCAGATGGGAACGGTGCAAATAATTTAATTGTAAAAAGAGGAGGAGCCAGATTTCCGAAATCTGCAGATCTAACTTATAATGAAGCTGAAAATGACCATTCACCTAATGAAAACTTTCTCTATATGAATGGTTCAGAAATTTTCAATTTTACTATAGATGCAGTTCCAAAGCTTGTAGCAAATACCTTAGAAAGGAATAATTTAACTGATAATGATATAGATCTTTATATTTTTCACCAGGCTAACCGATTCATGTTACAATATTTACGGAAGAAATTAAAAATTGAGGATGACCGGTTCTATATTTTTATGGAAAACTGCGGAAATACAGTTTCTTCCACAATTCCTATTGCATTGAAAAATGCCCAGATAGAAAAAAAGGTACAGCCTGGTTCAAAAGTTTTATTGGCTGGTTTTGGAGTGGGCTATTCTTGGGGTGGCACTGTTATAGAATTTTGATAAGTTGCTTTGTTAACTTAAAATTCAGTAAATCCTGTTGGATCTTGTAAACTTCGATTTCAATTTCTTTCATAGGAAAAACCACTGTCAAAAGATCAGATTCCCTTAATTGAATGCTTTGGGATATATACTTGTTATTTGCAAAGAATAGTACATCTTTATTTAATTCAATATTTTGGATAATCTCATCAAGGTTTGCTCCGATTAATTTGGTCAAAGCTTCCATTTGAGTCCACATTTTACAACTATCCAAAGTTCGGTTGCAGCTACCTGATAGCTTTATTTGATTTTTTTTGAGAAAAAAAACGATTTACAATTGAATTCGGAACTGGTTTGATTATTTCAGCATCAATACCATGCGGATATTTAGCTATACTAAAGACTATTCCATTTTCATAATGGGAAATTGAAATAGTAAATTGGCAGTTTTCAATAAAAGGTTTTCCATTTAATGTTTTCGATATTATTAACGGGCCAGTTAAATGAAATTCGTCAAGTAAGACATGTGCTAATGCCTGGTAGGCATACAATCCAAGAGTTGTTAAATCTTTAACAGGGAATGTAATTTGTAATATTTCATATGAAGAAAACCAGTTGGGAATATCGCTCCCGTTTTTTTTTATATCATCATTATCAATATAATAGACTTTCATTTCTGTTGTAGTCAACTAATGCAATTTATGGACAAAATTTAGCTCTCTTCTTCACTTATGGAAAAATTGAATTGAAATACGCGTAGGTTGCTTTTGTTACTAATTCTAATATATATAGGACCAGAAGTTGTAATGTCAAAATCTTTGCCCGAAAATTGTACAACAAAAGCTTCCACGAAAACTATTTAATTTCATCAATAAAAGTGCCGTTTACCTTTTCACATCCAGTTATAATTTTACCCATCAGAAGGCTTGGGTCTGTAACCGCTTTAGTAATGGGAAGCTTGGTTCCTGACTTTCAAGGCTTTTTAACCTTGGTTTTAAACAAGAGGTTTAGCCATAGCTGGCAAGGTGCGGTCTTGTTTGATTTGCCATTAGCGTTTGTGCTTTGCTATATTTTTCACCTTATTGTAAGAACACCTTTAATAAATAATCTCCCGAATTATTTTAAAAGACGCATTGTTTCATACAACTCATTTAATTGGATCAAGTATGCAAAACAAAACAACTGGAAAGTATTTTTCTCCTTGATAACAGGAATTGCTTCGCACATATTATGGGATAAACTGACACACCCTGGGATCATTCCCGGAATGGAAAAAAATATAACCCTATTTGGAATTTCTGATCCACTTTTTGTTTTCGTTCAATATGCATGTTCTATTCTTGCTCTTATTCTAATTTTTGTTGTTGTGCACCGGTTACCTGTAAATGATAATTTACAGGAGCATTCAAGCAAGAAACTTTATTGGGGATTGATTGTACTAGTAATCAACATGTTCATTATATACGGGTTCATTAATTTTTACCATTCCGAGCGCTTTATCGATATACTTATTAATACCAGCATTGCTGGCTTACTGGCAGGATTGATCATTTCATCTATTTACTACTCTACAAAAAGATATAAAACAGAAAGTACTGTAAGTACAGTAGTTTAAATTTTAAGAATTTATCAATGGAAACTTTAGAAATAAAACATACAAGGCAAACAACTGGTAAAATATGGCTTTCCTCCCCTCATATGGGAGGTAATGAAGAAAAGTTTGTATCAGAAGCGTTTGCGACAAATTGGGTAGCTCCGCTGGGTCCCAATGTAAATGGCTTAGAGGGAGACCTGGCAAATTATTTGGGCGAAGGTGTATCTGTGGCTGCGCTGAGCAGCGGTACAGCAGCTATTCACCTGGGATTGATCCTGCTTGGTGTGGAGGCCGGAGATGATGTGCTCTGCCAGAGCATGACTTTTTCCGCTTCCGCCAACCCTATAGTATACATGGGTGCAAATCCTGTATTTATCGACAGCGAGGAATCAACATGGAATATGGATCCCCTGTTGCTGGAAAAGGCTATAACCAAAGGTATTGCCGCCGGTAAAAAGCCCAAGGCCATTATCGTAGTACACCTCTATGGTATGCCAGCTCAAATGGAGCAGATCTGCTCTATTGCAAACAGGTATGATATCCCAGTACTGGAAGATGCAGCAGAAGCATTGGGTTCATCGATTAATGGTCAAAAGTGTGGGACTTTTGGGGAAATCGCTGTTTTGTCTTTTAACGGCAATAAGATCATTACCACTTCGGGAGGGGGCGCCCTCATTTCAAAAAACAAAGAACTGGTAGAAAAAGCGAGATTCCTAGCTACCCAGGCAAGGGATAACGCTCCTCACTATGAACACAGCCACATTGGATACAATTACCGGATGAGCAACATTTGCGCAGGCATTGGAAGGGGGCAGATGCAGGTATTAGAAGAAAGAGTACAACAGCGTCGCTCTGTTTACAATTTCTATTATGAGTCATTTTCCACGAATCCGTCCATTTCATTCCTGACGGAACCAGATGGTTTTACAAGTAATCGCTGGCTGACAGCAATTATTATTGATCCTGCTGTTTCGTCAAATGGCATTACACGAGAAGAGCTAAGATTAGCATTGGAAAGAGAAAACATAGAGTCAAGACCTTTATGGAAACCCATGCACCTGCAACCAGTCTTTAAGGGTTGTAAGAACTTTACCAATGGGACAAATGAACGCTTATTCGAAAATGGTCTTTGTCTTCCTTCGGGTTCCAATCTCACAAAAGAGCAATTGTCTGATATCAGGACAATCATAGAGGAAGTGATGTCCTAACCTTTACCTATAACCTTAAAAATTCATTGAACTGACCCAGGCCTGTTTGTAAAAAATCATAACGATTCATTATCAATAAACAGGAAATTGACTTTATTAATTGACTAACTTTATTTTTTATTGAACGTACACCAACTAATAAGAGTAATATCCAGATTTTGATTACTCTAAGATTTTGAAGCCGACTTCAAAATCTGCTGCTTTATCTACAAAACTATCTGATTATGAGCATCATTAACCCTATTGGTTTCTTCTATTCTATTATCAAAGAAAAAGAAACAACTCCAAGGTGGATCATTTTTGTATTGGATGTAATTATCTGTAATCTATCCCTCACCTATGCCAACATTTTGCGCTTTAATTTTGATTTAAACGGCATTAAAGCACATGATTTTTATTTACAACTGGGGATTGTAACAGTCATTAATATTATTTGTTTTCTTGCTTTTGGCACCTATAAAGGAATCATCCGCATGTCGAGCCTGAAAGAAGGCGCCCGGTGTGTCAGTGCGGTTTTCGCTTCCTTCTTTGTAGTTTTAACTATAAACTATATTTGCAGCCTTTATAATTGGAATCATTTGATCCCAACTTCCGTATTGATCATTTACTTTTTTACAGCTTCTTTTATCATATTCGGTTACCGGGTGGCTGCGAAAGATTTGTACCACAGGAGCATCAAAGCAAGGTATAACTTAGAGAATGTGATGGTATTTGGTGGCGCTTCCAATGGCTTTCTTATTAAAAGAGCCATAGAACATATAAATGAGTGCCATTATAATGTTGCTGCGTTTATTGAAACTAATAGCACGTTTTATCATCGTTCTATCGACAACGTGAAGATCTACTCATTTCATAAGATCAAAAAAGTATCAAGGGATTGGGATATAAAGACTGTTTTTCTTGCTTCAGATAACATTGAGCTTGAGCTTAAAAATGAGGTGGTCGAGTACTTTTTATCGAGGAACATCAAGGTGAAGGTTTTACCGCCTGTGGAGAACTGGATAGAAGGAAAATTGCAGCCCCGGCAAATAGAGGATATAAAGATTGAAGACCTTTTAAACCGGCCGCCCATTGAACTGGCCAAGAAGCATATAACAGAATACCTGGAGACCAAGAGGGTATTAATCACAGGAGCAGCCGGTTCCATTGGGAGTGAGATCGCTAGGCAAGTGGCCAGGATGAACCCGGCTATGGTGATTTTGTGCGACAACAGTGAAACGCCTCTTTACGAGATAGAATATGAACTTAATAAGAAATATGGTGAAAGAGATTCTATAAAGGTCGTAATAGGGGATGTAACAGAAATAGATGCCATGCGCCACCTATTCAGGAAGTACCGGCCAGAAGTGGTGTTTCATGCAGCAGCATACAAACACGTGCCCATGATGGAAAACAACCCTTCTGAAGCTGTAACGAATAATGTGTTGGGGACCAAAGTTATAGCAGACCTTTCAAGACTATTCCAGGCAGAACGTTTTGTGCTGATATCTACAGACAAAGCAATCAACCCCACAAACGTGATGGGGGCTTCCAAGCGCATTGCAGAGATCTATGTAAAAGGACTTCAACATGGCTTTGATCAAATTATTATGAATAAAGCCAGCGAGTATGTTGATGTAGATGGTGATGAAAAAGAAGAAGAACAAAATACCAAATTTATTACTACCCGTTTTGGAAATGTATTAGGCTCCAACGGATCTGTTATCCCCAGGTTCAAGGAACAAATTCAAAGAGGTGGTCCTGTTACAGTTACAGATCCTAATATCATCCGTTATTTCATGACCATTCCAGAAGCCTGTTCCCTGGTGCTGGAAGCCGGTACTATGGGGAATGGCGGTGAAATCTTCTTGTTTGATATGGGAGAGCCGGTCCGGATTGTAGACCTGGCTAAAAAGATGATCAAGCTTTCAGGTCTTGTACCAGGAAAAGATATCAAGATTGAATATAGTGGATTGCGGCCCGGAGAAAAATTATTTGAAGAACTGTTGAATAAGGAAGAAGAAGTCATCCCTACTTACAATAAGAAAATCATGATCTCAAAGACTTCAGAAGCAGATTTTGAATTCATTGAAAGTAATGTAGAGATCCTGATCAAACTGGCACAACAGAATAAGAATTACGAGGTAGTCAAGCAGATGAAGTTTATAGTGCCAGAATATAAGAGTAACAATTCTATTTATGAAGAGTTGGACCGAGTAAAACAAGTAAGTTAAGAATCATTGTTGTATTACTATTCAAAGTTTGTATTTTCTTACTATGAGCGCACCACTTAAGTTCATTATTACTTTTTTTCTCTTCGTCTGTAGTTTCTGTTCTATTTCACAGACAATACCAGTAGGAACACCTTTGCTGGAAGAGACGTGGAGAAGGCTACAGACGAATGGAGTTCTTGACAGCAATACCTCATTCACAATAAGGCCCATCAACTGTTCGTCCATCTCTTTAAACGATTCCATTCATCCTGTAATTAATGTTCTAACAGCCAGGAACAATTCTTTTTCCTTTGCAAAAGGAGCTGGCAAAGGACTATTCCTTCCTGTGACACTCAAACAACAGTATAATTCCCACCATCCTTATGGATGGAATGATGGCTCTATGATACAGGCAAGGGGCTATCAAAGTCAACTTTCGTTTGGGATGTATGCTGAAATAGGCCCACTGAGCATACAATTACACCCAGAACTGGTTTACGCTCAAAACAGGAACTTTTCTACATTTCCAACATCACATAGTGACAGTATCTGGAAAAGCTATTATTATTTACTGAATCATATTGACAATCCTGAAAAATATGGGAGTGGTTCTTATGCAAAGCTTTTTCCCGGGCAGTCGAGTGTACGGTTCAATTATAAAAAACTCTCTTTAGGGGTGTCCTCTGAAAACCTATGGTGGGGCCCAGCCATCCGGAACTCCTTAATCATGAGCAATCATGCACCGGGGTTTCAGCATATTACATTTAATACCACTTCCCCAGTTCGTTCTCCGATAGGGACTTTCGAGTGGCAAGTTGTTTCGGGTATTTTAAAAAACTCTGGAATCCTGCCGGATGATACAACACGAAGCTTTGAAGGGTATCGTTTGTACCGTGCAAAATTTGATGGTGACAGGTATTTAAATGGGATGATCATTACCTGGCAGCCTAAGTGGACAAAAGGATTATTCTTAGGAATGAGCAGGTCTTTTGTTCAATATCAGTCAGACCTGGGTAAATCCTTTAGCAGGTACTTACCTATTGCCAGCAAACTTTTTAAAGGTGGTAATGTGCAAAAGGAAGATTCTATTAGAAAAGATCAATTGCTGTCTCTATTTTTCAGGCTCATTCTTCCAAAGGAGAAAGCTGAATTGTATGCAGAATTCGGCAGGGAGGATCATGCAGCAAACTTAAGAGATCTCCTTTTAGAACCTGAACATACAAGAGCATATATAGTAGGGTTTAGAAAGATGTTTGAGACTAAAAAAGGTAAAGATGTTGAATTGTTTACTGAAATTACCAACTTACAAATCCCTGCTACGGTAAGTGTCAGACCACAAGGCAGTTGGTATATTCATTACGATATCTTTCAGGGATACACAAACCGGGGACAGGTCATTGGAGCGGGTATTGGCCCAGGTAGCAACAGCCAAACAATTGGAATTAATTGGATCAAAGAAATTGATAAATTTGGTGTGATGCTGGAAAGGGTCGTGTGGAATAATGACTTTTATTTTAATGCGTTTGCTCCACTCGGAAACTTTAGAAGGCACTGGGTAGATGTATCTTTAAATCTGAACAAAAGCTGGCACCGCAATCATTTTCTATACAGTGCAGATCTTTCTCTCATCAGATCTCTCAATTACCATTGGCAGAATGGTGCAGACAGAGATGTCAATAATGTCCACGCAACACTATCTGCTTCGTATCTCTTCTAACAATCGTAATCTTCTTCACTAAATTGATGCACAGGAGTAATCATTTTAGTTATTTTATTCCACAACTGCATATATAATTAAGAGATTCGATACTCTTCAATAACTGGAACGCAAATTGCAGTAGAGTAGCTTGGATAAGTATCGATTTCCACAGAGCTATATCACAAAGTTCTTAATTGTTTAATTAGGTTGACATTCAACAGAATAGATATTATCTTAGCATATAAAACCCCAACCCTATAAAAAGCTGATTGAAATTGAGCATAGAAAAGTGGCCGAATTGAAAAACCTGTAGTCGTGGATATAATGACTCTTAATCAATAAATCAAGCAAAATGAAAACAGCTTTAGTATGTGGTGCCGGGGGCTTCATCGGCGGTCATCTTGTTAAGAAATTAAAACAAGAGGGATTTTGGGTAAGAGGTGTCGACCTCAAAGAGCACGAATATTGTGCAACTGCTGCAGATGAATTCATTGTCGGTGACCTGACGGACCCTGTGGTGGTAAAACAGGTTTTGGACCAACCTTTTGATGAAGTGTACCAACTGGCAGCAGACATGGGTGGTGCCGGTTACATCTTTACCGGAGACAATGATGCCAATGTGATGCACAACTCCGCAACTATCAACCTAAATATAGCACACCAGTCCGCTCAAGTTGGTGTGAAGAAAATCTTCTACTCCTCTTCTGCCTGTATGTATCCTGCCTACAACCAGGAAGATCCCAACAATCCTAAATGCTCCGAAGATTCTGCTTATCCTGCAGCTCCGGACAGTGAGTACGGATGGGAAAAATTATTCAGCGAACGCCTGTACTTTGCCTACCACAGGAATTATGGCCTGGATGTAAGAGTTGCCCGCTTTCACAACATTTTCGGACCTGAGGGTACCTGGAATGGTGGTAAGGAAAAAGCTCCGGCAGCCATGTGCAGAAAAGTGGCAGAAGCTGACAACAATGGTATTATTGAAGTGTGGGGTGATGGCCTGCAAACCAGGTCTTTCCTCTATATCGATGAATGCCTGGAAGCTGTGAGAAGACTGATGGATTCAGACTTTATGGGACCTGTCAATATTGGTTCTGAAGAAATGGTGACCATCAACCAACTGGCTGAAATGGTCATGGACATTGCAGGCAAAACCCTGGCCATCAAGCACATTCCTGGTCCTTTAGGCGTGAGAGGCAGAAATTCCGACAATGCGCTGATCAGAGAAAAACTGAACTGGGCACCCCATCAGCCCCTCAGAGAAGGCCTGACCAAGACCTACGAATGGATCAATAAAAAAGTAGCCGCAAAGAAAACTACAGCCGTTTAAATTGATAGATACGAGTAAAAGACAAACAGCACCAGTTGAAGTTGAACCTGGTGCTGTTTGTTATTTAAAGGGAATTGATCATCTCATACTTTCGCCCTGATCTTTTCGATAGCAGCTTTTGTATCTTCACCTACTACCAAACGTCCACTGATCTCTGCTCTCTGGTAAAGCAGTTCATCCCAGTGTTCAGTTCCTCTCCAGAAAACCTTCTTTAATTCAGCCATTGCTTTTGGACTGGTGTGTGCCAGTTGCGTAGCCAGCCGGGATACCGATTCATCCATACCTTCTACTGTATCATGTAATTCGGCATATAAGCCTTTTCTTCTTGCCCAATCGGCACTACGCCACATTGCAGCGTCGATGGCTAAATGACTAAAGGCTGATAATCCTATTTTTCGTTCCACAGCAGGACCGATCACAAAGGGTCCAATGCCAAGGGAAAGTTCACTCAGGCGAATTTCAGCGAGATCAACAGCAATTGCATAATCTACAGCTGCAGCCAGCCCAACTCCGCCGCCAATACACTTTCCATGTATACGGCCAATCACCAGTTTAGGAATTACCCGCAAGGCATTGATCACATCGGCAAAGCCTCTAAAAAATTCAAAGCCCTTTCTGTCATTTTCGATTGTAGCAAGTTCATTAAAAGAAGCACCCGCACAAAAAGCCTTTTCGCCCCCGGAACGGAGCACAATTACTTTGGTATCGTCGTCGCTACCAGCTGCATGAATTTCATTGGCCAGGTCTTCCAGCAATCTGCGAGGAAGGGAATTACTTTGTGGATGAAAGAACTCAATGGTGGTAATGCCTTTGTGGGTTTCGGATACTACATGCCCGTTATGGAAATCCTGTATCATAATTAAGGTATAAAAGGGTGAAGGATAAACCGGAACTTTCCTTATTTAAATCTACTTTAAATATTCTGCAAATGACATTCCTGATGTCAACATTTTTACAAACCGAAAGAAATAATTTGATCTACGGGATTTTAGGTTTTTAATGAGACTCTCCACTTTCTTTTCTCCTTACCATTGTCAGGATAGTTGCTATGGCCACATGTTCCCCGGTTTCATCCATTACTTCCACCAACCATTTTACGATCCCTTTTGGAATATCCGTTTCATCTTTAGTATCCTGCGGTAATTTCTCTTTTACCGTCAGACGTACACCAATGGTGGAGCCCGCATAAACCGGCTTCATAAAACGGCACTCTTCCAAGCCATAGTTGAGCAATACAGGTCCTTTACGTGCATCCACGAACAACCCTGCAGCTGCACTGAGAATAAAGTAGCCATGAGCCACGGGCTTTTCAAACGGGGTGTCCTGTAAAGAAGTATGGTCGGTATGGGCATAAAAGTGATCCCAGCTCACATTGGCAAAGTTTACGATGTCTGCTTCTGTTATTGTTCTCTTATGCGTCAGGAGGGAATCACCGACCTGGAGTTCTTCGAAAGATTTTCTGAAAGGATGTTTTTCCTCCTCTACCGTTCTGGCATTGGGCTGATAGCTTCCCGTAATTGCTGTAATGGATGTAGGGGAACCCTGAATTGCCACTCTTTGCATGTAATGTTTCACACCACGTACGCCACCCATTTCTTCGCCCCCTCCTGCCCTTCCAGGGCCTCCATGCACCAGCATGGGTAATGGAGAGCCATGACCGGTACTTTCCTTAGCACATTCACTATTCAGGATCAAAATACGACCATGATGCGTTGCAGCCCCGATAACGAATTGAGTAGCCAGTTGTTCATTCCCAGTTACCATGGAACAGCACAAAGAACCCTTACCTTTTTTGGCCAAAACAATTGCCTCATCCAGGCTCTTATAGGGCATGATGGTACTTACAGGTCCAAAGCATTCAATCTCGTGCACACTTTCGGTTTTGAAAGGCGTTTCATTCAAAAGCAGAATAGGAGAAAGGAAGGCACCCTTTTGTGGATCAGCATCAATGACCTCCACGCTGTCCAGTGAACCATAGGCAATCTGGGAGGCCGCCAAGAGCTTTTGAATGTGCTCCCTCACTTCGTCGCGTTGCCCTTTGCCAGCCAGGGCACCCATGCGCACATTGTCATTCAGGGGATTGCCAATAGTAGTTTGCGCCAATGATTTGCTTAAAGCAGCACAAGCATCTTCCAATAAGTGCTCAGGGACAAAAATGCGGCGGATGGCTGTGCATTTTTGTCCTGCTTTTACGGTGATCTCTTTTCTTATTTCTTTGATGAAAATGTCCCACTCGGGCTTACCGGGTGTTACATCATCACCTAGCACGATGCAATTCAGAGAATCTGCCTCCATGTTGAAAGGAACGCTTTCTTCCAGTATCCTTTTGTGGCCTTTGAGCATTAACCCGGTAGATTTGGAGCCGGTAAAGGTGATCACATCCTGACCTGTTACATAATCCAGCAGATCCCCGGCCCCCCCGCAAACGAGCTGCAACGCACCTTCCGGTAAAATGCCAGAAGCAATGATCTCTCTTACCACGGCTTCCGTGAGGTAGGAAGTAATTGTTGCAGGCTTTACGACAGCGGGCACACCTGCCAGCCAGTTTACGGCGCATTTTTCCAGCATGCCCCAAACCGGGAAGTTATAAGCGTTGATGTGTATGGCTACACCTTCTTTAGGCACTAATAGATGATGGCCCATGAAAGTACCGCCTTTACTTAAGCCAACAGGTTCTCCGTCGGTGCAGTAAGGAAGGTCTGGAAATTTACGGCGCAGTGACGCATTGCTGAACAGGTTACCAATTCCCCCTTCTATATCGATCCAACTATCTCCTTTTGTAGCCCCGGTATGATAACTTACCTGATAGAATTTTTCTTTATGCGCCGTCAAATGCAAAGCAAGCGCTTTCAGCATTCTTCCGCGTTCATGAAAGCTTAGCTTACGTAGGGCAGGATTGCCTACAGTGCGGCCATATTCTAACACAGAGGCGAAGTCTAAACCCTTTGTACTAGCAGCAGCTATGGCCTCTCCTGTAACCGCATCATAAAGTAACTGACCATCTCCGTCCCCAGTTATCCAATGGCCAGTCACATAGTTCTGAAGTTTATTTACCTCCCCCGCTGCCCTAAAGGTGGAGCTTAGGTTGGACTTTCTTTCATTGATCATAAAAAAAGCTTTAGCAATAAATTCCAGTATAAGTTAGCATTTCTTCTCAATAAAGAATGCTGGGATCATAGCTGATGCCAAACTGCTTCAAATGGTGCAAGGCATGTTTATACAGTAACTGCACATTCATTTCAAAGTTCAGATCGCCGAAGATGGGCCTTATTGTGAATGAGGTATTGCTGTCAAGAACTCCATTCGTCTGTAGCCTTCTCCACGTCTCTTCCAGCAAAGGTGTTCCTACTGGTATTGTCTGTGAAATAGAACAGA
>Ga0115848_100264_pt1 | contig 18563 bp, 17 predicted proteins | sample InSIn3gowninarea_FD_83862 | JGI IMG/M metagenome (GOLD analysis project Ga0115848, IMG submission 83862) | reverse complement strand
GGACGAAGTCGGATATGTTCGCGCCAGTCAAGGCTTTTGATACTGGCCTCATTATATTCAAAAATATTTCCTTCTTTTTCTTTTGCCATTAATAAGTTTCTCCAGGGTTTTATTGAATGTATGAAAACCTTGAACAGTTCACATACAAACCGCGCAAATATAACAAAAGGCCTGAAGCACTCCTGTAGTAGAATTGTACACCTTTGTGGAAAAATTAAAAGAAATTATATGTAATAATCATTGGTCAATTAATTTTCTGCTAATTGAAAAATGGTCGTAACTTTTAAGTATAAAATCGTTGCGTATGAAAAAGTTACTGATTTTTATGGTGCTCATCGCCTGTGTGGCAGCAGCCCGGATGATGGAATTTATGTATTGGTAAAAGAAGTACTTGATAACTGCATTGATGAATTTACCATGGGTCATGGTAAAACCATCGAGATCAATATTAAAGATAAAGTTGTTGAAATAAGGGATTATGGCCGCGGCATTCCGCTTGGTAAAGTGGTGGATGTGGTAAGTAAAATAAATACCGGCGCCAAATATGACAGCAAAGCATTTCAAAAAAGCGTTGGCTTAAATGGTGTTGGTACAAAAGCCGTAAATGCACTCAGCAATTTTTTTAAAGTAACCGCCTTTCGCGAAGGCAAAGAAAAAACGGCCGAATTTACCAAAGGCGTTTTGGTGAAAGAATATAAAGAATCTAAAACAGGAGAAAGCAATGGCACTTTTGTCACTTTTATTCCCGACGAAGGCGTGTTTAAAAATTTTCATTTTATTCCTGAATACCTGGAAAACCAGATCTGGAATTATTGTTTCCTGAATGCCGGTTTAAAGATTGTTTATAATGGAAAAAGTTTTATTAGTCGCAATGGATTATTAGATCTGTTGCAACGAAAAACGAATGAGGATGAGATCCGTTATCCCATCATTCATTTAAAAGGTGACGACATTGAACTGGCACTTACACATACAAATGATTACGGGGAAGATATTTACAGTTTTGTAAACGGCCAACATACAACCCAGGGTGGTACTCACCAACAGGCTTTTCGCGAAGCTTATGTAAAAACCATCCGCGATTTTTACAAGAAAGATTATGACGCATCTGATGTCCGCACCAGTATTGCGGCTGCTGTTTCTGTAAGAGTTGTTGAACCGGTATTTGAAAGTCAGACCAAAACAAAACTGGGTTCACAGTTTATTGAAGAAGGGGGCAAAAGCATGCGCCAGTTTATTGGTGATTTTTTAGCCAAAGAATTGAATAATTACCTGCACAAGAATCCCGCAACTGCTGATGGATTAAAAAGAAGAATTGAACAAAGTGAAAGAGAGCGAAAGGATCTTGCAGGAATTAAAAAGCTGGCAAATGAAAGAGCAAAAAAAGCAAATCTTCACAACAAAAAATTAAGAGATTGCCGCGTACATTTTAATGATGAACCTCCCACAAAAAACAAAGAAGAATTTTTCAGCAAACAAAAAGAGAGCACCATTTTCATTACTGAAGGTGATTCTGCAAGTGGTTCAATTACTAAGGCAAGGAATGTGGAAACACAGGCAGTTTTTAGTTTGCGCGGAAAACCTTTGAACAGTTTTGGGCTAACAAAAAAAGTAGTGTACGAAAATGAAGAATTTAATTTGCTGCAACATGCATTGAATATTGAAGATGGCCTGGAAGGTTTGCGTTATAATAATATTGTGGTTGCAACGGATGCGGATGTAGACGGCATGCATATCCGTTTATTGCTCATGACTTTCTTCCTGCAATTTTTTCCTGACCTTGTAAAGAACGGGCATGTTTATATTTTGGAAACTCCTTTGTTCCGCATCCGTAATAAACAGGAAACTATTTATACTTACAGTGAAGAAGAAAGGCAGGCAGCCATTAAAAAATTAGGTGCTAAACCGGAAATTACAAGGTTCAAAGGTTTGGGAGAAATCAGCCCTGATGAATTTGCGCAATTTATTGGTGAGGATATGCGCAAGCAACCGGTTATAATGGAACAACACACGCATATACAACAGTTGCTGGAATATTATATGGGAAAAAATTCAATGGAAAGGCAGGAATTCATCATCAGCAATTTAAAATTTGAGTCTGATGAACCAATCAACGAAAAAACAGGTGAGAAAATGGCTGACGTTTAATCCATCAAAATATTATTAATGAATAACGAAGAAGATCTAATTGTGAAGGAAGAAGAAATTAATACGACAGAAAATAACCTGCTGCATATTGTTTTCCAGGAAGCGGATATCAATATATTAAAGCAATCCATGGAAATGGATGAAACGCTGAAAGGTGAAATATTATTGATCAGGGATGATTTTGCAGTTGGCCCGTTAAATGATCTTGATACAGAAGAAGGCTGGCAACAAAGAGTAGAGTGGTGGAGAAGTTTGCTGGAAGGCTCTCCATACGGAACGCAGACTGCAGGCAGTTTTGATGATCGACAAGTTGTAAAAGAATTGATTGAAAAATTAGATGCTAATTCTGCTTTGGAAGCATGGATCTGGATGGGACAAAATCAACATGATGTTTGCGGATATTTTTGGCTGATGCGACAACTAAGCATTTACCAGGGAAGGATCATGGTTCTTTACCTGAATAATCTTCCTTTCTTAAATGAAAAAGGGCAATTGTATTATCCAACAACTATTCATGAAATATTACCTAAAGAAATTATCAAAGCCAAAAAATTATCAAGGCCAATTACGTTAAGTGAATTTGAAGTGGACCCCGATGAATGGAAAAGACTGGTTGATGAAAATGAATTGGTGAGAATACTTGAAGGTGGTAAAAAAATAGGGAGTGAAGATGCAGGTTTTTATGATAAAGAAATTTTAAAAAATATCACGGGTGAATGGCAAAAAGCAGGAAGGGTATTATCGAATACACTTCACCGAATGAAAATAAAAACAGGTGATGTTTACATCATGTGGCGAATAAAAAATATGATCAGCAATGGCCAGCTTGAAGTTGTGGGTGATACAAGTAAAAACTGGAAAGACTTTGATATTAAGTTAGCAGGCAGTTCTGAACGCACAGAAACGGTATCTTCAACATCGGACGAAAATTAATGCTTCAGAAAATATGAAAAACCTGTTAAAGCTTGAAGAATTGGCTTTGTTCCTGTTTAGTCTTTACATACTTTATTACCTGGATGTTGCCTGGTGGTATTATTTATTATTATTTCTTGGGCCGGATATCAGCATGATCGGTTATGCTGCAGGTAATAAAGCTGGCGCGGCTTTATATAATTTATTTCATCACAAAGGAATCGCCGCTATCTTATTCGTTGCTGGATTTATATTAGATCATCATATAATGATGCTAGCAGGGATCATCCTTTTTGGTCATGCTTCAATGGACCGTATTTTTGGATATGGTTTAAAATATAAACGAGGTTTTAAATTCACCCACCTGGGTACAATTGATAAAAAATCAGAAAATGAAAAAAATTAATTTCCTGTTCTTTTTACTGGCTGCCTGTTTAAATCTTTTAGCACAGGATATTCAGTTTAAGGCAGATGAATATATGAAGGCCCTGGTTAGCCAGCATAAATTTAATGGGACAGTATTTATTGCAAAAGATAACCAGGTTTTGTTTCAAAAAGGTTATGGCTTTCGTGACGTTGACAAAAAGATCAACCATGATGAAAATTCAATTTTCCAGATCGGTTCTGTAACAAAACAATTTACATCTGCCATCATCCTGCAATTGCAACAGGAGAAAAAGTTATCAGTACAAGATAAGATCAGCAAATATTTTCCCGGCTTTCCACGTGGTAACGATATAACTATTCATCACTTGTTATCGCACACTTCCGGTATTTATAATTATACTACCAACAGTGATTTTATGATGAATAAAGTTTCAATTCCACATACTGAAGAACAGATGATCGCTTTATTCAAAGACAAGCCACTGAATTTTGAACCAGGAACAAAATATGATTATAGTAATTCTGGTTACATGCTTTTGGGATACATTATTGAGAAAGTAACTAAAAAACCATACGAGCAGGTTGTAAGGGAAAGAATTTTACAGCCATTAAAAATGAATAATTCAGGTTTTGATTTCACAAATCTGAATAATGAATTTAAAACGACTGGTTATTATAATATTAAGGATACCATTGTAAAATCAGCCATTGTGGATTCCAGTGTTTCCTATGCTGCTGGTGCATTGTATTCAACTGCCGGAGATCTTTATAAATGGGAGCAGTCATTGTATGGCAACAAGATAATGAATGATGAAAGTAAAAAATTAGCATATATGCCTGTTCGTGATAAATACGGTTATGGGTGGGTGATAGATACCTTGTATGGCACACAAACTATTGCTCATGGTGGTGGCATACACGGATTTTCATCTTTCCTGCTGCGTTTTCCATCAGAAAAATTAGTTGTTATCCTGATGGATAATTCCGGCGGTGCAAAACTGGGAGATATCGGCAGAGACCTTGGCGGCATTGCTCTGGGAAAGTCAATTGCCAAATCATCACCAAAGGAAATTAAGCTGGATGAAAAAATCTTACAGCAATATGTGGGTGAATATGAACTGGCACCAACATTCAAAATCATTGTAACACTTGAAAACGGGCAACTGAAAGCGCAGGCAACTAACCAGCCCCAGTTTGATATTTTTGCTGAAAAGGAAAACCATTTCTTTTTAAAGGTTGTAGAAGCAAAAATTGAGTTTATCAAAGATGATTCTGGTAAGGTAACCAGCATGGTTTTAAACCAGGGCGGACAAAAAATACCCGGCAAAAAAATTAATTAAGCAGCAGAAGAATGGCAACAGCAAAGACGAAAGCTTCAGACATTTATAATAATGATTCAGGTGTTCACGGCCAGTATAAAACCTGGTTTCTCGATTATGCATCTTATGTAATTCTTGAAAGAGCAGTACCAGCTATTGAAGACGGTTTAAAACCAGTTCAAAGACGCATCCTCCACGCCATGAAGGAAATGGATGATGGACGTTTTAATAAAGTGGCAAATATCATTGGACAGTCTATGCAGTATCATCCGCATGGTGATGCAAGCATTGGTGATGCAATTGTGAATCTTGGCCAAAAAGATCTGCTGATAGAAACCCAGGGAAACTGGGGTGATGTAAGGACAGGTGATGATGCTGCGGCTGCGCGTTATATTGAAGCACGCCTCAGCAAATTTGCATTGGAAGTCGCTTTTAATGCAAAAACTACTGAATGGCAATTAAGTTATGATGGCAGAAAAAATGAGCCTGTAACACTGCCAATGAAATTTCCTTTATTGCTGGCACAAGGTGCAGAAGGAATTGCAGTTGGATTATCAACCAAAATTTTACCACATAATTTTTGCGAGATCATTGATGCATCCATTAAATATTTGCGTGGAAAGAAATTTGATTTGTATCCTGATTTCTTAACAGGTGCAATGATCGATGTTACGGATTATAACCAGGGAAAGCGGGGAGGAAAGGTTAAAGTAAGGGCACATATTGAGGAACTGGATAAAAAAACATTGTTGGTCAAGAGTGTTCCTTATGGTGTTACCACTACGCAATTGATGGATTCAATTGTAAGAGCAAATGATAATGGTAAGATCAAAATCAAAAAAGTAATTGACAATACAGCCGCTGCAGTTGAAATTCAAATAGACCTGGCGCCGGGTATTTCATCGGATATCACCATTGATGCTTTGTATAAGTTTACGGATTGCGAAGTATCCATTTCACCTAATGCCTGCGTGATCGTTGATAATAAGCCGCAGTTTTTAGGTATACAGGATTTATTGAAAATCTCTGTAGATCATACTAAAGAGTTATTAGAAAAGGAACTCCAGATTAAGTTATCCGAGTTGCAGGAAAAATGGCACTATACTTCTCTCGAAAAAATATTTTTTGAAGAGAAAATTTACAAGGAGCTGGAGAAGAAACATGAAACATGGGAAAAAGTTTTGCTGGCCATCGACAAGGCCTTTGTTCCTTACAAGAAAAAATTAAAAAGAGATATTACAAGAGAAGATATCATCAAGCTAACGGAAAAGCCTGTACGCAGAATTTATAAACTGGATATTGACGAATTGAATGCACAGATAAAAGCGCTGGATGCGGATATGAAACAGGTAAAACATGACCTGGCAAATCTTACCGATTTTGCTGTTGTGTATTTTGAAAATCTGTTAAAGAAATATGGTAAAGGCCGGGAAAGAAAAACCAGTATAAGCCAGTTCGAAGTAATAGAAGCCAAGCAGGTTGCTATTGCCAATACCCGTTTGTACATGAACCGCGAAGAAGGATTTATTGGAACCAGCCTGAAAAAGGATGAATTTGTTTTTGAATGTTCTGACCTGGATGATATTATCGTGATCAACAGGCGGGGAATTATGAAGGTGGTGAAAGTATCTGATAAATTATTTGTTGGAAAGAATATTGAACATATCGCCATTTTCCAAAAAAATGATGAACGAACAACATACAACCTGATATATACTGATGGAAAAACAGGAGTGAGTTTTGCAAAACGTTTTAATGTAACCAGCATCACCCGCGAAAAAGATTATGATTTAACCAAGGGAGCAGATAAAAGTAAGATCAACTATCTGTCTGTAAATGCAAATGGAGAAGCGGAAGTTGTAAAAATTATTTTGAGTCCGAATTGTTCTGCCCGAATAAAAGAATTTGATTTTTATTTTGAAGAACTGGCTATCAAAGGGAGAAGCAGCATGGGTAACCAGGTTACGAAATATCCTATAAGGTCGGTTAAATTTAAAGAAACCGGCCGTGCAACATTAAGCGGAAGGAAATTATGGTTCGATGATAAATTCGGCAGGTTGAATTCAGAAGAGAAAGGAACTTTATTAGGAAGTTTTGAACCGGATGACCGCATCTTAGTGATTTATAATGATGGTAATTACGAGATCACTGACCAGGAGATGACACAGCGGTTTGACAAGGAAAATATTTTAATGATTGAAAAATTTGATCCTGAGAAAATCATTTCAGCCATTTATCTTGATAATGAAAAAGTGCAGTACAATGTAAAACGTTTCAGGATTGAAACAACAACATTGCGCAGCAAATTTTTCTTTATAAAAGAAGGAAAGAATAACAGGGTAGAAGCAGTTACAACGGATGATGAACCAATTTTAGCAGTGAAAACCGGGAGAGGTTCACAAGTAAGGAGTGCTAAATTCAAGATCGCAAAAATGGTTGAAGTGATGGGCTGGAAAGCAGTTGGTTCGAAACTGGTGGATTTTTCAAAATCAGTTGAAATGGAGTGGCAACCGAAAAGCACGAATCAACAAACGGAATTGTTTTAAGGTATGGGAATGGGAATTAGGAATTTGGAATTGGGAATTAGTCTGAAATTAGTTGAATGGTTGATTTGTTGATATGTTGAAGCGGTCTACGTTATTTAGGCTTTTACTAAACGCTAAATCCTAAACCTTAAACTTTAAACCTTAAACTCTCACCGTTTCTTTTTCCTGACCCTGATCGTTGCATTCTTTTCAAAATTACTGGTCAGTCTTATTTCGAATCTGTTCTTACCATCACTCACAATCATCAAAGCTGTATTGGGTGGAATGCTTCCAAGGTTATCTGCAAACATGGAGACTTCATTATATTCTAAAGTGGTATCCAGTTTGATATCGAAATGTACAGAACGTGTACTGATGATCCGGTTATATGCCAGCAGATCTTTATTTACAAAAACAGAAATTGAATCACCATCAATTTCTCCATTATCATAAAAATCAAGTGTTATACTGTCTGATTCAACTTCAATTTCCTGTACTACATCTATTTCTCTTTTTTTGAATTCATTATTCACTACATAGTTCACAACTTTACGTTGTATAATATTTACATCGGTAATGGTATCTGTTGCAGTAGGTTTCCATACCTGGTGAGTCTCTTTAAAATTTCTTAAAGCCTGGAATACAGAATCCATATTGGATGCATCTGTATTCAAAACAAGATTAAAATTCAGATCAATGCAAGTGTATTTGTATCCGGGTTTGCCTGTAAAATATCCAACCAGTGTAGATTCTGTTTTTGATTTTCTGTAAGTAGCAACAAGGTCCATGGTACAATCAATTTCCATATCTACGAATGATCCGAAGTAAGTTACAGGAACATCATGCAGCGTTATGTAACGGGTCTTTGCATTATAACTTCCATTAACTGGTACGCTTCGAAAACTGTTTTTAAAATAATAATTCAGTGCCCCTTGTAATTTGCCGTTATTATCTTTTAATATCAATTCTATCAGGTAATTGCTTGCGGAGTTTTTTGTTTGAGCAAATGCAGGTCCGTACCAATATCCACCAACTGTCTGCGCATATCCAAAACTTGCCGTTAACAATGCACAGGCAAGAAATATTTTTTTGATCATAGGATTTTCTCTAGCGGTAAATGAATAATTTATGAAGTGGAAGATAACCAAAAATCATGCAGTGTTTTGCTATTCTGCATAAAATGTTAAAGACATTTCCGTTAACAAAATATTAGCTGCATTTTTTTACTCTTCGCTGTTTTTCGCAAGTCTGAAATATATACAGGACGCACAAACCCCTGTAACCAACAATTATGAAATTTAAAATTATACTCCTCGGCGCTTTTAGTTTTTTTTCTTTCATGGCAGTGAATGCACAGGTCAACATTGGAATAAAAGCAGGTACCAGTTTATCAACCTGGCGTGGTGATGCAACTGGTTCAATGAATGAATTGATCGATGCAACTAATGGAATTCTAAATACAAAAGGTAAAACCGGTTTTTATGCTGGATTATCAGCAGGAATTCCATTAGGTGGAATGGTTAGTATTGAACCAGGTGTTATGTATTCTCAAAAAGGTTATGAACTTTCCGGTGATTACAGCATTGACAAACTTGATTTTATCGGCCTCAACGCATCTGCAAAAGTAAACAGCCATTATATTGATGTTCCATTGCTACTGAAAGTAGAACCATCAAAAGGTTTTCAAATATTTGCAGGTCCACAGGTTTCTTTTTTAATGAAATCTGATATGAAAGTTGATGCGGGTGCGCTTGGTTTTTCACTTTTCAAAAGAACACTTGATATCACTGATCAAATGAACAAGGTTGATGTTGGTTTAACTGGTGGACTGGGTTACCAGTTTGATAATGGTTTTTCAATTTCTGCAGCATATGATCATGGTTTAAGCAGGTTAGATAAAAACGAAAGTTTCAAAGCTTACAACCAGGCAGTTAAAATAGGTGTTGGTTTTACTTTCTAATAAATCTGTTTACTATAAAAATAAAAGCAGCTTCACGGCCGCTTTTATTTTTATAATTTATATCTTTTCAATTCCCGCTCCACATCTTTTTGTTTGATGCTTTCACGCTTATCATACAATTTTTTTCCTTTACCTAAACCAATTTCCAATTTTGCAATATTCTTTTCATTAAAATACAAACGTAAAGGGACCAGTGTATATCCTTTTTCTTTTAGCTGGTTGATAATCTTCTTTAATTCTTTTTTCTGCAGTAATAATTTTCTTTGCCTGAGTGGTTCATGATTATTCACAGTGCCATGCGAATATTCGGCAATGTGAAATGATTTGATCCATGCTTCACCCTTATCAATGATACAATAACTGTCGTTGAAACTGGCACGTCCTGCACGAAGCGATTTTACCTCCGTTCCTTTAAGTACCATGCCGGCGGTAAATTTATCTTCAATAAAAAATTCGTAAAAGGCAGCCCTGTTTTTGATCTCCATGTTCTCCCGGTTCTTTTTTGTTTAGTTTTCAAAAAACCGGATCAGCCAGATAAAAAATTTGACCGGGAACCGATAATTGAAAATTTAATTTTTGAAAAGTGTTAGTACAGTACCTAACTTTTCTTTAAGTTCTTTTCGTGGAACAATGAAATCCAAAAATCCATGTTCAAGAATAAATTCACTTCGTTGAAAACCTTCAGGTAAATCTTTCTTGATTGTTTCTTTAATTACACGCGGTCCTGCAAACCCAATGAGGGCGCCAGGTTCAGCGATATTTAAATCACCTAACATGCCAAATGATGCGGATATGCCGCCAAATGTTGGATCTGTTAATAAAGAAATATATGGTAATCCGGCATCCGACAACTGGGATAATTTTCCACTTGTTTTTGCCAGTTGCATTAATGAAAATGCACTCTCCATCATACGTGCACCACCACTCTTGGAGATCACCATATAGGGCATATTGTTTTTTATGCAATGATCTACGGCACGTGAAAATTTTTCTCCCATCACACTACCTAATGAACCGCCGATAAATTCAAAATCCATACAGGCAATTACAATATCATGCCCATTTACTTTTCCAACGGCTACCCGCATACTGTCAGACAAATCAGTTTTAGACCATATTTCTTCCAGTCTTTTTTGATAAGGCTTCAGGTCAGTAAATCCTAAAAAATCTTTGGAACGAATATTATCGAATAATTCAGTAAATACATTTTCATCAAATAATATCTGAAAATATTCTGAACTCCCAATGCGGTGATGATAATTACATTTTGTATTTGGGCAAACAAAATCGTTTTCTCTTAACTCATTCACGGTACAAATCAAACTGCACTCAGGGCACTTTGCCCAAAGTCCTTCAGGCACTTCTTTTTTTTCAGATGTACTGGTATGAATTCCTTTTTTTATTCTTTTAAACCAACTCGTTTTAGTCTCTTCCGTTTTACCTTCTTCTCCTGCCAGGTTGGCATCAAAATCTTCAAAATGTTTTGCCATGACCAAATTTTGGTTGAAACGCAAATATAGGGAAGGTGAAGCATTTGCTTCACCTTCTGCTTAGAATGGATCGATCATTAATGAATCAATCATTTTTTATTTTTAGATGATTTATTTTTCAGGTGATTTTCTTTAGTTGATTTTTCATTGTTCGTTACATCATCACCTTTAAAATCCTGTTCTTCATTTTTGCGGCTATCCAGATCATCACGTATTTCTGGTCTGCCTGATGTATTTGGATTTGTCCTGGGGTTATTAACTTGTTTGTTTCTATTTTCTGAATGTCCCATAGTTTAATGTTTTCTTTATAAACTAAAAAACTATACCAATAAAAATGCCTTCCCAAAATTGGGAAGGCTGAAAAAAGCTGTTTGTTTTAAGCTACTGTTATATCCTTATCAAGGTAAACATCCTGAATGGTTTGCAGCATTTCCACACCTTCTTTAAACGGTCGTTGGAATGCTTTTCTACCCAAAATCAAACCCATGCCACCGGCTCTTTTATTAATTACTGCAGTAGTTACTGCTTCCTGCATATCGGTTTGTCCTTTACTTTCTCCACCGGAATTGATCAATCCGATTCTTCCATTATAACAATTTAATAATTGATAACGGCAAAGGTCAATTGGGTGATCGGTTGTTAATTTCTCATAAACCAATTTGTGCGTTTTGCCATGTTTAGTAGCAAGATAACCACCGTTATTAGTTGGTAATTTTTGTTTGATGATATCTGCCTGCAAAGTTACACCCAGGTGATTTGCCTGCCCTGTAAGATCGGCTGATGTATGATAATCCACGCCTTCAACTTTAAACGCATTGTTACGTGTATAACACCATAAAATGGTAACCATACCTAACTCGTGTGCGTATTCAAAAGCCTCCGCCACTTCTTTTAACTGGCGGGCACTTTCTTCTGAACCCCAGTAAATAGTAGCACCAACGGCAATGGCACCCATATTCCATGCACTTTTAATGGAACCAAACATCGTTTGATCATACCTGTTAGGATGTGAAAGAAATTCGTTGTGATTTATTTTAACAATAAATGGAATGCGGTGAGCATATTTGCGACTCATTATTCCCAATACGCCATAAGTAGAAGCAACACCATTACAACCTCCTTCGATAGCGAGTTGAATAATATTTTCCGGATCAAAATAAATAGGATTGGGTGAAAATGCAGAACCACCACTGTGTTCGATACCCTGGTCAACAGGAAAAATGCTGCAATACCCAGTATTGGCAAGCCGTCCATGTCCTAAAAGGTTTTGCATATTGCGTAAAACCTGGTTATTGCGGTTGCTGTTAATCCAGATTTCATCAACATGTCTTGGTGATGGAAGAAATAACGAAGACTTATCTATCGCTGTGGAATTATAACTTAATAAATCATCGGCTTCTTTGCCTAAGATCTCCTGAATTTTATTATTCGCCATGAAGAAGAGTTTTTTGTGGTGGCAAAGATAAGGTTTGCCTGCTTTTTTTTGAATAGAGATAATTTACCTGCGGGTGTCAAGTTTTGGAATCAGCTTAAGGCTTTTTCTCAACATTTGTTTCATGTGGATTCGTAGCAGTTCGCCCATTGTCTGGCATTTTAAAATAGCGGGTTTTTGATGGTATTCGGAAAGTTCATTAACAAGTTGATCCGTTTTTTCAGTCGTTGACAGTGTATCGTTCTTCATAATATCAAGCAATTGCTTCATCTTATATTTTGAGGTTGCAAGCCTGAATGCAATGAGTGTTCTTTCTTCGGTTTGATATTGTGCAATGGATTCTTTATTCAGGTGTTTGATCGTAAGATCTACATATTCATTATTCTCTTTGAAAAATTGCGGCAAGTAAAGATTTTTTCTGCCTTCATATGATTGCTGATCAAAATCAATAGCACGGATGCGATATTGGTAATCTTCAATATCGGGCGTTATATCAACGACAAAATTATAACTGCGCATATCTCCAAGTAATCTTACAAAACATCTTTCATTGAATTTTACAAACTCTTTAGCCAGCCTTATTTTATTCACTGTAAGATCATTTTTTACCTGTTCTAAAAATATATCACCGGGTATGCCGGGAATATGTTCTTCAACAAGTGTATTCTGGTGAGTAAAAAAAATGATCCGGTTTGGTGAAAGGATGTCTTCTAATTCAAGACCGTAAATGCGTGAAGCATCTGCAATCTTAATATAATAATGATCATAATTATCATTGAACTTATTAACGATCCTTATTCTGAATGGATTTGAATTGCCGAATGTGCAAAAGTCAACCCTTGCAACGTCCAGGTGTTTAACAAAAGTTAGATCACCTTCAGTTTTCAACATCGCATATAATTCAACCAAACCTTCCCTGATGAAATTCCATTGGTTGCTGTCGTACATAACTTTTTCCCACAATGAATCGTTGCCGTGCCGGTCTTTTAATGAAGTTGAATATGTGAAATGCAGGAGGTCTTTATACGCAACCGGAATTTTCTTTTCTCTTCCATTTTGTTTAAGGTAATTACGTAAGGCTGGACTGATAGAATATAAAATTTTCTTACGACTGGGTTTATTCAACTCAATCATTTCTTCATCCATGTCGTTTGAAAAATTCATACACTAATTATATGTTTCAAGATAATTATTATCTGCAATAAAATTATGAGTTAACATACGGCAGAATCATGTTTATAGAAACAGACTAATTCAGTTGTGAGATAATAAAAATTCTGTGATGAAAATGTTATCGAAATTCTTTGATGTAAAAATTAAATTGATTGAAAATGTGGAGATGACAAGGAAGATAAAGAAGTTTGGAGAAGAAAATCACCGTGGCCTGCTGCTAATTTTTGTTTAGCAGCAGGGTAGAGGATCCTAAAGTAATTCATCGGATTTGGACAACGGTGATCGAAAATTTTAAGGTGGTTGGCCTTATGGTTTTTCTTTTGGATTGGATGTTGGTTTTTTCTTCGGACTTTGGATTTTGGTGGTTTTTGTTCTTAGGATTTGGCTTTTTTGAAATTTTCAGGAACTGGTTTTGGTTTTTAAAAGGATTGGTTTTTTCAGATTTTTCGCTGACAAAGTCAGTTTAGGATTTTGGTTTTTAATTGGTTTTATTTAGGATTTTGGTTTTTTGGTTTTCACAGGATGGACAAGGACATTAGGATTTGGATGATTGGTTTTTCGTTGACTGATCAGGTCAACCGGATACTTGATTTAGTTTTTCAGACCTGGTTAGGATCTTTTCGGATAAGGATTCGAAATATTGGACAATCAATAAAAAACAAAAAAAAGGAAGTTGACTGACATTGGATTCTTGGTTTTTCTAGGATTGGATCAGTTATTTCTGGACGTTGGACATTGGACTGGATTGATATCGTATCAATCAACTTCTATCACAAAAGTAACGGCGGGCAATATGCTGTACAACAGCACTATTGCCCTATTTTATGTATATGGTATTTACTGTTGAGTTAGTAGCTTAACGTAAGTTGCAGCCAGAACTTACAGAATTTTACATCGTAGATATACTTATTTAAGGGGGAAATAAGAATTTACCCTTAATAAAAATTACAATTAAAACACTTATAAAAAAGTTTTCACTTTTATAGAAAAAAAACGTGTGGCATAAATTTTAGTAGAGAAAGTTTTGCTAAAACTGGTGATTTATTTTCCCATGGCCTGAATAACATCATATTTTGTTACAATATGGAAGTTACCTGTATCATCTTTTGCGAGAACTGCACCATTTTCTTTATTAATAAGTGTGCTTAACTTCTCTACAGGAGTTTCAAAATCAACAACAGGAAATGAAGGCTCTAAATGTTCTTCAACTGTTGCATTTTTTATATCAGGATTGGTGAATATTTTTTTGAATAAGCCACTTTCACTGATTGCACCAATTGGACCATTACCATTCATTACAGGAATATGTTCAATATCATATTGCTTCATCAATTCAACGGTTTCTGCAATGGTATTTGTTATTTGTGCAGTGATTAATTTTTTTGTATCACCGCGGCTGCTGATAATATCTTTAAATGTTTTTACATCTAAAAAACCTCTTTCAATCATCCATTGATCATTGTAAACTTTACCAACATACCGGCTGCCATGATCATGAAAAATACAGACAACCAAATCATCTTTTTTCAACCGATCTTTTAATTGCATTAATCCCTGTATACAACTTCCGGCACTGTATCCGCAAAAAATACCTTCTTCTTTTGCAAGCCTCCTGGCCATTACTGCACCATCTTTATCAGTTACCTGTTCAAAATGATCTATCACACTCATGTCATAATTATCAGGAACAAAATCTTCACCGAAACCTTCAGAAATATAGGGGTGAACTTCTTTCATATCAACTTCACCTGTACGAAAATATTTGGTTAGCAATGAGCCATAAACATCAATGGCCCAAATTTGAATGTTAGGATTTTTTTCTTTCAGGTACATAGCGGTTCCGGTTACAGTACCACCAGTCCCTGCAGTAACAACAAGGTGTGTAATTTTTCCATCCGTTTGATTCCATATTTCCGGACCTGTTGTTTCATAATGTGCAAGGCGGTTTGCCAAGTTATCATACTGGTTGCAAAAAAATGAATTAGGCGTCTCTTTTTGTAAACGGGCTGCAACAGAATAATAACTTGCAGGATCTTCTGGTTCAACATTCGTTGGACAAACAATGACCTCTGCACCTACGGCTTTTAATATATCAGCTTTTTCTTTTGATTGTTTATCAGTAGTTGCAAAAATGCATTTGTATCCTTTAACAACAGCAGCAAGGGCTAAACCCATTCCTGTATTACCAGAAGTACATTCTATGATGGTTCCACCAGGTTTTAATTTTCCTTCCTTTTCTGCTACTTCAATCATCTTTAAAGCCATGCGGTCCTTAATAGAATTTCCGGGGTTAAAATAATCCACTTTAGCAGCAACCAGGCAGGGTAAATTTTTGGTTATTTTATTTAACCTGATCATCGGCGTATTACCTATTGTTTCAAGAATGTTATTCTTAATATCCATATGATTATATATTTATTTGCAAAGGTACATGTTTGGTTTGAGCCGGGTAAAATGGTTGTATATCATAAATTATTTTGCTGTTCTCACAAATAAAAACGCAAAGTCATAATGTACAACTTTGCGTTTAAGTTTTTTGGAGAACAGGAATGATCAGTGTGTATAATTCTTTTCTCTTTTATTTGACAACACTTTATCAAGCAACATCAATCCGAGTACTACATTGATCATCATGAAAATATTGATATAAGTATTGTTGAAGAATGCGCTGTAATCAACTTTAGAAAAATCTACAGGTAAAGAACTGCTGCCAGAACTTGCATTCCAATCTATTTGACCAATTCCATAAATTAAAAATCCCACAATTAAAACAATAAAGAAAATACCGATACCCCAAATAATTCTGTGATTAATGTATGAACTGGCTGCTGGTGTAATTTGTAAACGGGAGATTTCTTCCATCACATTTTTTGAAAAACGCATGGAAGGTTCTTCAAGATCTGTGGAATTTATTAACTGGTGCACTTCCAGCAATTCATTATATTTTTCACGCCATTGCTGGTTTTCTTCAATTAGCTTTTGCACAATAGAAATATCTTCAGTAACACTGGTTCCATCAATATATTCCCATAACCTGGGTTCCATCTGTTCTTCACTGAAATGTGCGTTGTCCATAATTAATAATTTTAGTAAATGTCTTTTACTTCTTCACTGAAATGCTTTTGCATTTTTTCTTTCAAACGGGCTCTTGCCCTGTGCAATCTAACTTTTACCGTATTTGTTTCCAGTCCTAATATTTGTGCAATCTCCTCCAGGTTTTGTTCCGCCTTATAAAACAATGTTATGATCTGGGCATCATCGGGTGAAAGCATACTGATTGCCTTCGTTACCATATTCACCTTCGATTTTTGTTCCACCTGGTTTGCCCTGAATCCCGAATCCTGGCTATCTGCCAATTCAAAAGTTCTTTCATCATCCAGCGAATGCACTTCCATTTTCTTCTTTCTTAAAAAGGTGATGGAAGTTGTATAAACGACTGTATACAGCCAGGTGCTGAATTTTGAGGTTCCTTTAAAATCTGCCAATGAGCGATACACCTTAACAAAAATATCCTGCGCTACTTCTTCTGCATCTTCCCGGCTTTTGATAAACCTCAAGGTCAGCGTAAATACATAATTTTTATAACGGTCAACCAGTTCCGCATATGCATGTTGCTCTCCGCTTAAAACCCTGCTTATGATCTCCATATCTGTGGAACCTGTCGACATTCAGTTGATTAGACCCGTTTTTTGCCTGGCGGGTTACAATACAAAGGAAATTAATTTTCGCCTCAATTATTATACATATATATGTGAGTTTTTGGGAATGTAGTATTAGGAAATTAATTTCATAAGACTGTAACCTGGCTCTTGAGCATGTAGTCTTAACTGTATACGCGGTTGAATAGTTCTTAAAAACTGTAACCTGGATTAAAAAAGGATAGTCATATAGAACAAACCCTAAAAATTATTAAAACTTTAAATTTACAATTATGAACGGCGCAGAATTATTAATTCCCATCCTGGTTCCTTTAGGTGCATTTGCTATGATCTTTGGAATCGTTTATCTAAGAACCAGGGAAAATATGGCTATGATGGAGAGAGGAAAGGATCCCCGCAGTCCCCGCCCTTACCGAAATCTGAAGAATGGATTACTTGTATTAGGTGCAGGAATAGGATTACTGTTTGCTTATTTGATTGACATTTTTACCATTCCCGAAAGAATTGAACCAGCTCCTCTTTATTTCGCATTAATTGGAATTGGTGGTGGTATTGGACTGCTGCTTTCTTACAAAATTGAAAAAAAGGAAGTATTTGAAAAAGGCCGGGATATTTTATAAAAACATCATTAACCCATTTCATTCACGAGCAATAGCAAAAGTTATTGCTTTTTTATTTTGTCAGTACACTCAGCGCTTTTTGAATGGTAGGATCGTTTGAGTTAAGCACTTCATAATAACCCTGGTTGCGCCATTGGAAGCGAGCCAGGTAAGCTTTTAATCTTTGTTGTATAGCCTGCCTGTCGGCTGCAGGTACATTTTGTAAATTGATAGAATCTTTTTTAGCAAAAAGAACCAATTTATTCCATGCATCATCCAGGTTTGTATAACGTTCATCGAAATCCGCGGGAGAAGTATATTGTGAAAATAGAGGCAGCCGTTGTGAATAATACTGGTAAACAAAATTATTGAAGGTTCCTTCAAGGTATAATTTAGTTACGCTGGTTTGCAACCTGCTGGTATCAAGTGGAACAAAAATATCGGGCATGATGCCACCACCACCATAAACTTTCTTGCCCTTTTTGGTAACATAAGTTTCGCCAATTACAAATTGAGAAGAATCAGCTTGAAGCATTTGCCCGTTAGCATATCGTTCAAACAATTCATCCATATAAACTTCTTTACCATTTTCATAAGAACGTTGAATACTACGGCCCAATGGTGTATAATACCTGGCAACAGTAAGCCTGATGGCCGATCCGTCACTTAATGAATATTGTTCCTGAACCAATCCTTTTCCAAAACTGCGGCGGCCAATAATAGTAGCCCGATCCCAATCCTGCAAAGCACCCGCTAAAACTTCGGAAGCACTGGCAGCTAATTCATCAATTAATAACACCAATTCACCCTGTTCAAACAATCCATCTCTGCGGGCTTTATATGGTAACGAAGGCAATCAGTATGCTTTCACCCGATGATGCCCAGATCATAACATTGTTTTATAAGGCGGAACAAAACCTGGAGGAGATTGCACAAATATTAGGACTGGAAACAAATAC
>Ga0115848_100263_pt1 | contig 18582 bp, 18 predicted proteins | sample InSIn3gowninarea_FD_83862 | JGI IMG/M metagenome (GOLD analysis project Ga0115848, IMG submission 83862) | reverse complement strand
TCTCTTCATGGTTGTCTATTTGGGCAATCGCTTTCCCTTTATCCTGGGATGGTTTCACATTCACCACATTTGTACTTTCCACTACAGATTTCTTTATGTTTTGCACATTTGCCTTCATGCGTTGCCATTTTGTCTTCCCTATTAGGAGAGCTTCCTGTAGCAATGCCACTTGTTCTTTCAAAACTATCATGTCCCTTCCTAACTTAATTTGGAACAAGATTAATTATTACATTTTGGGGCTAGTTTTGGAGGTGATGGGGCCCATTCAATTTTATTAGGAGGTTAGACTTAGCATAAGTTATTTTATTGTGGTTAAGTTATACGTGGGGGACACCCACACTAGGAGAATACGCATTCCCTAGTTCGATTTGCATGGAAGAGAAATCATTTATTAAGTGAGGGACCCATGATGGAGGGAAAATGGATGGAAAAGTGATCCACGAAATCTATATAAGGAAGGCATCTCTCCTCATTTCATTCATCTTTTGGCATATCGAATTTCTCTTTCGTTGCTCAAGCTGCTTAGCCAAGTCACTTATTGTTTAGCAAGAATTCTTCAAGTGAAGATGAAGCATAAAAACTATGGCTGAAGCAAGAAAACTGATAACTTGGAGACTTGAATGTAAAAATACACAGAGGTATTTAATAATAATAATTTATTAATATATATAAGATGTATATGTGATGAATGTTTACAATGAGGACCCGCATTTATATAGCTAAGCAGGTGTCCTTTAGTGAATGGGCATGTCTTTTAGACATGCTTTTTTACTTAACTTAATGACTATTTAACCCAGTGTTGATAATATCGCCGAGATATCGGCGATATTCGGAAATATCGCGATATATTCGGTGAGCCAAAATATCGCCGACCAAATATCGCGATATTTTAGGGTTTCGAAAATATCGCGCTATTTCCAAAATATCGTCAATATTTCGGAAAATATCGCACAACAATGGAAAAAATCGCCCAGTGACAGGCAAATGTGCAAAACATAAAGAAATCTGTAGTGGAAAGTACAAATGTGGTGAATGTGAAACCATCCCAGGATAAAGGGAAAGCGATTGCCCAAATAGACAACCATGAAGAGAAAGCAAGAGAAGAAAGGAAAGGAGATTCCACAAAAGTTTCTAAAACTTGGGCTCGGTTATTAGCAATTCTGCTAATAGGGAAGGAGAAACAAACATTTGGGTTGACAACTTGCAAGATAGAGAAAGCAAGGAAAGACAAAATAGAGCAGCACACATAATTATTGAAGGGGTGAAAGACTATGAGAAAAATGAATGTACTCTTGACCTTTCTATGGCAAGGACAAATATGCCAAGCATGGAGGGTGGGTAAGTTTAACGGTGAGAGAGCCAGGCCCATAAAAGTCATCATGCTTAGCTTGTGTGATAAATATATCATTATAAGTAAGAAGCATCTCTTGAGGGGTTCTCACTTTTTTCTAGAAGAAGATTTAACTATGAGACAACAGGAGGAAAGGAGGGAGGAAATGTTAAAGGTTAGGTTAGCAAGAGATGAAGGCAAGAGAGCATGGATTTATAAAGGTAAAGCTGTGATAGCATGATTTGGACTTCCTTCCAAAACTAAGCAGAAAGATGGTAATAAAGAAGAGGCAACAAACCTTGCAAATCTTCTTCTTCTTGAATCGTCATCAAATGATACAGCAAAAGAGAGTACAATGCTCCATAACTTTATCTATGTAACAAAACAACTATGATATCCATGAAACAAATCTAATCATGCTTGAAATCAAAACCCTCATACTGATGGCTGTAATTTGTTGTCATAGGCTGAAGTCAACTGCTCTATACTGCTGTCACTGTGCCGAACAATGTTGAATACTACTATCACTGAGTGGAAAATTCAGAATATAGAAATCTCATCTTTGAGTCTGGGACGCAAAGAGGAGGAGCTGTGCAAGTGTCTATGGCAGCACAGATGCTCCCAGGCCACTCTGTGCATGCGTCCGAGGACCAATTTACCAGATCTACCCAAAAACCCTTGGCTGCTCCCATGTAGTTACTGTGCATGCATCCGGGACAGCCTGGACGCTCTCAAGACCACTCTGTGCGAGCGCTTGGGGACCGACACCTCCAGATTTGCCTCTGAAGCCCTGGACGCTCCCATAAGCCTCTATGCCAGCGTCGAAGGATCTCTGAACGATGTCATGACCACTGTGTGCCAACATCCAGGGACTAAAATGCCCTGTTCTGTGCCAGCGTCCAGAAACCAGAAAACCCTAACTTAGAGCGAACCTCATGCTTGTGATTTTGAACCCTTGCGTGAACTCCTTTCGTCGAACCTGTGCGAACCATGACAAAAGAGAAGAGAAGATAGCTTGATCGAATGTGTCCAAATGAGCTTGAGGTCTCTTCTATTTATAGGCTTTCATGAGGTCCACTTGGGGTTAAGGCCGACCTAAGCAGTCACCCATATGGTTAGGGCCGACCTATTTCATAATACATGTATGAATAAAATAATTCAAAACTCAACTTCCGCTTGACCAAATTGGGTGATCTTTAGGTCGATTTTGGTGCTCTCGAAAGAGGAATCTAATGCAATCATTATCTCGGTCATTTGCCTTGTCCAAGGTGGAATTTGACCACACTTGCAAAAATCAACATGCCCTCTCAACTAGGGAGAATTCAACCAGCCAATATCTGTCCAACAATCAATATGTCATTATGGAATCGTTAAGTGTCATCACGTATCTTCATGGATCATCTCTGTCATGTAGTCATCGTGCCATGTCCATCTCAAGTGTCTCATCATCACAAATCATCATTGTACATCTCAATCTATCCTTTGCTTAATTTTTCTTATCTCTTGATTGTTCCTGCCCATATGTTGAACATTCTTGGATCTAGAAGAAGAAGAATTTGTTACCGGAGGGGAGTTAGATTAGGGATGCTATCTAGAATATCTGTCAGTGGGTTACTACCTGGAAATAGTGGCGGGGAGTTAGATCTATGACCCACATCATCATCAGAGAGCACATCTCAACCTGGAACCACATCGGGGAGCTACTACTCAACCCAGAATCTCATGGGGGAGCTACTACTACGACCCCATTTCTAGCAATAGGATATCCAATCGCACAGGGGAGCACATCTCCACCTTGGAATCTCTTAGGGGAGCTCACCCTCAACCCGGAATCACATCGGGTTATATCAAGTTATCAACCCATCCTATTGCCTAAAGATATTCCCATCGATGACCCTGAATAGTCATGTGGTAGAACACTTGCATCATAATAACCTTGGGTTGTACACCCCCAAGTACACTCTCAACTTGTTGGCCAAACGAGGAGCGGTATTCCCAACAAGCCTTGCTTGTGGGTATGATGCCAACTGGGGTATACTCTGGAAAGACCAGACAGGGGAGTAGCACCCTCAACCCTATGGGTAATAGATAGGGGTCATTCCCTATTGTCTAGAGTTCCCTCAACCCTAGGAGTCTTTCTCCCTCAATTCCTCACCCTGGGAGCTCAAATAGGGGGGAAGAGTTGGGTCAGTGTCCTCGATTAGCGCTGCTCTCATCATACTCATATTTGGTATCAACTTGTCTATAGTAGTTGTTTCCTGCTCATACACATCAAATCAAATATCATGTCAGAACATAAATAATCATATAAATCACAAAAGGATACCATAATCATCCTCCCTCTCAAGGAGGTGCCAACCACGAGCCTAAGCTTGTTTCGAACAATTGCACCGTCTTAATATATGAGAGTATCCTGGTCCCACCTATATATATATATATATATATATATGGGATTCTCTGTCATTACAATGTACCCATGTCATATCTAGATCATGCTTAGACAACTTTCTAAGGAGCTTCTTCATCCTGCTTCACAGCGAGCCATGCTAATAACATCGTACTCATCCTTAATTGTATTATGGACCTCTCGTCCAAGATATCATGGCAGATCTGATACTAAAGCAACATCCAAATGTGCTAATAAAAAATAATCTCAAATATCAGCGATACATCTATGCAGACACATATCATAGGAAAAATATCTCATTCTCACAAATAGAACACCTCATTCAGATATTTCAAAGGATGCTTGGTGGCAACTCTATGTGAGTGAAGGAACTCACTCATGAATTCATTCAGGTTCTATGCACATCATAGATGGATGTTCAAAATGGAACATCAAGGCTTCAATCAACAGTCAGATGCCATGTCAAATTCAACAACATTTAAAACTTCAAATTGGAGTATCCAAGGATTTGCATTTTCGTCATTCAAAAACATTTTCAATAGCTATGCAATATAGAATTTCTTTTCCAAATTCCAGAAATTGATCCATCAGGCCATGATACATCATTTCAAGCTTCATAAGCTATCTCCCTCTGATTTAGATCATTAGAGGCTCGTCACCTGTCAAGCGTAGACCATTTGGTTATAAAGTCAAAACCATAATCAAAATCAAAGCCATACCTTGGAACTCATCATCTTGACTTTATTAGATAATTGTCAAATATAGACATATCAGGATTGGGGAGCTTGCTTCATGCAATGCTCTAAACAGAATGCCTTGCTAAGCTAGTATAATCATCCTTACATAAATCAATGTTAGACCATTATCAAAGTCATCATTATCATCGTATCAATACTTTCAATTGGGTGACAGGGAGAGCTCATATCAAGTCGTGACTTCATTAATTATCATACCAACAAGTTGTCATCAACCCTAACATGCATATAGTAAGAGCGATACTAAGTGTAATCATAAAGCCAGTACAACAACCATATCATCATGTCTCTATACATATGCTTGCCATTATGATTACTCATGAAACAATGCCCGAAGCGAATGTGGACACAATCACATGGAGGGTGAAGTGGGTGGGTGTTATGAATAAAATATATATTAGAATAGTAAAAATAATATAAATAATAATAGACATAAACAATGATTAATTAACTAATAATTAATAATGAAGAGACATGTCTCTACAGACATGACCGTACGTGAAAGGGTACTTAACTGCCTATATATACAGGACCTTCACTCTCAATTATATCATTTTCTTTCATACTTTCTATCATATATATTGTATCTTCAATGGAGATCTACATATTCCAAGTCTTCTGGAGTATTTAACTTGAAGAATGAACTTTGTTTGTTCCATTTGGTATTAGAGTTGTTTGATCCTCTGGCTGCTCAACCCCTACACAAGAACCTCATTCTCCGATCCAGGTCTTTGACCATCAAAATTCGTCAACTTCGTTGCCATGAAGTGTTTCACTACAAGCTTTTGGAGTTTCTCCATTTTTGCCAATTGGCCCTTGGCCATTAATAAAAAAGGGGGAACTAAAAAATTAATATATATATATATATATATATATATATGGAAAGAAATCATAAGAAAGAACCATAAAAAATAAATAAATAAATTAGAGTGAAACAAAAGAAAGTTCATTAAATAAAAAAAAATGGTAAAAAAGTTATATAAAAAGAATTAATAAATAAATAAAATAAAAACCTACGTACCTGCAAACACCTCCTGACAGGCTGTCGACCGCTACCATCCAGCACCCAGGCATATCTGTCTACCCACAAACGACACAACCACCAACTCCGCAGCCAACGAGCCACTTCTGCAAATCGATTGCCGCCGTAACCATCCAGATCACCCTGCCATTGATCGACTTACCTACCACCGGTGCTCCACTACTTCTGCTTGCCATCGATCCAAGCCTGCCGACACTCAGTCCTGACCACAGCAGACAACAAATAATCCTTCGACCTCGATGCGCTCTGTTCTAGCTGCGCAAACCGACCGTAGTCTTTCGCTGTGATGCATTGTACCACCTCCTCGGTTCCCTCTCCATTCGGTTTCCGCCACAGTCCAGTCGCACAGTCACCACTGTAAAACTTCTGCTGTTGTACCGACATCCTTGTCCATGACCATATGCAACAACAACTATCGTCATCCAGGCACTGTCCAATATCAATATGCCTGCCATCAAGGTAAGAAAAAAATCGTTGCCACCATTAAGAATCTGCCCTTGCCATCAAGGTAAGAAAAAAATCGCTGCATTATCTTTGATCATCATGGACAATTATGCCAATTGTTAGAGTGGAACGTGACCAGTCCAGGGAATCACATCTCCTCAATTTTTTAATGTTTGTGAGATAGATTTTGATTAATTGGAAAAAAAACAAGGTTTGTCAAGGAAACGTTACTAAGAATTGAAGTCTGATATATTAGTGGATAAGAAAGGCTATTAATATAGTATCAAGGTTAATAATATTAAGTGGAGACGTTTGAAGTTAATTAAAAGAGTATTTATGTTCCTTAGATATAAAGGAGGCTAAATCGAAGTAAGGAGGAGGAATATTAAGGAGCTTTGGGGATTTGTGAACTTAACCAAATAGTTATTATTATAAATAATCTAAAGAAAAGGAAAATAAATAAATAGAATAAAAGCAAAGTCTAAGTAATTAAATATTAAAGGAAAAAGAAGTTTAAAAAGTTCCAATTCAAGCTATAAGGGGACTTAGTTATATTTGAAGAAGTGGGTCACTCAAAGAGTATATAAATTCCTCAAGCAAGGTATCATTCTATCAACAAATACAAAATGTAGCCTAATTTGGAAAAGGAAGATTCCTAGAAACTAAATATAACTATGCCTCAATGTTATTTAGAATTAAAGGGTCTATTGCGGTAAAATATATTACTATCACTATCTCGCCAGCCAAAGATAAAAATTATATAAAACCTAAAATCGCAAACCAATTAGTGATTCCCGAGTCAAATATAATCGAAAAATTAGATTGTTATAACGAAAAAAATTATGACATAACCAAGTTACAATTAAACATTAGAGATTATACATTCATATCACGATACTTAGTTCAAACCCTATGGAGCGATCAAGGTGACATTATTTTAGGTTCACCCTAGATGGAAACCCTAGGTTCCTTCATCTTGAATAGGAAAAATAAGTTTTTGACATTTTCATACAAAAAGAGAAAAATAACACTACAAGACATTACATTAAAGGTGGATTCAGTGACGCCAAAAGACATACAAGATATTTCAAAAGTAATTTTTCAAGAAGGTAAAAAAGTACTACAAAATATGCAAAGAAAAGTTGATAAGATCACCACTGACAAAAATGAAGAAGTTTCTCGGCTTAAAGACCATAGCAGAAAATTATTAACACAAATCAAGAAGCTTAAGAATAACAAGAAGTCATTAAAAGACAAGTTAGAACAACTTACTCAAGAAGTATTGAAGTCTCCAGTTGTAACAGTGAAGGTTGAAGATAAAGGAACAAATAGCAATCAACTGAATGTCACAACTCAAGAAGAAGACAAGCAAGTTGAAGAAAATCCACACTTAGATGTTGCAGTTCAGATGATGAACACCCCAACTGAAGGTTCTGTAACCAACTCAACAACATCCTCACCAGAAGAAAATTAAAAAATTGCCACACACCTAATAAGGGAAAGTCAAATAAAAAAAGTTCCCTATCAACATCCGAATCACGAGAGTAGACAACTTAATCAAGCTACGCATCTATACCATTCAGAATAGAAACAACAAACAGTTTTCCGAAGAATATTGAAGTAAACTCAATCCAGTCCTATGATGATAGTTCATTACAAATATTCCACAAAAGATTAATGTAGGATTGTCAGATCCATTTTCATTCTGATAATTTTGTTTATCACTTAGAGGATCATATCATCTTGTTTCGACGAAGATGACAGTTTCCGAGACAATAAGACATTCGAAACAAAAAAAATAGATCAAGTCTTTCATTAGTAAGCTTTGAGGACAAAGTTTTTTGAGGAGGAAGGCAATGTTATGAATAAAATATATATTAAAACAGTAAAAATAATATAAATAATAATAGACATAAACAATGATTAATTAACTAATAATTGGTAGTGAAGAGGCATGTCTCTACAGACATGACCGTTCGTGAAAGGGTACTTACCTAATTATATATACAGGACCCTCACTCTCAATTGTATTATTCTCATTCATACTTTCTAATATATATATTATATCTTCAATGGAGATCTACATATTCCAAGTCTTCTGGAGTATTTATCTCGAAGAACGAACTTTGTTCATTCTTGTGGGAGGTGGGAAAACATGATCTCCATTTGATGTAAAAGGAAATCCTAAGAAGAGGAGAATGGATCGATTTAGAAGTGCAGGATTTTCCCTCTAAGTACACAATAATGGAACAAAGGATCACTCTCAAGAACTCCCTATCACAATCATTGCTTATAATATTATGATTTGTAGAGGCCACAAGGTTGTGATGAGAGGGGAACGAAAGAGGAGTGAAACAAATAGGTCACCCATGGTGATGGTTAGGCTGGGGAGAGGAGGTGGTGGAGTGGTCATAATCGTGAGGGTGTATCCAAGGAGACAAAGAATAGCCCTGAGGGTCTCTTCCTTGACATTATACCCAGAAGGGGGAAAGGGCTCATGGTCACTTGAGATCACAAGACAAGGAGTGAAGGAATCACTTGAGGAAGACTCGAAGTGATGAACAAGAGGAAAAGGAAAAGGGGATGGAGAAGGGTCATATTCAACGGATTTTTCTTCCCCAAAATCAATCTCAATGGATTTGAATATAGAATCATAGGTAGGAGCCTTATCGATTTCCTCATTATTAGAATCAAAGGTTGGGTTTCCCCTAAAAGGATAATCGATTACTTCTGACTGCCACTCTTCATGTAAGGGAAAATAATAATTCTCCTTCCCAAGGGTATCAATGGATATGTCATCATAAATCAAGCTCGAGAGAAAGGGAAAGCCAATCTCGATCTCATATTCCTTGTTGGTATCATAAATGAGAGCATAATCAAATTGAGGACCAATTGTGAAATTTTATCTATTGCAGTTACAGGAAATTATTCTTCTAACTCAAACATTAATTATGCAGTGTATTTGCTACGATAAATAACGAATAAAAGCAGTGCTGCAATTTTCACCATAAAAATACTATGAAAAATAAAATATTGGAAGTTGAGAAATTCTAGCACACAAAATAAATTTGACACAGTTATTTTCGGACAATTGTCCTTGGAAAAATGCAACTTGGGAAAACTGGTGCAGCAGATGAGAGTTTTATTATTAATGTTCAGCAACAATTCTAAGTACAATAATTTAGATGCCCAGTTGGCAATCTAATCTAAAGAAAACATTGCTAAAAATATTGTGAGAATTTTCTCTCACCCCACAACTATTTTTTTGCCTCTGAAATAGCTTCCCTGGTCTCTGCGCTGAGATGCTTGCGTCAGCCTTTGCGCAATACCTACGCTGGCTCTCCGAAGATTTCGGCCTTCCTTCCTTCGAATCTTATGGGAACTTAAAAACTTCCTCCCAGAATGCTATTGCTTTCCTCTTCCACCTGCTACTCACCCTCTAGCTCTATCTTCTCTGCTGAGTTGCTGCTATTGAAAAAAGCAAACTTCCTACGCAACTGAGTATCTGCACTGGATGATTTCCATCACCACATTGACTTTCTCTTATAATCCACTAATGGAGCACGAACAATCAAGATTAAAACTTAATCAATGGATAGGATCATTTATGGGTCGATCCGCGTGAGTTTCTAGATGATTCACACCTTATCTCAATTAATACTGATTAATTAAGCATATTCCCTAAGTTTAGACTTAGGAAATATTTAAAAATCGACTAATAATCTAATTGAGACTCTTCTAGGCAGAATTTCCATAAATGATTTTTGGGTTTTGGAGATCTCATGTATTCTGGCCTCTCCACAAAATTTCGTGGCTAGAACACATCCGACGCTACAAAAACTAACACTCCCTCTTAGCGAGGAATGTGTTCTAGCATTGTTGCTTCCTATAGCAACACTCTGTCCCTGCATCATCTCTTGTTACGCTGCTGATGTTTGGCTGCTATTGCGCACTAACTATTGTGCAACTTTGATATATGTTGCAACTCCCTCTCATCTGTTGCTGTTGCAACTACAACTTTTGCAACATCGAAAATAGTCTTTCCCTGCTACTGAAACGGGTTCTCCACCATAACCATTTGTTCTCTAAAATAGATTAACTTTTCTCTCCCTAGAGCTTTCATGAGTATATATGCAACCTACTCTTCTGTGGGAACATACTGTAGCTGCACTGCTCCTCGCTGTACACAATCTTTGATGAAGTGACATCGAATATTGATGTGCTTCGACCTATCATGAAACACCGGATTCTCAGAGAGCTTTATGCAACTATGATTATCACAATAGACACTGGTTGCCTCCATCCTCTGCCTGAACAAGCTTACTAGCATTTTCTTAAGCCATATAGCTTCACACATAGCTGTTCTGGCTGCCATATACTCTGCTTCTGCAGAGCTTAGTGCTACTGACTTCTGCTTCCTTCTACACGAAGAAACCATCCCTGATCCAACACTAAAGCAGTACCTAGAGGTACTTTTCCTGTCCACTGAATTGCCTGCCCAATCTACATCTGTGTATCCACAAAGTCTGATGTCATCCTCTTGAGTATATTTCAACCCATACTTGATTGTGCTGCGAATGTACCTTAGAACATGCCTCGCTGTAGCCCAATGTACCCTTTTCGATTCCATCATGAACTGACTAAGGGTATTGACTGCGAAGTAAATATCTAGCCTAGTGTTGACCAGATACGTGAGAGACCCAATGAGCTGTCTATACAAGGTGGGATCGACATCCTTGTCATCTGATGCATCTATATTCTTCCAGTTGGTAATCATGGGTGTAGACATGGGTCTACAATCCTAGGTTTTGAACCTCTTCAGAATATCTGTAGCGTATCTTCCTTGCCCAAGGAAGATCTCCCCATCCTTCTACCACACCTCCAATCCTAGGAAATAGTGCATCAACCCCAAATGTTTCATGTCAAATTCTGCTGCCAGGATCCTCTTGCAATCCTCTATGAGCCCTGATGATCCTATCAAGAATAGATCATCCACATACAAAACTAGAATGAGGGGCTCATCCTCTACCCTCAAATATTAAAGGTTGGGACTTGCATCACTCTTGACAAACCTCATCTGCTGTAAGTAGGTGTCAATTCTACCATTCCATGCTGTGGGAGCCTGCTTGAGCTTGTATAGAGCCTTCTTTAATTTACACACATGCGTTCGCCTCTCCTGAGTCTCAAAGCTCTCTAGTTGGTCTAAGTACACTTCCTCCTCTATCACTCCGTTCAAGAAGGTTGTCTTGACGCCCATCTGGTGAATCTGCCATCATATCTGAGTTGCTATAGATATAACTGACCGGATAGAAGTGTATCTGGAAACTAGGGCGATGGTTTCCTCATAATCTATCTCTTCCTTTTGTGCATACCCCTTTGCCACGAACCTAGCCTTGTAATTTTATACACTGTCTTCTGTCGCATATTTGATCTCATAGATTCACCTCGAACCTACAACTGATCTGTTTGCTGGCCTAGGGACTACCTCCCAAACATCATTCGTCATGATAGAGCTATACTCTTCTACCATGGCATCTATCCACACCTGACACTGTGCGGCCTCTTGAAATTTGGAAGCTTCTATAGCATGAGTTACCAATGCTTGGTACCTGTCAGGTTGTCTGCGTTGCCTCTTGTTAAGTTATGGTATGTTCTATGCTTATAACAGTTTACTTCTTTTTCTTATTATATTCCACAGTTTAGCAATCACATGTACATAAAGTAAAGTGCAAATAGAACATTAAACGATCGACAGAAAACAAGCCAAGACAAGAGACACAAGATGTGGCGGCTAGCCAGGGACAAACCCCACAATGTGTGGGGAAACCCTTTGATCAAATCTTCTTTTATCTTCAATAATTCAGCAGAGAGAAATAGTACAATAAATCTGATTCATATCAGCAGTAGCAAACCCTAGATCAACAGCATCAGCATTAGCGGCTTTATTATCAAACTAGGGCAGACCATATCTCACAAACCGACCGTCGGATTGACTTCATTCCACCACCAAAAGTTTCAGCTTTCCGAGGAGGTTCAGATGAACCTACAACACAGTTTAGATGAGGAGATCTTCTAGGGCACGCAGGTCAATCTTTACTTCTGTAGTTGCAGCTCCAGTTTCAGCAGTTTCCGGCTTCAAACTAGGGCAGTCGATATCTTGCAAACCGTTCATCGGATTGACTTCATTCCACCACCAAAAGTTGCAGCTTTCAGAGGAGGTTCAGATGAACCTACAGCGTAGTTCAGATGAGGATATCTTCTAGGGCACGCAAGTCAATCTTTACTTCTGCAGTTGCAGCTTCAATTTCAGCAGTTTCCGGCTTCACATGTGTGAGAGAGAGAGACCCATTTCAGCGCAGTAGAGAAGAGACTCATATCTGCACAGTAGAGAGAGAGAGATGTGATGAGATGAGTGAATCCAAATGAGGAAAAGTCCTCTTATATTTATACACAATGTTGGTGGGTGAATAGATGCGACTGTTGGGCTTTTGAGCCTACATGAGTTGTAGGTCGGCTTGATAATAATTCCATAATCAAAATAAATTCATATCTCCATGAATACTTATCGGAATCAGATGATCTTTATATCAATCCTACATCTCTCGACAAGAGGAATCCAATAAAAATATTATTAGCCATGAATAAGATGACCCACATGAAGTTTTGCCCTGGTTGCCAATTTTAACACTCCCTCTCAACCATGGAGAACTTCATTTGCAATCTGTCTATCGGTCGTTACTATTCATCCATCAAATGCACTGCCCTATACAGCCTGACCCTTGCCCTGCTCTGCTCTTATTTTTCCTGTTCTGCTTTGTCTTGTTCTGCCCTGCACTGATCTGTACTGTTTTGCTCTGTTCTGCTCTGCTCTTGCATTGTTCTGTTCTGCTCTGTTTTTGTTCGAATTATGAAGAAGAAGAAATGATCGAGGATGTATCATACTGACTCAAAGTCAGTCTCAGAGTATGTACTACTGGTCCCAGACCAGTCTCAACCAACCCAAAGTCAGCGTCATAGTGAGTACAACTCCAATGGTCCCAGACCAATATCATCCTCCACTGACTCAAAGTCAGTCTCAGAGTATGTACCACTGGTCCCAGACCAGTCTCAACCGACCCGAAGTCAGCGTCATAGTATGGTACAACTCCTACCACTGGTCCCAGACCAGTATCATTGATCCCGGATCAATGGAGGTCATCCTAGCGTAGGGAGTACGGTAGTTACAACGATGCGTCCATCAGTACTACTGTGGTCCCTAACTTCATTTCCCTGCTCATTGATCAGATGAGAGGTACTTCCCATGAGTCCCAGACTGCATGGGTAGGATGCCTCGACAGGAGAACTAATCAATCCTGTCCTCACAGGAGAACACATCAATCCTGCTACAATTTCCATGGAGAACACATCAATCCAAGCCTCACAGGAGAACACATCAATCCTGCTACAATTGCCATGGAGAACACATCAATCCAGGCCTCACAGGAGAACACATCAATCCTGCTACAATTGCCATGGAGAACACATCAATCCAGGCCTCATAGGAGAACACATCAATCCTGCTACAATGTCGCCATGGGGTGTACATGTATACCACCAGGGGATAGTCCTGTGGTCATATGCTGCTCCAAGAAGCACCCCGTACCCTCCTGGAGCTCTCAGAGCTTAATGCATCATACATGACCCTCATTGGAGGGTCTTTGAACAACTCCAAGTTGTTCACGGAAAGTCAGAAATTTTACTTTCCCAAGGGGTTTTGTCAGAATGTCAGCGACCTGTTCATCTGTACCGATATGATGGAGCCTTATAGCTCCCCGTTGCACCATATCTCGAATATAATGGTATCTGATATCAATATGCTTGGAGCGATCATGGAATATGGGATTCTCTGACAAACGAATCCCACTTTGGTTGTCACAAAGGATCACAATGGTATCCAATGTGAATCCAAACAACTCACTGAAGAGCTTTCGCAACCAAACTGCCTCACAAGAAGCCATGCTAGCAGCAATATACTCTGCTTTGGCGGTGCTCAAAGCCACCGACTTTTGTTTCCTACTCATCCAGGATATCGAAGCAGATCCCAAGGAGAAACAACACCCGGAAGTGCTCTTACGGTCCTCCACATTGCCTGCCCAGTCAGCATCTGTGTATCCAAATAGTCTCACATCTCTGGCAATGTATCTTAACCCATAAGTGATAGTGCCACGAAGATATCTCAGCAGATTCTTGGCACCAATCCAGTGTATGTGGTGGGGTTCAACCATATGCTGGCTCAACGTGTTGACTGCAAAGCAAATATCTGGACGAGAGTTCACTAAGAACATTATTGCTCCGACGAGTTGCCGATACTCGGTAGCATTTTGTAAAACAGGTCCAGCAGCACTACCGCTTAACTTCTTGAAGTCAAGCTCCATCGGGGTAGTTACAGGCTTGCAGTCCACCATTCTGAATCTTTCCAGTATCTTCACCACATATTTTCCTTGAGATAGGAAAATTTCTCCTGGCTTTTGCCACACTTCAAGTCCTAGGAAGTAGTGCATCAGTCCTAGGTCTTTCATTTCAAATTCAGAGGCCAGCTCCCTCTTACATTTGAGAATGAGAGGGTCTGCACCTGTTAGAAAGAGGTCATCCACATACAACACCAGTATGAGAGGCTTGTCATCTTCAACCTTAAAGTAAAGGTTAGGATCGGCTTCACTCCTAGTGAATCCCAGCTTCATCAAGTAGCTATCGATCCTCTCATACCATGCTCGGGGTGCTTGCTTCAGCCCATAGAGAGCTTTCTTCAACCTGCATACATGAGATTTTCGATCATAAATCTCAAATCCTTCGGGTTGCTCCACGTAGACCTCTTCTTTGATCGAGCCATGCAAGAATGCAGTCTTGACATCCATCTGATGTAGGTTCCATCCTTGTGAAGCGGCAAGGGCTATGATCGAGCGGATGGTCGTATATCTGGCAACAGGTGCAAATATCTCATCATAGTCTATACCTTCCTTTTGGGAGAAACCTCGAGTAACAAAACGAGCCTTATACTTTTCCGTACTTCCATCTGCTACATGCTTCATCTTGTAAAGCCATTTGGAAGTAACAACAGTCTTGTCCTGGGGTCTAGGAACTACTTCCCAAACATCATTCTTTATGATAGACTCATATTCTTCGGTCATAGCATCCTTCCATACTTGATGCTTGACGGCATCTGAGAATGACGAAGGCTCATTTTGTATGATTTTGCTCATGATGGTCAGGTATCCTTGATACCTATTAGGTTTCTTACTTTCACGAAAGGTTCCTCGGGGTGCAGCATGTCCTTCAGCATCATCAAGTAACCCCTTAAGCCATGAAGGCCTCTTCCTAGAAGAGGAAGGCTCATATGGAGGAGGATCAATTGGATCCATGGGTTCTTCTACATCAGGCATTGATTCATCATCCTTTTCTTTCGGTTCCCTGGTGTCGGCTTCTTGGGAGCTCCTCAAAGTCGGAAGATTGATCACCTTGTTGAGAGCCATATCTTCGTCAAAGGTGACATCATGACTAATTATGACTTCCCTTTGACCGGCTACATAGATTCTATAGCCTTTAGTATTTTCACCATAGCCCACGAAAATTCCCTTCTTTCCAGATGCTCCCAATTTATTTCTTTTCTCTTTTGGCACATGAAAGTATACAGGGCTTCCAAAATTTTTTAAATGAGAAACATCAGGTTTCTTACCGGTGAATTTTTCTTCAGGAGACATGGAACCCAATGCTTGATGAGGGCATCGATTTTGTACATATACGGCAATGTTTGCAACTTCAGCCCATAGAAACTTCGGAAGACTTTGATCATGTAGCATGGCCCGGACAGCTTCCATAATTGTGCGGTTCTTCCTTTTTGCCACACCATTTTGTTCAGGAGTATATGGTGTAGTAGTCTCCCTCTTGATGCCAGCCTCTTTACAAAAATCATGGAACTCATTTGATTCATATTCAGTCCCATTGTCAGTTCTTAAGATCTTGATCTTGTTTTCGGTTTGATTCTCGATTAGAGCTTTGAAGTGTCGGAACCAAGGGAACACTTCATCCTTCTTTTTCAAGAAGTATATCCAGGTCTTTCGAGAATGGTCATCTGTAAAAGTGAGATAATATGAGTATCCTCCCAAGGAGTTTACAGGCATCATACCTGATATGTCTAAGTGAACTAGTTGTAATATATCGGAGGTCTTGCTTTAACTTGAAGGGTATGGTCCCCTTTTGAGCTTTCCTTCGGCACATCCCGAACATACACCTTCTTTCTCTACTTGGAATTTTGGCATCCCTGTTACCATCTGTCTTACATCGGGTAGAGCTTTGTAATGAAGGTGGGCAAACCTCCGATGCTAAAGTTCGGACTGAAGCTTTGTGTCACAAGACATGACACTTAGCGGGCTTCCACTGACTTGATATAAAGAATCAACTCGAAACCCAAGAGTGAAAGCATCTTTAACATTATTTTTCCATATGCGTACCTTACCATCGCTGAAGGTTACCTTATAGCCTTTGTCTTCCATTGCCGAGATGGATACCAGGTTCTTTTTGAGATCAGGTACATATAATACATCTTGTAAGTGAATCGTATTACCTTGATTCAGTTTAAGAGAAACATTGCCTACACCTTTCACTGGGTATTTCATGTCATCTCCAAGGACAATTTCCAGGTTAGTTTCTTTCTCTACCATATTATAGAGTACTTCTTTGTAACCAGTGAGGTGTCTTGAGGCACCACTATCAATGAGCCAAATTCCCATTGAGTCCGAAGGAGCAGAGGTAGATAGAGCAGCTGGTAGATAATATTCAGCTTGCTTATCGTCAACAGTGTTAGATTCATACTTGGAATTTCTAGCCTTCTTGAATGGTTGCCCTCTTCCTTGATTTCCCGCATTCCTTTTTCCTTTGTTGTTGAATTTTCCATTCCTTCGATTGCCATGAGAGAGATTTTGATCATTGTCACGGTGAGAGTCCTTTCTATCAGGTCATTCCTTTGCATAGTGACCTGCTTTATTGCAAATGAAACATCGTTCTTTTCTTCCAGCCTTTCTTTTTGATTTAGACCCAGTATTATTTCTTTTCTTAGCATGAGAAGAAAAAGCAGCAAGAGGACCTTTAGGCATTTCCTGCTCTTCTACCCTTGTTTGTTCTTGAATGCATCTAGCCATTAATTCCTCGAAACTAGGAATTATATTATTGTTCAAAAGAGTAGTCCTGAACACATACCATTCAGATGGTAATCCTCCGAGAGTTGTGAGTGCCATTTCTCTATCAGTAATGGTTTCCCCAATAGATAGAAGATCGTTCTTGATCTCGGTGATTCTTAAGAAGTATGCTTGCATACTTTCATCTTTACCCTTCTTGATTTCCCTCAACTTATTTCTAAGAAACAAAACTTGATTTGCATCATTAACTTTAAACAAACTCACCAGTCTGTCGTAGATTTCCTTGGAGGTGTTTAGATCAGAGATGTAGGCCACCAAGCGCTTGTCGATAGAGTCCTGGATGATCTTCTTTGTTTTGACTTCTCCATTTTTCCATTTGTTCCAGGCAGCAGCAGATGCATTTGATGAAGGCTCAACAATATTGCCTCTTACATGGTCCAGCACTCCTTGATCTTCAAGGGTTAGATCGATAGACATCTTCCATCTGTGATAGTCAGCTTTCTCATGGAGCTTGTCTTCGGCAGGAAAGAGTGATGAGGACCCCATAGTTCTTTTAGGATAGCCTTGCCAATCTTCTCTTCAATGATTGCTCTTGCTCTTGCTCGGGTTTTGTCTTCACCTCAGCTCTGATACCATGTTAAGTTATGGTATGTTCTATGCTTATAACAGTTTACTTCTTTTCTTATTATATTCCACCGATTAGCAATCACATGTATATAAAGTAAAGTACAGATAGAACATTAAACGATCGACAGAAAACAAGCCAAGACAAGAGACACAAGATGTGGCGACTAGCCAAGGACAAACCCCACAATGTGTGGGGAAACCCTTTGATCAAATCTTCTTTTATCTTCAATAATTCAACAGAGAGAAATAGTACAATAAATCTGATTCATATCAGCAGTAGCAAACCCTAGATCAACAGCATCAGCATTAGCGGCTTTGTTATCAAACTAGGGCAGACCATATCTCACAAACCGACCGTCGGATTGACTTCATTCCACCACCAAAAGTTGCAGCTTTCCGAGGAGGTTCAGATGAACCTACAGCACAGTTTAGATGAGGAGATCTTCTAGGGCACGCAGGTCAATCTTTACTTCTGCAGTTGCAGCTCCAGTTTCAGCAGTTTCCGGCTTCAAACTAGGACAGTCGATATCTTGCAAACCGTTCATCGGATTGACTTCATTCCACCACCAAAAGTTGCAGCTTTCAGAGGAGGTTCAGATGAACCTACAATGCAGTTCAGATGAGGAGATCTTCTAGGGCACGCAAGTCAATCTTTACTTCTGCAGTTGTAGCTTCAGTTTCAGCGGTTTCCGGCTTCACATGTGTGAGAGAGAGAGACCCATTTCAGCGCAGTAGAGAAGAGACTCATATCTGCGCAGTAGAGAGAGAGAGATGTGATGAGATGAGTGAATCCAAATGAGGAAAAG
>Ga0115848_100262_pt1 | contig 18582 bp, 16 predicted proteins | sample InSIn3gowninarea_FD_83862 | JGI IMG/M metagenome (GOLD analysis project Ga0115848, IMG submission 83862) | reverse complement strand
TATATATATATATATATATATATATATATATATATATATATATATATATATATATATATATATATATATATATATATATATATATATATATATATATATATATATATATATATATATATATATATATCATTCTTTTTGGACTTAAAATTTTGTATCATTGTGATTATTTTCATTTTTGTTTGTAAATATTTGATTTTTTGCTTTGTATTTGACATCACACACATGGATGTGGAACCTAAAAAATAAATATAACAATGAATCCTAAAATGATAAATGTATAAGATTGAAATATGCATATACAGGTATATATACATGTGATAACATACACATTCTAGATACTAAGCAATCGAACTCATTAGGTCAGGGTATAAGGTACCAAACTGATCCTAGAATAAAGAAGGACCTATTTTTCTTATTACACAGTATGCATTCCCATGCAAGACTAGCCTAGGATATTCAAAATCATATCTAAAAATAGAAAATGCTATCGTTGAAGATTTTATCCAAGGAAATGTACACTATTAGCGATGTAAAATAGGCCTAGCATGTTGTTGATGGCATATGTAGAATGAATTTGGACCATGAAACAAAAGAAAAAGATGTTAATAGATAGGGATAGAATGGAAAATGCAATGTAATCATGTAAAAAACTACCTAAAATAAATAAAAAATATGAAAAATACCCTATCTAACTAATATACACTGTCTACGAGGATGAGAGAAATTAAATAATTACTTTGCATACTTGAGGAGATTTTTTTACCCAAATACATCTCGTAGAAGCAATAATGAAAAGAGGCATATTTATTTTAGCATTTTTCATGCCATTAGCATCTTATAAGCAATATTTGATTCCATTAGCAATGTTCATTTTAATTTCATTTTTTATTCTATTTGGAGGAGCATGCCTGCATCCACTATTTTTAGCAGAGAAAGAGGATAACTTATTGGAAATACTTATTGTGCCAATGCATCCTCATGATTATGAAGAAGGTAGGGGATTAGTGAAGATCCCCAATTACTCATTATCAGAATGTACAGGTCCTACTTGCATATTTGGTCTAGCATCCAACTTGATGTCTCCTTGATAAATGAAATCTTGTATAATATGCTTGAGAGACCTGCAATTGCATGTTAGATATCCCAATACCCTATGATAATTATAAAATTCTTCATAGTGGAAATGTTTAGGCACACCAATAGGGAACTTAGACTCAATAATAAGAGGTAATTCAATAAGCTCTTCATCTAACAACACATTAAGAATATTATCAACATTATCAATCAAAGGAGTAAACTATCACTTAGGTTTGGGACTAGTTCTACACTTATGAGTAACATTATTTTCTTCAACCCTATTGGTATATTCAGGTATACATTTTTGAGTGTTTTCATTTTTTTCATGGCATACAATTTTTTGATACATGGCTCTATCTTAATAATAATATCTATTACATCACCTAATGACATATCATGGTTAGAGATGATAAATAGCTTGTATATAAGAAAAAGACCATTTTAAAAAGCATCTTTCAAATCTTGTCTAGACATAGTTATTCTATTAACTATTCATTTCCATACTTTCACAAAATCTTTGATAGATTGATTAGGCAATTGCTTAATTTTTCATAAACCTTTAAAATAAACTTTCTCAACAATATTATAGCTAAAGTTGTGCAAGAATGAATGAATCAAATCTTCATACCTATCAATACTGCTTTTAGGAAGTTGAAAGTCCCATTTGAGTGCATCATCTTTTAGGATATGTGATAATAACTTAGTTAACAAGTCTCTACAAAGCTCATATTCAATAGCTTCTTCTTGGAATTTACTAATATCCATCTTAGGATCTTGCATACCATTAAACTTAGTAAATTTGACTCTTTTTCCTAGAAATGATTTTAGCAAGAATCCTAGCAGTAAGAGGTCTTTTAAGATAAGATAAAAACTCATCCTCATCAACCCTAGTATTTTGAGATGCTACATGACTTGTATTGAGTGAATTGAGTTTTGGGGATGATGGTGGGGTTTGAGGAGGATTACTAGTTTGATGTGGTTCTTGTATTTTTCTAAATTCAACCTCCTCCAAAGTAATAAATGTACCTATGTGGTTAAACCTATCATATTCTAACTCATTCAATATTTTAGTTAGGATTTCTAATTATTTTTTTGAAGGTTATTTGTACCAATCAGTAGTATCTTAGACCTTAAGAAGGATACTAATTTTGATCTTATGTTCATCTACTATCCAATTAGGTTGCAATTTATAGGCTTCCTTAATTATTGTATCAAGTTGTTATTTGATAAGAACTCCAAAATCTACATCTTGTAGAATAGACTTATCTTTAGAATTTGCACCTATTTGAAAGTGATCAAGCTTGAGGATGAGGTAGCTATAATCTTCTTCATCTTCATTGGTATCAAGTCCAACAACTTCCTCAACAATTTTGTATTCTATTGGTTGTGCACCCTCTGTATTGGTCTTCAAAATAGAGTCTATCATAGTTGTATCCATAATGCTAATACCATGGTCATGGTTTGGCATACTGCTAGCACCATCTATTTATTGATGAGGTACCTTCCCTTTCAATTTTTTTGCAAACTCATAAGTGAATAAGCTATATTTGGATGCTATAACTACAGAATGTTCCTCAATCAAGTCATAGCTAGTCAAAATATTAATCACACGAGGATCATTATTCATAAGAAAATATTCGAGTTTGTGTGTATTTGATAACACCTTTTGGATAGATTGAGCATAATAGGGGATTTTATCTAGTTATGGAATTTCATCCTCATCGCCAGAAGACTTTGAATGATTTGACATATTGTCAAAGTTTGAAGGGTCAATGGTGGCATACCTCTTAGGATTTTCACCGATAATGCCCATTCTTCTACTAGAGTCAGGATCACTATGAGTATCATGAGGAGGTACTTCAATAGATAGATTAAGGTTATGTTGAACACTCCTTCTAAGCTCAATAAATTGTATGTTTAATTTGGATATTTTAGGATTTTTTGGATTTTGGTCAATCTTAGGTATATTAGCAGAACAAACCTTAATTTTATCCTATTCTTTAGCTACTATTCAAAGAGCTTATTCTAAAGGAATAAATAGTAACAAAAATGGATTCATAACTTCTCAAAAGAAATTGACCTAGGTGTAAGCAGGTTGGGTTCACCAACTAAATAATTTGATTAATTATTAATGGGGTTTAATTAATGCACTATTGGTCTACATTATATCATTATATATATATATCAGATGGCAATAATAGTTGCAAGACCATACATGTTCATTTTAATTTATTCACATATTCAATTGATTAATAATGAAATACATAAAGAATGAACATGTATTCATGTATTACCACATTGTTAGCAACCTAAATAGGGCACACCATTGATGCTATGGAAGAGGCCAAATCAAGAGTGCGATAAGAAATGAAAAGATGATTGAATGAATGAATAACAATATAACAAATATTCACTAAAGATAAAATATGCGATTTGCTTGTTACTGATATGATATTCGTAAGGGTCTCCCTTATTGGATATTCAATGTTTGTATCTTCGATCCTCTATTTGGTCTTCAATTGATAGAGTCTGGTGTCTTCTCTTCTATAATCTATCCTTTGTCTAATCTTCTCCTCTAATCCCCTCTATATCTTTTTGATTGCCTTTTGATACCTTTATATAGTAATACTTCTATTACCATATTTGACCCCTTGTACATGCCACAAGGGTCAATTACATAAATTACATAATTTTAAGTATTTTTAACCCCTTTTTATATAATACATCATTGAGGCATTATAATGAATTATTTAATAAATAATAATTCATTTTTAGATGTATACAATATACAAAATTGAGGCAACCCCTCGATAATCCAATAGATTTGTTGATACCATGAAATTATTAAAGTCACTCATTCCATCCAATCCCCATAGACACATTCAACATATGGAAATAGTGACTTTGAAATAGTCATCGCTTAAGATACCTTTACCTCATATTCTTCCTTCGACTTTAGTTAATTAGATCACTATTAAGCTATGTATAAATAATTACATGAATATTTGAAGTGGAATGCTTTACCTCCCAATCTATCTTTTGGTGAAAAATGCACATTTAAGAAAAAGGCTTCTTGTTATACCATCTTAGTAGATATCGTCTACAAATGGTCATATGATGGAATCCTATTATGCTACTTATAACTATATGATCAGTTGATCACTATTCATACTTGTCATGATAATATTTAAGGTGGCTACTGTAATGGAACCATCATTTCTAAATAGATTCTAAGAATGGGATATTATTGGACCACCATGGAACATGATTGTTAGGAATACATTAAGAAATATGTTAAGTATCAATAATATTCGCATTTACAACATTTACTTACTCAGGAAATCAATCCTATTTAATCCATGTGGGCATTTGCACAATGGAGTTTTGATCTAGTAGGGTAGTTTGTACCTCCCTCTTTAGGTGTCCATAAGTTCATTATCATCGTAATAATGTATTTCACCAAGTGGGTTTAGGCTGAACCACTTATGTCCACTATGGGTCCTAAGATTACCAACTTCATTGAGATACACATCATTTGTAGGTTTGATATTCCAAATAAGATCATATCAGATAATGGGCTCAATTTTAAAAATAAATATGTGAGGAGATTATGCAACGAGTATAATATTCAATATTCTTTCTTCACCATGTATTACCTCCAAGGTAATGGTTAGGCCAAGGCATATAATAAAATTGTAATAATAATCTTGAAAAAGATGGTCAGCGATCATAATATCTATTGATTATCGCTAAATAGAATAAATTAGATCAAATTACCCTTATTTATGAATGACATGTCAATGCTATTGAACATCATAATATCTATCAAGAATAGTTGAAGTGAGTATACAATAAGAAGGTCAAACCTAGAGAGTTTGAGGATGGTGATTTGGTCCTTAAGGAGAATCAACAATAGTCATACCTTGAGCGACCTCTTATAAACACTACTAAATATACCCTCATTTGCATCCATTTTTGCATTGTAATACTTTATTATTATTTTTAAAAATTTTCTTCAAATTTTGACATAAAAAATATTACTAAAATTGCATTAGTTTTTGCATCCTTTTTAGGCTAGTTTATGGGTTAACTTTTTACATCATCTGTACTATGTTTTGCATCTTTAAGTTACATTAGGTTGCATCAAGTTTTGCATCAAAAATTGTATCTAATAACATCTTTTTTTTGTATCCTTTTTAATCATTTTACCCCCTTCATGCTTGGTGTTACATCATTTTTTGAGTCCAAAATTATATCAATGTTATTGATTTTTTTTTTAAATTTTTAATATAAATTTTTTCATTTCCATTTGTAAACACCCTAAAATTGCATCTTATTTTATTATCAATGTTTTATTGAAATTTATTATACTTATCATATTTTGTACTATCATGTTGGTTAATGTGTATTATACAACACTTTCAACTGACTTGATCAATGATATTTCAACCTTTAAGTTATTTTAACACTTTGGTACCGATCATTTGGATGACTTATCAGTCACTCAGATGGTCTTTTAGGTCACCCAATCATCCTAATGATCTAATCTAAGGTATATAAAAGGTAAGATATGATCACTTTCTAAGGTTCCTATACTTTTACACTTTCTATCATTCACAAGCTATGAGTAATTCCATGTGAATAATGAATATTTGGAAGCTTGTGATATCATTTTTAAGAGTCTAAATAAAGCCTTGGACCTACCTTTGCATGCCTTGAGAAAGCTTCTCCATCATTTATGGATTGAGGTATCTTTTGGCTAATTGAAGGTTTCATGATATTAACATTTTATTTCATGAGTTTATAGGTTTTGAGTTTTGATTTGGACTTGTATTGAAGATATTGTATCCTTATTCAAGCATTAATTAATATTGCTTATCATTTAGGCATTTATTTAGAATAAATTCATACTAGGATTTAAACCTAGGGTTTGACCTTTTAGGTATAAATCCTAGGGATTGAGACATCTTTGTTCTCTTGCATTTGTAGATCTAGATTTAAAGGCTTTACATTTGCTTGCATTTGTGAGATTTTAGAAATTTTAACTAGATATTTATATATCTTAGCCTTGATCAATCTTTAACATAATTATCATTTATCATTGTCAAATTGAAGTCCATAGTCTTCCATCATTTGCAATTAGTCATAATCATATTTGCATTATAGGCATCTTGTTCAATTCTATTGTCTTATTGATTGAAGAGCAAGGAGGCTTACATTCCATTGAGATATGGGCCTCTCCCTACTTGAATAATTGCAAGGTCTCAAGGAATTGGGATTTGAAGCCTCCTCAAATCTCTTTTATTTTTCTTTCAGGTAAAGAAAGCTTAATTCACATATGACATGATCAAGAACAATATCTAAACTTTTTTTTGACATACATTTTCATAGGAAAATTCGGTGGAATGATTTGAAATTATTGAAGTTACTCATAGGGTTTGAGTGATTTAGGTGAAAGGTTCTAAACTCATTTACAAGTGGAAATCATGGTGGGACCTTGATCCTATTCCTAATCTCACAAAACAAAGAGGATTCCCTAAGCCTTTACCTTATTTTTATGGATTTGAATTTTTGGACATTTTCTATAATTTGGAGGACTTTTAGTGCCTAATTTTGGCTATAACTTGTAGGATAGGCTACTAGGCAAGATTTGAACTAGATCTAAAAATATTAAATATCAAATTTAACTATAGATCAAATCATCCTTCTAAAGGTTAACTGTTACTGTAAATCATCCTCTTCCACGGGGATCTACAAACCATATGAGCAATTATGTAGTTGTCCCTTATTTGGATGATTTTGATTACAATAAATTTAGGCTTTAATTTTACTTTATTTTTAGTATTTATATCAAATATTTACTATAGATAGTAGTCCCTTATCTAGTTTATCTATACAAGTTGGGTGTCCTTGTCGCTAGACTCATCATCTACTTAGATTTCTTCCTTTTGAAGTTGGTCTTTAAGTGTATTATGTCCATATAGATGACTTTTGATCATCCAAGAAACTGGCATTGAATCACATTTATCCTTGTAGTGGATGATCCTATGGTAGAGTGTTGTAATGTTTCATTTCATCCATCAAGGTTAAAGCTAGAAGGAACATTCTAGTACTGATGAGATTTTATGTTTCTTACAACATCTTGTCCATACTATTTGTGTGCTATTTTCATCTTAGGATTGCCTCTTTCTTAGTGAAATTTGTATTACATACTTGGTGGGATTGGTGCATACATATTGAAAATTCCATTGGTGCTTAAAATTTACTATCTCTTAAGGGATTTTATTATTGCTGGAGTATCTTTTTTATTTTCTTGGTGCATACAAATAATTACTATATTTGCATTGATTTTCCTTTTGAAATAAAAAGAAAACAATTTTTATCACTTTAACATACTTGGGTGGGAGTACCTTTATTATTTATTTTAAGAAAGATAAAATATTTGGGGGTCTAAGTGTATTTCATATCATCCTATGGAATGACTAGGGCATGTGGACTTCATTACCATGACCTAACCCATACTCAGATTTCATCATCGAAGTGGGATCCCCCTCTATTTGGCATAACTTATTATAAAGGTACATGAGACACAATGTTAAATGATTCACACCCCTAGAGATTGAGCCTTACCCTTATAACACTTGACTAGATTCATCTTAGGGCAAACATAAATGAGGTCATGTCAGAATTTACACTTGCATTGTTAAAATCAATCCTCATTAAAAAGATAAAGTCAAACTAAACTAAGAAGAAATTAGAAAGATAACAAAAAATTGCTATATATCACTATTGCTATCTTGACATATAGATTTATCTTTTACATGATCATTCATTTAGGCTTTTTAATTTTAAGTGCATAAATATTAAACAAGATTCTTTTAACAAAAAATTTAGGCTTGGCGTTGTATGCTTTATCATTTTTACTTTATTGCATTATTTTACTACATTATTAAATTTGTTTTAGGGGTTTAATAAATCAATCTATTCTTCCTTATCACTATGTCTCACACTTTTTCCAAGGATGAAAATCCTTGGCTAGTTCACATGATATAAACTAGGAGTCAACATCAGACTAGAGTGCGTGAAGAGGATGAATCTAATAATCAAGTAAATCAACCAAATCCTCTTTCTCATTTATACATACCTAAGATCAATCCCACACATCCCATCAATCACCTCGACGTGAGTCCATTCATTTATCATCACATCTCTCCTTTGGTTAGGCCTTGGAGAGGTTCTATGTCCTTGAGTCAATGCCTCAGTAGGAGGGGAGAGGTCATGTGATGCTGCATCTAGCTAGTTCATCCCATTTAGCGTTATCCTTAAAGAGAGAACATCATAAAATAGATGATATTAGGAGTGATCTTTTTCGCATTCCTCATCATGAGTTTGAGGACATAGTACCCCATCCTAGGCTTAATTATGCACATATCCCTACTCTTCCTATTCCTTGTTAGATATCCCAATAAGAGATGTTTTTAGTAACCCTATGATTTAGAATCTATATAGAGAGTTTCAAGAAACCCAACTTAATCTATCTAAGCCTTAGGATAGAGAGCCTTCACCCTAGTTACCTACCATCATCAAAGTTACCTATTCATAGGTCCCTTAGTACAAGGAGGAAGTGGAATATGGTCACATCAAGGATGTTCCTATGTAACCTATCACTAGGTCCCATTCTTTACATCCCTCTACAAGACATGCAGTTGATGATGCACTTGAAACTATGCATCAGGAGGAGCCCTTCCTTCATCCTTGTATACCACCATATATCAATGAATCACATGATTAACCCCCACCTCACCCTAGACATCAAGGTTATCTCAAGTTCCTTCAGGTCCTCCTCTAGGGGAACCTCCTAGGCCTATGCCTTTATCACCCATTAGTCTTGAGCCTCATGTTCTTACCTTTTATAGGCTAGCACCTCCTCCCCTTGATGAATGGGTTGGATATTATTATGATGATCCTTATCATACATCCTAGCCTAAAAATGAGCTAATCTCTCATCCTTTGCATGAGCCTGAACCTTCATGTCATGTTGCTTATCATCCTATGCATCTTGTCATACCTCATGTTCCTATATCCTAACTATAATTTGAGGTTCCACCTAGAGGTTGCATTGGTCATGGTTCTCATTTGTTCCTAACCAATCCACCACCATAGCCATATTATTCATCTTCTTCTCGTATGGTGGCTCCTCACCAATAAGAATGCATACATCATATTGAAGATCCTCCTCATGTGTATTCTTATTCTAGATCCCTCATACCTCATTATGATCCTAGGCATGCTGAATTATCTCATCATGCTCAAGCCTCTTCGCTTGGATGCCCTCAATTTTATGTTCATCATAAGTTACAAGATCATCATCCTAGGAAGGTATTGGATCGACATCATTCACATAATGGACCCAAGGTAGGTTTTGATACATGCTAGTATGAGTAACCTCATGATCAAATTTTAGAGCCTTATTATGATGACTAGTATGAGCCTTATGATGATTAGCCTATAAGTGCATTTCCAAATCAATGATCCATCATTAATACTCAACCTTATACTATCAAGGATTATATTCTAAGGAGGTTGAATGATATGGAATTTAGAGTCAATGAACAAGGGAAGGCCAAGTTGCCATACACTACTATTTGTAATGAGCCTATTCATCCTAGTTTTTTTATAAAGATCTTTTCATATAAATTTGAGATTATAAAAATAGATAAATTTATAGGTAAGGAAGATCCTAGGAAGCAGATCAGATAGTTTGAGTATTCTTGTTACATCATTAGCAATGATGATGTGCTCATGCTTAGAACCTTTCTTTTAATACTTATGGGATAAACCTTAGATTGGTATAATAATCCTCCTCAACATAGTTTCTATTCCTTTGAGCAACTAGAAGATAAGTTCCTAGATCATTGTTCCATTAACATAATGAAGAGATCATCTATCATAGATTTGGGTAAGTTATCTGAGTTTGATGATGAGTCCATATCAGATTATGTATGTAGATGGTAGGCTATTATTATAAATATGCCTTATACATCACCTTAGGATGAACTTATCAAGTTATTTTCTAGAAGTTGTAATAAGCTTATATCCTCTATTATCAAGATCTAAAAGCATTGTACCTTTGAGGATGCCTTAGCTTAGGCTAATCCATAGAAGAGGATAAGGTACATGATGGTGAATTTAAACTCAAGAAAAAGGAGAATAACAATAATCAAAAGTACCATAATAATAGTAATAATCCTAGTACTTCATACTTGAAGCTATAAAATAATCAAGTATCATAGGATGTATATCAGACATAAACTATGGTTAAGTTAGATCCTCCAAGGTCACCAAGGACTAATCCACCTCCTCAACTATGGGTACAAGATAAACCAAGGAAAAATCATGATCAGGATAGACCAAGGCAACCTTGATAGCAAAGGCCACATAAAACTTGGACTCCTTTGATTGAACTTGTTGAGGATGTCTTGAAGAAACTTTTAGAGGCTCAACTAATCAATCTCCTCGATGTTAAACTCGAAGATCCTAATTGGAAGAAGCTAGTATGGTATAAGAAGAATGAGTATTATAGTTATCATCAATAAAAGATCCATGATACTAATAAATACAATTAGTTACATATTACTATTCAACGGTTGATTGATAATGGGAAAGTCTTTATAGGAAATTTAGTAGCTCAACCTAATTAGAATTTAGGTTTATTTTATCATCCTTTTCCTACACACAATAATAATAATATCAATCACATCTCATCTGAGGAAATATAGCAGGCCAATCATAATTATCATACTAGAAAGAATAATGAATTTATGGCCTTTAGTGACTTGGAGTTATATTTTTCTTTCATTAGCAGTATTGATATCATATCTGACTATGAGTTCATTGGCATCATGGAAGCCCCTATGGATTATCAAATTGTAGAAGTCCATGCTAGTAATATGATCAAATTAACTACTAGAATGGGTAGATATAATGATAAACTTCCCCTACCCCCTCCTAGTGAGGTACAAATTCGATAGACTCTCACGCAACCTAGAATTCATATTCAAAATTAGGCCCCCAAAGCATCGGTTACCATACAAACATAAATCAAATAGCAACTTTGAACTACATAGAGAAAGCTTTCCTTCTAGGACCTATTATAACAATCACCTGAATATAAGTATGCTTTAAATAATATTATCAAGGATATTGAGCTAGATGAGAGAATTCCAAATTTCTTTGGAGACTTTATAGGATTTTTTCATAGTGCCACCAAATCTGGTATCACTTTCTTCCAAAATGAAATTTAGCATCCTCCATCGAATAATCAAAAGCATCATACCTTATATATCATAGCTTATGTGTATTATTACCCTTCCAAGAGGGTGTTGGTCAATAATAGATCAACCATCAATGTTATATCTTCCTTGGCATTGGAGAGATTGAAAATCCATATTCAATTTGTAAATGCTCTTACTCTCACCATCAAGGTATTCAATAATACTTTAGCAATAACCATGGGTACAATAGTTTTTCTAATTAAAGTTGGAGTTCGTGAGATATTAGCTACTTGCCATGTTGTTAAGGATGATATTCAGTATAACTTATTATTGGTTTGACCTTAGATTTAAGATATGGAGTTAGTTCCATCCACCTTGCATAAATGTTTGAAGTACTTGCATAATGGAATGATCCATTGTATCATCAGTGATCCAAACCATTTTAGTTATTGTAACTCAATTTTTCCCTTGAGTCCTCTCAAATTCCATGTGGGCATATTTTTTTCATCATCATTCTCATGAATGACCATACCTATTCAGCTTCCTCATATTCATGAGAGTCTTCATCTTTTACTCTTATGATTATTCAACCAACTTATTCTTCATAACCATATTCATCATCTCTATCTGATATGCATCCCTTTACACATCATGATGGTAAGTCTCCTATGGATCCTACATGTGCTTCTTCTAGCCATTAGACCTTGTCTACACCCATCCATGGAAATGACCAATCCTCTTATCATCAAGTGACTCCACTTGGTCAATTCCATTTAACCTCATCCTATCCTATATTTGATTCACATAAGGAAGATACACCCTCTTCCTCTTTGGTTGATCTTGATCCCTCTGGTCAATAGATTTTCAATTCAATTGCTTCATCATCTTCAAACATCATCAAGTATGAATGTATTGAAAATGGAGGATATCATATCGATGATGTGCTTTTCCATATTCCCTTTGTGCAAGACTTAGGAAGATCTCAAGACTCACCACTTAATCTTAGATCAATCATCCCACTGGGCTCATATCTAAACCAATTGTTACTCATTTACATAGGTATTAATTCACCCTAGGATGTTCCCCTTGAACATTGACTCAAGGAGAAAATTTATGCAAAAACAAAATACCTTTCATATCTTGAACTAGTGTGTAAACTCTTCACCAAATGAAAATGGTAAGGATATGATCTAGGAAAATTTGAGCATGGATAAGTTCATGCCTTTACAATTCTATTTCAATCTAATTGAGATAAATACGATCTAGGGTATCATGGCCCTAAACTTAAAATTCTAGAATATTAACTCACCCATCTCAATCTTCTATAATAGGAGGTGCAACATTATGACAAGCATAACATCACTTTGTATTTTAGTCCCTCTAGTCCTCATGCTTTGAAGTGTTCTATCCCAAATAATTTCTTCCATTATCCTTCATGTGATCTATTCCTTGATATTTTGATATTTTGATGGTTTTATTTTATGGTTCATTTCCTTTTTCTTCTCTTTTAGATTATGACATACAAACTTCTACCCATCCTATGTTGATGAATTTCTCCTCTCATGCGTTAGGTCCTTTTGTCATTTTAAGTGATGAGTATTTTTATTTTGATTTCTTTGATAAATTCAAGTCATCAATCTCAGCTTATCTCATCAATATTTTGGACAAGGATAATCATGCATACCTCCTCATCTTTAAACAATTAGAAGATGGATGTCACATACACATAGTCAAGTCAGTTGAGATCAATATCAATGAGGAACCTACAAATCCCAATATTTTCTACTTGGGAGATGTATTACATAAGGTAGAGCAAGTCAAGGCCATAACACTGGTAAAGAAGTATATCAAAATCTTTGCATTCGATTATCAAGATATGCCTGGTATGGATCATAATATCATAATCTATAATATTGTTACTCATCCTGACATTAAACCTATTAAGCAAAAGCCTTGGTAAGTTAATCTAGTCTAATCATTATAGATCAAAGATGAAATTTAGAAGCTTCTAGATGGTAAGTTCATCTATCCTATAGACTATTCATAATGGGTGTCCAACATGATCCCTGTTGGGAAGCCATAAGGTCATATTAGAGTTTAAATAGATTTCTGAGATCTCAATAATGCGTGCTCAAAGGATGAATTTCCATTGCCTAACATAGATACATTGGTCAAAAATATAGTAGGATATGATATGTTATCTCTCATGGATAGTTTCTCAGGCTATAATTAGATTTGGATTGCTCCCTAAGATCAACACAAAACTACCTTTACCATACCATGGGGCATATTTTTTTATAAGGTCATGCCCTTCAGCCTTAATAATGTTAGTACCACATATAAATGTACCATGATATATGTATTTCATGATATGATGCATGATATTATAGAAGACTATATTTATGACTTATTATCTAAGCTCCAAAATAGAGATCAACATTGAGAAGGCTTATAGAAGGTCTTCAAGCAATTGCTTAAGCATAATATTAGATTGAATCCTAGAAAGTATATTTTTGGCATCATATTAGGTAAGCTTCTAGTATTTATCATCTCTAAGCGAGGTATAGAGGTTGATCCTAAGAAGTTGACCTTCATTACTAGTATGCCTTCACATGATCTCAATACCTTGAGGAATATTTAGGGTAAAATTATGGCCATTAGAAAATTAATAGCTCGGTTATCTGATAAATGCAGACCATTCAATAAGATTATCAAGAAAGGTGTCTAGTTTGAATGGGATGAGAGTTATCACTGAACCTTCGATGACATCAAGAAGTATCTACTCAATCCCCCAATTCTTATTTTTTTTTATAAGGGTAAAAAAAGTGGGTTTTCAAAAAATAGGACCCCAAAACCTATATTTACAAGATTAGAGATGTTCAAGAAAGTAGAATGTGAGATAAAAAGAAACCATACAAACTTTCCCTTGTAGCTGAGTTGAGAACTATAGGCTACATGTTACATTTTCCTTCTGTATTCTTCTCATGTAGGATTCAAGAAAGTAAAATTTGGGACAAAAGGAAATCATATAAACTTCCCTTGTAGCTGAGCAAAGAACTACAAGTTACTAGTTTTCTTTTGTATTCTTCTCCTATAGGAGGTTCCATGCATTTCTAACTCATTTTTCTTACTTGTAACCATATAGGTACCCAACTATGAGTGTTTCTATTATTTAGCATACTTTTTAGAGGGTATTTTACCCCCAAAGGTATCCAAAGTCCTTTGTGTGCCTTCTACTTTATTTCTTTTTGTTTCCTTTATTCTAACCTCTCCTAGTGTTGGTCTACTTTTTGTTGAGCTTCTTGTAGCTATTTATCTCTCAATTTGAGTCTCTCTAATAGTTGTGCCATTCAAGATTGAGAGACTATTTCTTCTCCTCTTTTTTCCTTCTACTTTCTACCATTGTGCCTCTCCTATCTCCATTATACTACTATACCGAACATTGTTTATCTCATTATCACTTTCCTCTATCTCACTTGGCTCCATCCCTTGGTTATCTTGGTGGATTTTCCCTTCCTCAGGTTCTACCTCTTCAACCTCTTCCTCTGATTGATCCTCTTCTTTCACTTTTTTAGGTCTCCATTCCTTCTTATTTTGTAATGCACTCCTCAAACATGAATTCAAAATGTGACCAACCTAATTACAAAGGGGACAAAGATAATTATTAGATTCACACTTTATCTCTTGTTCAACATCTTCGATTTCTACCTCCAGTGTAATTGAGTTGGGAAGTTTTACTCCAAAATCCACCAGAACATAGAATCATGCTATTATCATTCTTAATGAAGCTTTAGTCACATTATCTATAGTTATAAATTTTCCAAAAGAATTCCAAATTCCTTCGAAGACCTTCTAATGCCAAAGATCAAAATGGAGGTTTGGGAGGGTTACCCAGATTGGCGCTCTCATTATCTATGCTTGTAGTGGATAGAACCTAGGCCTCCATCATTCAAGGATCAATCCTCTATTGCTAAAGAATCAAGATGTACTTAGAATCCTAATTTGGTCCTCTTCATTGCTAATATCTAAATTCTTACATAATTTGCATTTTAATTTTGCCCATCTTCAAACATCATCTATGGTTGGTCATGCTCGTTGAATTTTTCTAATCAAGATCAACCATCCTCTTACCATTGTTTAACCTATCACTATCCGTGGGACTCTCAGTTTGAGCTTCCCATCCTTCTCAAATGAAGCCTATAGCAAGGGTCCAATATCAGCTTCCACATCATGTATGAAGAGTTCCCTCCATTTTTTTCCTTCTCCATCCTATCTTGCACTCGCTACGAGTAAAAGGTGCACCTTTTTTTCCAACTTCATGCTTGTTACCCTAACTCCCTCCTTGCTTGTTACCCTCGCATGCATCTCGCTTGTTGCCCTCATGCACATCTCTAATTCCCCAATTCTCATTCCTTCCAAGGATGGAGTCCCATTTTTTTTGTATTTTTTGACCATGAATTTCATCTTAGGAGTCATGATGGTACAAAATAACGAATAGGAAAAGGAAAAATCTATTTACTATCTCAATCATACTATTTTTGATTATGAACATAAATATGCCTACATTGAGAAAGTCTACCTAAAAGTTATTTTAACAACTAAGAAGCTTCGATATTACATGCTCAATCATACTACCTATATCATTTTTATGGCCAATCCACTTAAATACATGATGAGCAAAGCATAGCATAGTATGTAGACTATAAAGTGGATCATGTTTCTCTATGAGTTTGATCTTATATTCATCAGTCAAAATCCAATCAAAGGTTAAGTCATTACCAATCAGTTAGCCAAAGTACCTATAGAGTATACTGCTCCCCTTGAGATCATGCTCCTTGATGAGGATGTATTCAAGATTAATGAGATTGAGGAGGTAATAGATACCTAGGAAGACTATGATATCACCATATACTTTAATGGGTCAAGATGCAAATAAGGGAGAGGGTATGAAGTTATCTTTTTCACCCCTTAGGGGATCCCTATCCCCTACTCTTTCAAATATGAATTCCAATGCACTAATAATAATATCAAGTATGAAGCATTAATCTTGGGACTAAGGGCTATCATTAAGGTAAAGTTTGAAAGGCTTCATATATACAAAGATTCTCAGTTATTCATTTATCATATCTTGGGTACATACTGATGTCATAATGAGCTTTTAAAGTTATATAGAGATATGGTGTTGAGCTTGCTGAAGTGGTTCAAAGCTTATAATATTGAGATCATCCCTTAATCATCTAATAAATTTGTAGATACTATGGCATCCTTAGGGTCACTTATTCCTAATAACTCTCATTGACATATTTATCATGTGGAGATAGTGGCTTTGAAGAAGTCCATCATTAAGGTACCATTATCATAGGGTCTTCTTCCAACCTCCTTCAATGAGATTACAGTTGAGCTGCATGATCTATGGTACAAGTAGTTGTATGAATATCATAAATTGAAAACTACAGCTCCTAACTTATCAGCAAATGAGAAATAAATATTCAAATAGAAGGCTTCTCACTATGCTATCCTAGGAGATGTTATCTATAATTGATAATATGATGGTATTTTTCTACATTATCATGATCTTACTAACCAAGTTATTTCTATACACACCTATCATGATGGTATATATGGTAGACAATTTAACAGGATGACCATCACTAAATGCATTCTTAGTATGGGATACTATTGGCCTACTATGGAATGAGATTGTCAAGAATATATTAAGAGATGTATTAAGTGTTATCAACATTCTTATTTGCAATATCTTCCTACTTAAGCACTTACTCCAGTCCAGTCCATGTGGTCTTTTGTACAATGGAGGTTTGATATTATCTAATAGTTTGAACCTCCCTCTTTTGGTGATCGTAAGTTCATTATTACTGTGATAAAATATTTCATCAAGTGGGTTGAGGCTGAGCCACTTGTGTCTACAATTGGTCCTAATATTTCTAACTTTATTGACACTTATATCATTTATAGATTTGGCATTTCACATAAAGATCATATCAAATAATGGGATATGTCTCAATAATCAATATATCAGGGCATTGTGCAATGGTTACAACATTCAATATTCCTTATCCACACTATACTACCTCCAGGGTAATGATAAGGTAGAAGCATATAACAAAACCATTATCAAAATTTTGAAAAATATGGTCAATGATAATTATAGAAATTGGTATGCATATCTCCCATATGCCTTATGGACCTATCACACTAGTATCCAAATACCTACGAGGCCCACCCCTTATTCATTAGTCTATGGTATGAAAGTAGTCATGCCACTTGAGTTAGAGATTTTATCTTTGTGAGTTTGGCTTTAGGGTCTCATTCCAGATGAGGATGCTAGGCAAGCCAATTTAGATTAGCTTAATCTTCTTGATGAGAGATGATTAAATGATATACAATATCATAAGGTTATCATGAGCATTTGAAGCATATATATGGTAATAAAATTAGGCCTAGAGAGTTCAAAGATGGTGACCTAGTACTTAAAGAGAATCAACAGTTATCACACCTTGAGTGACCTCTTCAAGATAATTTGCACCTAATTAGTTAGGGTCTTATATTGTTAAGAAGAAATTTGGCATAGGCACTTATCATCTGGAAGATTTAGAAGGATAGGAAGAGTTAGAACCTATTAACATCATCCACCTTCATCCACTCTATGCTTAGTTTTTGTTATCCTTATTTTTATTTATTCTTTCTTATTTATAAATTTTTGTTTATTTGATCTTGCATTTCTATCCCATCAGATTTTATTTATTTGACACAACATGTCATCTTGCTCTAGTTTCTTGTTGAATATCTCCTAAGTATTAAGGGGTGGCATACATGAAGTCATTTCCTTTGGCTTAGGTGTGTACCATCTTTTCATTTCATCTTTTATTTTTTTTTAATTTATCCATTAGAAGTTGATACTTAGTTGGTTTCCACCTTTTCGTACCATCCTACCTTTTTTGAGTGCATGAAGATCACTAGCCACTCATCTCCCCATCACCCGTTAGTCCTCATATCATTGTATGTTTTAAATATTTATCATCAAGATTGCATTTATCATTTTATTTTTATCATCCTTAGTCCTCATCTAGGTTGGGGTTTCTGGACATTATCTTTGTTCTATGATGAAGCAAGTACAATCATGTACATGAGTGGAAGTTAGCCCTAAGAGAACCTAATTTGGCTTAGTTGTTTAGTTTTAATCTTTTTTCTTGTGTCCTTTATCATCTTGTAT
>Ga0115848_100235_pt2 | contig 18605 bp, 14 predicted proteins | sample InSIn3gowninarea_FD_83862 | JGI IMG/M metagenome (GOLD analysis project Ga0115848, IMG submission 83862) | reverse complement strand
TCCCAAACCAACAACTAGAGTTAGTAGGGTCACTAATGCACCCTTAGGCTTACAGAGAAGCTTTATAAAGCTGGTTGCCAGTGTATAGCCAACGTTAGTGTGGAAACAAGGCATGTGATCTTGGTCTTTGCTTCAGCTATCATGTCTTTCCCCTCTAAGATGATGAGGGGGTAATTTTGCTGTATAACAACACGTGGCATGAAAATTTGGCATTTTTGGAACCCAAGCGGTGCATTTCTGTGTGACACATGTTATCACTCTGGAGGCGCCAAGTGTCCCTGGTGATGTAAACATGATGTTATCCCGAAAGGATTAGCCTAGAAGATTTAAAAAGTGCAAAAGTGGTATTTTTAGGTGGCGAGTGTTGAAACACATCAACATACATCACGTACTAGCATCCCATTAAAAGGGTAAATGTAGGACCCACATGACAACTCATCCTGCGAGAATTACCCCAACGACATTTTTAAATGAACTCAATAGAAGGTGTCAAATGGAATGGACCAGGCCATGAACGCAAAGTGGAAGCCAATGAAATGGGAATTGAGTGGTCCCCACAGACATGTCAACCCAGAGGTTAGACCCAGTAGGTTATTGTGGTGCACATACGTGAATATGTCAGGAGGAAGGGAGCTATAATCTAAACAACCACACATGGCCCTTTTCCACAGGTAGAAACCAAGGGCGTGGAGATATAAAGGGTTGCAAAGGCTCCGGTAGGGGCTAAGTGCCAGTTCCTTGGATTGTTTCACATAGAAACAAAGGAGTGTTGATATTTGGGCTAGTGTTTGGATATTTTACAAATAAATAAACCAGTTGTGTGGAGCCATTAACACAGGTTTTTGGCCCACATAGGGATTACAAACGACTTAGCACCTAGGGCCTAAGCCAATGGTCATGAATATCTAGTCTTATGGAAGGAAAAATAGATAAAGGAGCTGAGAAAAGGCCAACAGTGGTGGAACTATCAGTTTGGTAGTAGATTTGATAGTTAAGCTAAAGTTAACTACAGAAAAAAAAATAGTAAACCACAACTTGCTAAAAAGGCCAAAATGAAAAATAAGCAGTAAAATAGTAGAAAACTTAGAATGTGAATTTCAAATAGCAGTACTAGAATAAAAAACTTGGTGAACAATCAGAGGATTGAAATTAACAAGACAAAGGAAACAAATATTAATTCATGCAGTAGATTTGAAAACAAGATAACTAATGATCAATTCAAAAATATCAGTCCAGAATTCCTTAAAAGCATAATTCTAGCAACAAAAGTCAAGGGTGTAGCAAGTTGTTGTAGAGAAATGTGTGGATAACAGGTTGTTGGTGCAACATGATGCATAATAGTCTGGGTAGGCATCAAAGGTGAATCAAAGACCAATCTGGGTATCTGAAAGGTTTTTTTCAGAAATTGTTGGTGGTGTATAGAGCTTGGTGATTGATGTATGATGTGTTTAGTAATGAAATATTGCTTAAAGTGGTGGTGTTTTGCATCAACAACCAAATATTGTTGAAAGGTTCCTTTAGTGAGCAATTGCAGTAGGCATATTTATTTGTTTGTGAGGTAAGTGGTCTATTGGTTCTAATATGAAAATGGATGAAATATGGATAAAAAAGGGCAGTAAGTGGTAGCTTGCAGATCAGGGGTAGCAGCTCCTTCTAGTGGGTGCTAGTAAATGTTCTGGGGTAGCACCTCCTTCTAGTGGGTGCTAGCAAATGTGCAGGGGCAACAATCCCTTTTTGCATAGACTATTAAACGAGGAGGGGCAAGAGTCCCTTCTAGTGAGTATTGATAAATGAGTAGGGGTAGCATAACCTTTTAGTGGTAACTGATAAATGAGTAGGGATTACATTTTATTTCACTAGAAGCTGATAAACCTACTAGCGGTAGCTTGTAGGGCCATGATGTAATTGAGTTAATGCTTGTAATAAAAATTATATTGGTGTCTTGTGTGTATGTTTCTCATGTGCTTTATTCTTATGATGTTACGTTCTACATGATTGAGTTATGTTGTTGATCCATGAATAATTGTTAATGTGATTAAAAAGTGAAATTTGTGAAGCATTGTATAATTTGGCCACACTATTGATTCACCCCCCTCTTAGTAGTGTCATAGTTTCCATTGTTTCCAACAATTGGTATCATATCCAGTGTCCTCCAGGATTAGTTTAGCAACTAGAAAATTTTTTAGGGATAATGGAGAACCATGACTAGATTACCTTAGATGGAGCTCCATATTTGAATAGATCAAATTATGTAACCTAGAAGGTAAGGATGAGAATCTACTTGTAGTCTCTTGATTTGGATGTGTGTCTATTTGTGTCATATGGAGTAATATATGAAAATTTTGACAAATTAGCAAGGAAGGAAATCATGAGAGTGTTTTCTAAGGTAGGCATTGAGAAGGAAATCTATTTTAAGACTACAAAGGAGATATGGGACAAATTGGAGTCCATCTATGAAGTACACATGCAAGTTCTATGTGATGTTAAGAGGCTTTCCCTGGTGGATGGAGAAATCAATGACTCAGTCAAATATTCAAAGAGAATTGAAGATCATGAATCATATGATGATTCTTTTGTATCAAGAGGCAAAATTGTTGATCAACACCCAGAGGATATGTGGACTGCAAGTTAGTTGTTCTTTTGTTATTGTAGAACAATAGGTCATTTATTTTCAAACTTCTCAGTTGCAAGTACTAGTGAAAGTGAGAGTTGCTCATCATTTTTTAGTGGATAAAGGACCACCTTGATTTTAATACAATACCTTGACAATTGTTAAGAAGAAAATGGGTCCACCTCTAGTGAAGAGGAACAAGCTCTTGAACAAAATCAGAGTGAAATAAACACTAGTGGTGAATCTAGTGTCTCCTCAATTGAGTTGGAAGATGCTGAAGAAAATATATGTTTGAAGAGGTAGCTCATATCATCTCTTGAGGAGATTAATAAATTCAAAGCTACAAATATGAAGTTTGAACAAGGGAATAGAGAATTAAAAGAGCATGTGTTGAATGTTCAGAATCATGCAGAAAATTCTAAAGCATTTAAATAAAATCAAACAATTGATTGTTCCTCTCAGGCTACGATAAAAATTGAAGATGATGGTGACTCAACAACAACATTAAAGGGACCCATGAATTTGGCTAAATGAAGGTCTGAAAATGTTGCAATGGTAAAGAAAAGAAAAAAACAAAATAAAGGGGCTTTTAGGAAGCAAAACAAAGGTATGGAATCCCTCATATGCTTTTGTTGTAATAATGCAGGGCACTTTGCCTCCAAGTGTCTAGAAAGGAAAACAAAGGTACAACAACATAGGTGGAATGCACAATTTCAGCCACAAACATGAACTACTCAGAAGAGAAATTCAACCAACAAAGCACAAAGAGTCGTTTCTCCTATAAGGAAATATTTTCAATGGCCTAAGAGAAGCAAGAAAAAAATTATAGTCCAAGAAATTGTATAGGTATAAGATTTCGTAAGAAGTATAATTCTTTTTTTCCCTTCTTGAATAAAGTTGAACGCTACAGGTGTAACAATTTTGGGCATAAAGTATCTCCATGCAAATCTAGCAAGAAATTGTTTTTCCAAAATGTTGAAAATAGAGTTGATAACCAACAAAAGGAATTGCATAGGCACTATTTCAACACCCAAAAGAAATACATATTGAATGGTGAATGGAGGAATCACATAATAGTTCTTGATGAAGAAGATTATGAGTCTGAAATTTTAGTGGTTGATATCTCTTTCAAGAAGAGACTCCAATCACTTAAAACAAGAAACATAAATTATGAAAAATCTCAAAAGAAATATAGTGAGAAAGAAGAGAAACAATGGTATGTATGCTTAGGAAGAAATCCATTGAGATAGGAAATTCAATGCAAGAAACCAGCTCATGGTGTTGAGTAAATTCAGCATATGCAAGTGTGGAAGAAAAAGGAAGATGCTCTACTCAAGGGGAGTAGATCTCTTGATCCTGTTCATTGAAGAGAAGAGGTTAGATTCAAGGAAGCCAGAAAATTTAGATGTAAGGAGCAGAAAGGAACATGCCAAGGAATGCATCTAAAGGATAAAGGTAAGTATGCCTCTTTCATGTTTGAATGGTGTGGTTGATTTAATGTTGTTTTCAAATCAATTGGTATCTAATCATGTGTAGTTGGTAATCATCTGTTTACAAGATTTTCTAGCAAGTATATCTTACATATTTCTAATGCAAATAAGGAGCATGGCCACAAGGGAAGTCTAATAAAGTCAAGATTTGAGCATGCATTGATAATTGGTATCATTAATTAGTATCAGTTATGTGCTGCATGATAGAGGATAATGATGTTTGCTACATATGTGAGTAATCATAATGGATCAACTGTTATGATTTTGTTCCAATTGGTAATTGGTATCACATGGTACCAAAGGTATTGTCAAATGGTATTTACAGTTAGAGTATGGTGTTCATGTTGTCTAATTTTGATAGGAACATATTGGTTTATATGACTATTGTTCATGGTGAATATGTTTCCATCAAAAAATTTCCAAGTGAAAAACAAGTTGAGTTGTTGGTCTCGACATGCATTGTTGAGAGTCCCTCTATGTTTTTCAACTGAGCACTTATAAATGTTGTTGTTCATCAGCTGACAATTGATGGTGTCATGCATAGGAAAGGTTTTTCTTGTTTCTAGAGGTCAGGTGTATATGTCTAGGTAGGGACTGTTATTAATCTAATCATAGCTGAGACTCTGACGAAAATGAATAATTTTCTCATGACTCAATTGTAGAAGCATGTCTTGTTTCAGCAAGATATCCCTCTTGTTTGCTTGAGGAAAAGATTGGGAGTAAATACTCCTTTCCTTCAACTTAATATTATTCATAGGACAAAAATGAAGTTTCTTGGATCTGATCAGAGGCATCTGAGTTTTTTCATCTTAAGAAGAAGTAGTTGATAGTTCCACAAGGTCAGAAGATAGAGGGAGATTGTTGACAGGGGGAGCATGTTAGTATCTTTGCCATTGATGTCAAAGGGGGACAAGTATTTTTTTTATCAACACACAAGATGGTAAATGATCATTGGCAAAGCATAAGGAGAAGTATCAAATAAAAGCACTGATCATTGGTAATGATGTGTTGTTTGATCTTGGTGTTTCCATCAATGCCAAAGGGGGGATTGTAGGAAATATGTTTTCATTGATTGGAATAGAAAAGGCAAAGGAAATGAAAAAGATTAGAAAATACAACTACATTATTAAATATGTTGTCATTGGTGGCAAATGAAATTGATGGAAAAGGAAAAAATTGTTGAAAAAGTCAAAGGAAATGGCAAAGATTGTTGGCAAAGGCAAGCATGGAAATCATTGGTGGCAAAGGAAAAAATAACAAAGGTGGAAAATGTACGCATGACAATTGAAAATTATTGTAAATGGTGTTATCATCAATGCCAAAGGGGGAGATTTTTGGAAATATGTTGTCATTGATGGAAAAGGAAAAGGAAAAGGAAATGGAAAAGATTGGAAAAGGAAACTAGATTGGTAAATATGTCATCGTTGGTGGCAAATGAAGTTGATGGAAAAGGAAAACATTGTTGGCAAAGTAAAAGGCCATGGAAAATATTGTTGGAAAATGCAAGCCTGGAAATCATTGGTGGAAAATGAAAAAATAACAAAGGTGGCAAAGGCAAGCATGGAAATTGCAAAGCACTGTAAATGGTGTGGTCATTATTGGCAAAGGAAAAAAAAAATTTAGGAAAAGGATAAGTCATAAGAATATCATCATGGATGATAATGGTGTAGAGAATTTGGAGTCATTTTTGGAGCAATAGATCATCTCAGAAGTAGGTGGAACCCACATATTTTTTTATTTTTTTAAACGGAGTTAGTTACTAGATTTCTATTCCAAAAAAGAAAAAAGGAGGCAAGATACCATTACATCGGTGCAGAATGGAAAGAGGCATCCAAGAATAAAAACAGTGGGCAAACAATCCTTATCTTCCATGTCCTTCCCTTTTTGGTTCTGAAAGTACCAATTGCACTATGCTTATAAATACATATGAACTATTTCAACAACAATTTCCATCTTAACATAATAAAATAATAGAGGAAGAACTTTGTAGAGGGAAGAAGAGGAGAGGTGTAGAATCTATTTTTTGTTGACTGAAGGTTCATGATGAGACAGAGGTTGGTTCTTGTTGCTTTGATAGTTAGAGTTATCTCCCATTTGATTGATTAGTAAACTCTTCAAATAGTTGATCATTTCATCCATGTGCTCACATTTGTGCTTTAGAGCTACAATTTCCTTCCTCTTCTCTTCTAGCTGTCTCTGAAGGAAGGAGTTCTCAGACTTTGCTTCAAATTTATAGTCCTTGATCGTTTCCATGATCTGATCGATCGTGAATTTGTTGGCTCTACACACAGCACAACTTTCACACTTTGGGACATGTTCCAGAGGATTCCACTCCATTTTTCCTGAGGGATTCATGAGTTTCCTACGGGGAGAAGAAGAGGCGATAAGAAATTGAGAGTAGATGCTATAGTTTCCACAAGATAGGCCAATGGTGAACAACAGTTCCCACTGAGAGGAGAACAGAGATTTGCAGGTTAAAGAAACTCTCTTTGGAAATAATGTAATAAGCCAAGATTCAAGGTTGTAGATAATCCAATAGAGCTACGCGAAGGGGTGAAGCATGGACCACCAGAGCTATGCAAAGGGGAGAGGCACAAACCACCAAAGCTATGTGATAGAGAGAAGAAAATACCACTAGAGATGTGCGAAGGAGAGAAACACATTCCACTAGAGTTGCGCGAAGGGTAGGGGCCAGACTAAATCAGAGTGGGTTAGCTCAGCCATTAAAGGAGCGCAATGACATTTACAACAAGATTGAGTGTTTCTTCTGTGACTAGGTAGAAAATAAAGGTGAGTGTAGGGAACTAAGCTTGGGGATAGGAGAAGCAAAGATTTGAGAACAATCACTGGGAGAGGAAGATTATATAGTTGCACAGAGGGCCACTTCAAGATATAGAACTTGATCATTTCATGGGGATCCTAGGTGGCTATTATTCGCTTGATAGACAAAGTTTGACAATGGTGTCTGTAAATTGTGATTTTATTGATTTTTGAGAGCTTATGAATTCTAGCTTTTTACACTAAAGTGAATGTTACCCACCTTGAAGTCCTTGGCTTGGATGCGAATCTATGCAGTTGAAGGATTGAGGTCCTATGGGATTGATTTTTGAGCAACCTCATTGTCAACTCTAGATTCTCCCATAAGATGACTGGCATCCAAATTGGCTTGCATATCGATAGTACAATTATTTTCTCTTAGGATGCGATTAAAGGTGACTTCTCCAAGATACTAAAAGATTTTTTTCCACCCTTTTGATTATTTGACTCAACATCTAGTTCTTGAGGCTTATTCTTTCAACCATCAATTGGATAATTATTGCAGAGTCCCCCAATATGACTAGATTCTTGATACTGTGTTGCCTTAATATTTATGTTCCCAAGAGGAGTTCATATGCTTCTGCCCCGTTCTTGGATAATTCTCCTAATCCCCATTCATAAGTGATGGGATTGATTCCTCCTGGATCAAAAATAAGACCTCCAGCTCCAACATTTCCTGGATTAGACTTGGAAGCTCCATCAAACAATAGATAGGGCCTATTTAAATTTTCTGACCATGCTTTGAAATCCTCCTTTTTAATTCTAATTTTCTAGTTCAGAGTGCTAATAGCAAATCTAATGATGGTTGTATTGTTGATTTTCATTTTTTTTTCTACTTGCTCAACACAAATTATAACCATTTACTTTCCTTGTGCTGCATATATTTCACATCTATTGCTTTTCCTCCTTTGGAGTTGATGAATTCATTTGTCATGCTCCAAGTTTTAGCAAGAACTATTTTGTTGCTTGGAGTGTGGTCTTTAAAGATCCTTTGATTTCTTTCTAACCATATTTTGCGACACATAAATGAGGGAAAATTCAGCCAAAATATTTTAACTGTTTCTTTATTTTTTAAAGTATATCGATATTTTTTTTTCCAAGTTATTAGAAGTGCATGTAGAGGTAGTGAATGCAGTATACTTACCCCCAGTGATCTTACTAGCTCTTGCCAGCCGGCACGAGCAAAAGGACATCCCACGAAGAGGTGTTAGATGTTTTCTTCACTCATATGACACATTGCATAGCATGAATGACCTTCATAGCATTTTTCTTAAGATTATCAGTAGTAAGAATCTTGCCTTTGAGTAGTATCCACATGAACACTTTGATTTTTGGCAAGGATTCTATTTTCCTTGCCTCCCTCCAGTATTCCCAATCACTATTTCCTTGTTGATTTAAGGTGGCATATCTAGATTTTACTAAAAAAGCCCCTCCGTTAGGGTCCCAACGAAGAGAATCCTTTGTGTCCATACTAAATGGTGCAACCCCCTTAAGATGGGATATTAGTGTCTTCCACTGAGGGACAAGGCCTTGGGGTAGGTTGAGGAGCCTCCGGTCCTCCCAATCTCCATTTCTCCAAAGTGAGATGTCTTCTAGAGTACTATCTCCTTTTGTTTTCATCCACCTTCTCAGATCTTGTAGATTTTCTTGGAAAGTTATAGGTTGTTTTCCCATTATTCTGTCCTTCCATATTTTAATGAGTTTACCATTCCCATGGATCATGGAGGAGTTTTCTTTGATTAGGGAAATGGTATTTTTAATCAGAATCTAGACTAGGGTGCATGGCCTTACTAGGGAGCCTTTTTCTAATAAAAGAATTCTATTATGGCTCATATATTTTTCTTCTAGGATTTGCTTTCACTAGTTTCTTTTTCCAATTATAAATCTCCATGTTATTTTTGCCCCCGATGCTAAATTCATTATCCTGAGAATTCTTATAGCTAGACCTCCTTTATAATAAGGCTCTGTTACTTCACCCCATTTCACTAGGCTGAGCTTCTTTGTTTCTACTTTACCTCCTTGCCATAGGAACACCCTAATTACTAGCTCGATTTGTTTGTGTATGCTTGTCAGAGCTAGAATTACTGCGTACTGATAGAGTGGGAGTGTTGTTAGTAATGCCTTGATTAATACCACCCTTCTTGCCATGTTTAGCTAGTTAATTCCCTAGTTTTGCACCTTTATTTTCATTTTTTCAATGTACTTATTCCATATCTCAGTTTTCAGATTTTCTTCAGAGATAGGGAGGCCAAGGTAATGAAAGTGGCTCCATTTTCCTTGTATAGGGATTTCCAGTATTTATGAGATTTTTTGGAGAGAGCGAAGAGGAGTGTTCCATCCAAAAATTCTACTTTTTTTGATTTTTCAGAAGTCCTCCAGAGACTTCCATAAAATGTTTCAGCACATTTTTCATTCTTCTTGCAATTATACAAGAGGGCCCTCCCATGACCAAGGTATCGTCTGCGAATAAAGTGTGGTTTATGCTTTTTTACTTCAAGAGCAATTGAGAGACCTGTGATAGACTGATATTGTCTGCATTTCTTGAAATGTTGACTCAGAGAGTCCACCATAAATATATAGGAATGGAGATAGGGGCAGCCCTATCGGAGCCCTCTTGAACTTTGGAAATATTCACTTGGTCTTCCATTGATCAAAGGTGCAATCCAAGTATCCACTATACCAGCCTTGATTATGTATGTTGCCTTTTTTGAGAAACCAAACCTTTGAAGGAAAGCCACTAGGAAGCCCAAATTGACCCTGTCAAAAGAATTTGCCATATCAAGCTTGATAATTATTCATTTTTCCTTTTTCATAAGGTTAGAGTGTAATGTTTCCTGGACTATTAGAATATTGTCAAGGATTTGTCTTTTTGAAACAAATCCTCCTTGATTTTCTGAGATAATTTGTAGGAGTGCTGCTTTTATTCTATTTGCAAGAATCTTTTTAATATTTTTTTAATAGGAGTTACAAAGTGAGATCGTCTTGAATCTTCTAAAATTATTTGCATTCGATTCTTTTGGGACTAGAGCAAGGAAGGAGGAATTTGTGAATCCTCCTATGTTGAATTTCCCAAAAGCATTTCTGATCATTCTTATCAAATGTTTTTTGATGATACTCTAGTTATTTTTATAGAAGGAGATAGGGAACCCATCTGGTCCTGGGGCCTTATCCGGATGTAAATTCCAAATGACAAGATCCACTTCATTTTCTTCAACTTCTTTTGTGAATTCACTATTTTCTCCATTGCTGATTTTTTTGGGGTATGTTGTAAAAATTATTCATACTCATTATTTGCTGCTGAGGATGATAAATTTTTTTTATAATATCTAAAAGCCTCCTTCTTTATTTCCTCTTTTCCTCTCACTTATTTGCCTTCATTATCCTTAATGTTGTCTATTTTATTTTGTATTATCCTTATCCTAGCAGTATTGTGGAAAAAGTTGTATTCTTGTCTCTTGCTTTGAGCCATAGACTTCAGGACTTTAATCTCCACTATTCTTCTTCCATTCTATTTTTCCTATACAATTCCCAATACACTTTCTTTTCTTGCCATAGACTCTCCTGTTTTTCCTCTTGCTGCTCTTTCTCCACTTGAATTCTTTCTATTTTTTCTATTATTTATAGCTTTCTTTTTTGTGTTTCTAATTGTGCTCCTTGCCTAATGTTTCAACTCTTTCCTCAATGCTTTAAGTCTAGATTACTAGATATAACTAGGAGAGCCTATAATTTGATTTTCCCATACTTATGCAATAATTTTTTTAACTTCTTCACTGTAATTCCAGATGGAATTGAATTTAAAAGGAACAAGGATGAAGTTCTCTAACGTCCCAAGTGAAATTGCCACTGGTTTGTGATCCGATGCTATGTTGTGAATGATTTTGGATTTTATTTCACTGAAGGAGGTGGCTATTTTGTCTTGGATTAAAAATATGTCTAACCTTTCCTTTATGTTACTTTTACCAACTCTTTTGTTGGTCCATGTATACTTCCCATTGCTAGGACGCATGTCCATTAATCTGCAAGTTTCCATAATAGATTATACCATTTCCCTTAATGGATCAACATTATATTTCCCACCAAACTTCTCCTCTACATTCAATACCAAATTGAGATCCCCTCCTATTATTATGCCTCTATTTTGGACCTGCAAAAGGTGATCTTTTAAGGTGGCGTAGTAGACTTCCTTATCCCTATAGTGATTTGGGGCATAAATATTAACAATGCAATATATATCTTTTAACTTTTTGTTTTTTCAGATCTCTTTTTATCCAATGCAACTTTTTTTGTTGTTGAATCAAATCCCAATTCTCTATTTTCCATAATGTACAAATACCTCCTTAAGCTCCGTTCACTGGAATTGATGCTACTTGGTAGTTTTTTATTTTTTGAGTCATTGTTTCCATTTCCTTAATTTTCGGGGTACTTCCCTTTCCTCTACAGTTCCAGGAGACTATATTCATTATCACTTAGAATTGTTGGTAGAGGGACCTTCCCTCTAATGGGATGAATGTTTTTCTCCTTGATTTTTTCTAGAAAAGTTTCCAGTGGTTGTTGGGTACCTAGAGCCATTTCCTTTTCCACAACATCATCTCTGATTTCTCGGTTGGATTTTTTTTCTACCTGTTTAGGGTGATCTAGGGAGGAGACTAGATCCTTGGAGAGGTTTCGAGTGATTATTTGGTCAAAAGTGGAGTGAGGAGGGCTATGGGAAATAATGGGAGAAAAAGGGGATGGATTAGAGGGGAAGGGAAGGAGAGGAGGGGAGGAAGGAAGATCAGGGTCCACAAGAGAACCAAAGGGGTTAGAAGCCAAAATATCTGTAGAGGGAGGGGGGATAGTAGAAGAAGGTAAAGACAAGGAAGGAGAGGGGGGATATTTGGAAGGAATAGGAAAAAGAGCTGAGGAGGAAGGGGATATGTGAGGAAGTGTCAAAGAGAGGTGAATGGAGACAGAAGAAGGATGGAAAGAGGATTTGGATGCACACTTTTTCTTCTTGACTTGCTCCCATTTTGGTTCCTGGTTTTCTATTTCTTTTGGTTCTTGTTTTTTAGCACATCTATTAGAACAATGACAATATTCATGACATACCTTGCATTTGAATGGAATTTGTTCATAGTCTAGCTGTTGAATGTGAATCCATCTATCAACATTGATCTTGACTGCTTCTGGTAGTCCTTTCCCTAGGTTTACCTCCAAACATATTCTTGCGCAAGCATGCATTTTTCCCTTGGCTCACTTTTGTTGATATATTTCCCCATTATGTTTCCTATTTCTTTAACAGATTCATATCCCTAGTAGTACATAGGAAGATGGGGAAGTGTCACCCACATTGGCACTGCATTTGGTACATCCAACTCTGGATCGAAGTCCGGAGTCCATCTATTGAGATAGATCCCTCTTGAGTCCATGAAAGATGGTCCATTTTTAAAGGTTAAGTCTTTGTCCTCTTTCATTTCGAAGTGGACTATGAAATAGCCTCTTCCACAAAACCTGTTGGATATTTTCCCCATGATACAGGAGGCCCAATTTCTTTCCACCCATTTGAGAACCAATCAAGGGGAGGGCAAAAGTCTAGTAAATTATCCAAACAATCCTCGTTTAGAGAGAGACAGTATTGCATGACGAGGAGTGGAGTGAGGGAGGATTATTTTAGGTATTTCATTGTTGTTCTTAACAAACTTTGATATTGACAACCTAGGTCATGAGAGTCCAATGGAGGAGATTAGAGAGGCAAAAGCTTTCGCATTTTCTCCCAGCTAGGATGTAATTTTAGGAGTTAAGGCAAGAACCAATGCACCCGTAGGAGGAGGTTGTGTATGGGCTATCAAAGTCCAGTCGAAGGCAACAAGGCTGAGGAGTAAGAGGCCTCGAGAGCCTAGGGAAGGAGGCACACTTAGAGTTTGAAATCGCCAAGGTGGGAGAATGTTATAGACATATTTGGGCACTGCAACCCCAATCACATATGTCCATAAACTGAGGGCTTCTAAGCCCCTAAAAGTGTTGTTTCATACCCTAAAGGAACAATATCAGCTGATAACATCATTTCCTAGAAGTTCTCCCTGAAAAACTACTCAGAACTGGTGAAAATTGGACCATACAGACTGCTCCATGCATAGGGTGCAATGCACCTCACCTATTACACACGAGGGGTGTGATGTATACTAGAAAGCCCTTCTGTAGGGTGCGATGAGTGAGAGAAGACAAATGGTAGAAGAATTTTGCTAGGTGGAAACTCAAAGAATCTTCTAGAAACTGCTCATATGACACTTGCCTCTCTTAATTCACCCAGGGATGAGTAAGAGATCTGAAATCTCCAAGTGGAACCAAGAACTATGAGTGAAATGACACTAATAAAAATCCCAGAAGTTGACTCACTCTCCTACAAACATCTATATATGGATCCCTCATCCTATAGATTCAAAGGCTGGAATTTTGTAATTTGTAAGGAAGTGTTGTTGGTTTCTCTTTGAAGACATTGTTGGGTGATCTTGCTTTGTATGAGATGAAGAGGGTTTTCATGCTGGGAGGATGATGCTGGATCAAACAGCTTGGTTGTAATCCTCTCTTATACTACTTCTATCAATAAAGCTATTTGAGTTTTCCTCCATATGCTTGTATATCTTTAAATCTTGTATTTGTATATGCATTTATATGGTTAATGTACATCTGATCCTACATTGTTTATGGTTATAGATCTCTAAGCTTTGACGATATTTTGTTTCTTTGAATCTACAAGTGTTCTTTGAAGCAGGACAAGTGAGAAAGGAGTGGCGAAAGCTCTATCAAGGGAGAGAGGAAATGAGCAAGGAGACTAGCGAAAGACTGAGGTTGGTACTCTCTGCTTCTCTCTCATCTATCTCTCATAAAGGAAAACACAAGTGACTTTAGTTTCTTTGTTTTTAAGATAGCTACTCGTCTTAGTGGGACTAGCAGCTCTAAATGGACACTAGTTTTCCCGATAACAAAATGGCGACTCCGCTAGGGAGCGAATAGTTTGTTTGTTTTGTTACTGTTGTTTGCTTTATAAACCATAGATGGAGCCTGAAGTTAAGCCACGTAGCCTTCAAACTGCTTTTGCTATGCAACTACAAAGTAGATCAATGCTTCTTCAGTCAATCTCTATGTTGGTTTATGAACTGAACATCTAGCTTGCAAACATCCTAAGTGCCCTGGTGGTAGCTCAAAAGCCTCATTAGATCAACCCCTATATTTTGTGTTTACTGACAATCATTAGCTCAACCTAAATCCCTGAACTTAGCTAAAACCTGTGAGTGAAAACCAAGTTCAGTCTCATCCCTAGACCATCGCACTGTCTCTTCTTAGCAATCTAGATGCATCGCACCTCCCATGTGTTGCAGGTGAGATGCGTCCCTGTTTCCCTGTGTTACAGGTGCAATGATTGAATGAGATTGCTTTTGCCTCCAGATTTTGGTTTTTTCTTCATTGTCTTCAGCTTTATTCAGTGGTTTTGCTGTCTATGATCAGTATATCACTGTTGAAACCATCTTCCTTTGCATTATTTTCAGCCTCCGTCAGAAGGAATTGTTAATTTTTTTATGTATTTTTCATCATTTACAGTTCTCCTTTGCAAATAGTAGCTTAATTGAACTATCATCTTTTGATTTGAAAGTGTCACAAGTGTCGCTTTCAGTCAAGAAAAAGAGTGTCACAAAGAATTCCTCTTTTAGATAGTCGATTACACTTTTTCCATTGTATTTGATCTGAATTAATACTATTTCAAGTGTCAAAAGCAATTTTAAATTCGAAATCGCAAAGTGTCATCTTAGCCTTCCTTTCATTTTTTGAAGAGAAAAATTGTTAGTATTGTCACTTTGAAAGAAGATAGTTCAGATCTATACTTAGTTTTATTTTTGTCATTCTCACATTAAGGAAACTGAAAAAAATACATGCATGTCATTTGCGTTTAGACTGCATGCTAAAATTGATTTAGTAAAAGTGCATCTAGTGTGTGCTCTCTGCTCTATGTTGAAAGAATTTCATTTCTCTTTCCTTAGTAGCTAGGATTTTCATTGCAAAAAGAAAGTGAATAACTGTTTATCATCTTAGATTGCATATTTAGGAATTGTATATCTACATCACGTGGTGAACCTAAAAGGAAAACTTCTTAAGAAAGATCAATTGTAAAATAAACCTCAATGAACATAAAAACGCTTTGGAATCTAACGCACAACATCTAGAAGTCTAGGCTAGAGACATATTCCGGCTTCATAAAGCCTAGTAACTATCGCTTTCATCGTAGGTTGGGTGATTCCTCCTCTTCGAGACGACAAGTGCAAGTACGGACTTGTGCTCCCATGTACCATCGAGTATATATTGGGAGACCACAATAGGCTACATCCTTTATCCTTAGGAAGTTATGTCTGCCACCCTATCAATCGCAATGCACTGAACATAGCATTCAGGAAGATTGACTGCCATACCATAAAAAGTATTCTACAGTTTTGCAATTGATTTGGTAATCTCTCATCTAGATTTCCAGAGTAGTCACTTTCATTCCTTTTCAGACTCCTTAAAAGAAAAGGTCCATCTAAGCACTTGTCACTTCAGGCTCATTAAAAATCGAAGGCGACTAGAGTCATCTTTAGCTTTTTCTACACTCTTAAAAATTGAAAAAGTAAGTTGTGTCAAAGCGTCATAAAATTTATTTTAATAGAAATAACGTCATTGTTCCCTTGTTGGTCTTTGGGTTGAGAAAATGGACTATACCAATCAAGGATTTCCCCTTGGGGGAAATCCTAGTCCCTTCTCCTCTTGGGGGGATGTTGGTGCTCCACACATGGTCACATTGTCCCTTCTAGGACTCACAATTGGCCTGCTAGGATGGCTTTCCTCGACCTCTGTCATTCAAAATACCATGATTCCTCAGCTATCAAATCAGCAACCAAATGATATTGAAGTTGCTCCCCTACCTTATACTTTGTTTGTTTATCCCTCTCCTTCTTCCTCTTCACTTGGTGAAGCTAGTAACACTAAAAACCAAGTAACTAAGAAGAAGAAGAAAGGGAAGGAGAATAAGAAGACAAATCCAATTGCAAAAGGAGGCAACCGTGCATCGTCTAGTGAAAATCCACACACTGCACCTTCCAAACCTAAATCTCCATGTGTCATTTGCAAGGGAGACCACTATCATCGAGATTGTCCCTGTATCCCACGGATCCTAAGGGACTGGTCTCTCTGCTTGCACAATCCAGTGTCTTCAACCTCTAATGATCATGTTGAGTGCACACCATCAACTAATGAAAAAAAGTCAATGGAAATAAAGGAAGATCTAAATTTCCTTGTAGACTGTGTGAAGGTGATCATGTCCTCCACCGTTGTCCTTTCCTAGATGAAGCTAAAAGAGTCTTGGATAAATGTCCTGCGTCATCGCAACGACATCCTCCTGGATACAAGAAAATATTGCCGAGTCCATTGCTAGTTGAAAATACGACTAACACACCATTTTTGTCGGTCGAAGCACCTATCATTGAAGATAAACCCTCTGAGTCCACACCAGACCAAAGTCAACAGGTCAAGATGGAAGTCAACCTAATCTTGTCTTTAGAGGGTCCACCTTCAGATGATACTGTCACCAAAGAGAATGAGAACGACACCATTCAAATTCTTTTCATAAACATCGAATCTAATGAACATGGGGAAATCTACCTATTCCTTCAACATAGGAAGGAAGTTCGTCGGAGATTTATTCGGCAATTTATTTGGTCCCTCCTCCAAGCAACCTAGTCATTTCCTTCAATTGGAATCTACTAGGTAGAACCGGCCTACCATATAATGTACCATTCCAAATCACAGTACAAGCTTACATAATGATCATGGTTGGTACTATTATATATGAAGGGGCTTCTATGAGTATCCTTTCCTCAACTGCTTGGAAAGTGCTTGGTTCGGCATCGCTTCTGCCTGAGATTTGAAATCTCACAGGCTTCAACAAAGGAACCAGTCGACCGTTAGGGATCCTTCTAAATTTGCCTATAACTTTTAGAAGGAAAATCGTTCATCTAAATGTGATGGTAGTCCAAGGGCCTCTATATTACAATCTACTCCTTGGACGTGACTACATTTATAGCATGAGAGCTATTGTTTCCTCACTCTTTTGAGTGATTTGTTTTCCACATGAAGGCAGAGTGGTCCAGCTCATAGACCAGCTTTCATTCCCTGGTTCAAACATAGCTATTAGTCAAATGCCATCCCTAACTGGTCTTTTTGCACAAGGAATGTCTCATCAATCTCCAATCTGTCCACCTGATGATCGCAAGTGATTTGGTGATTGTGACTGAAACCCAGGAGGCATGCGCCCTGGTCTGCTTCAGCAGGAAAACCCAAGATATAAGGTAGGTTTCTGCATAGGAATATGACTAGTCTGATACCCTTTTCTGTTTAGGAAAATGGATTCAGATTGGAAAAGGATTCCCCCGGAAAAGGTTATATGATTGGCATTGACAACAGTCACCTTTGTCCATTTCGATGGACATTGCCAAGGAAGTGTTTTGTCTGCAACGTGGATGGAACAATCTTGCTAATGCAAGAACTTCTGTATGGTAACCTGGAAACTCTACTTATACCTGGGGGAATGTAAACATTTTTGCATGTAAGTGAAAAGTAACCATTTATTTTCTTAGTTTATAGGCCCTTAACCCTTTAAACTCGTAGGTTGGTCGTTCCTAGCTTGCATAACGAAAGGCTCCAAAGCAAAGTTTTGAATGGGGCAAGCTCCCTAAAAAATGAACCTATCGATGTGAAATCCTTATTATACGACTGGAACGAGCAGTTTTACGCAAAGTTCAAGCTCGTTAAAAAATAAACCTAACCACGAGTAGTTTTATGCAAAGATCAAGCTCGTTAAAAAATAAACCTAGCAATGAGCACATGTTCCCCAGAGTTCAAGCTCATTAAAAGATGAACCCACCTTTGGTAAATAACCATTACGATCACATAATAATCAGCTGTTGAACCTTGGTCATGTTCTTACCATCAACTCCACTCTTTTTTAGTCGATCATATGCCTTCATTTGATTGTTTACCCTTTGAGTGATCCTATTGGCCACCTTCTTTACACTGCCGTGATTGAAAAGTTCCAAACCTTACCTAGAACTAGTTGCTATCCAAAAACATCACTCATTCCTCAAAACCTATTGGCCGCCTTCTTTACACTGCCGTGATTGAAAAGTTCCAAACCTTACCTGGAACTAGTTGCTATCCAAAAACATCACTCATTCCTCAAAAAACGAGTCTCCTTTAAGCTCTTTTCATCTGAATCATAAAATATGAAAATATTGCCAAGCAATTGGCCTCTCTAGCTTGTTAAAATGATTGGAAGTTCCATCCCTCCTCTAGATTTTAATCTTTTTGGACCTGAGGGATCATTACATAAAAAGATCGAGTGCTTGTCTTATTTGGCTCGTTAAAACTATCGAAAAGTCATCCCTTTCATATTATTTTACACTTTTTCGGACTTAAAGGATTACATTACGAAAAAGGACTATTAGAGTTGCATTTACGTCTCTTTTTAGACTCTCTAAAATTGAAAATGACCGAGTTATCTTTGTCGTTAAACTCGTTAAAACAATAGTGACAAACTTGTCCATGCAGACAAGAGTGAGTTTCACTGTCACTAGGCTCATTAAAACATAGCGATAGGTTTGCCCGAAGGGAAAATTATAGAATAA
>Ga0115848_100260_pt1 | contig 18623 bp, 13 predicted proteins | sample InSIn3gowninarea_FD_83862 | JGI IMG/M metagenome (GOLD analysis project Ga0115848, IMG submission 83862) | reverse complement strand
GTTTTTACCTTGAAGTGTCTTCCCATTAGGTAGGGTCGCCATTTCTTAAGTGCATGGAGTATTGCCAACATTTCCTTCTCATAAATAGCTTTGCTTAAAAACTTTCCCTTGATTGGACGACTTTCAAAAGCAATGGGTCTTTCATCTTGCATTAGAACAGCACCAATTCCATTTCCTGAAGCATCACATTCCACAATAAAGGTTTTTGTGAAGTACGGTGTAGCTAAGACCGGTGCTTGGCACATTGCCTCTTTAAGATGTTCAAAGGCCTTTGTTGCTTTCAGAGTCCATGAAAATGCATCTTTCTTCAATAATGTTGTTAGAGGTGCTGCTATTCTCCCATAATTCTTAACAAACTTGCGATAATACCCTGTCAACCCAAGAAATCCTCGTAGATGCTTTATGGATGTGGGGATTTTCCATTCCTTAATGGCTTTAATTTTGCTAGGGTCTACCTTAACTCCTTCATGAGATATGATATGACCCAAATATTCCACCTCCTGGACTCCAAAGAAACATTTGGATCTTTTTGCATATAATTGTTTCTCCTCCAATAGTTGTAGCACCCTGTCAACATGTTAAACATGATCCTTCCAAGACTTGCTGTAGATTAGTATATCATCAAAAAATACTAACACAAATTTTCTAAGGAATGGTTTGAAAATTGAATTTATCAAACCTTGAAATGTTGAAGGTGCATTGGTAAGGCCAAAAGGCATGACCAAAAATTCATAATGACCCTCATGAGTTCTAAATGCTATTTTTGGAATGTCTTCAATCTTCATTCTAATTTGATGATATCCTGAACAAAGATCCAACTTGGTGAAGTAAATTGATCCATGCAATTCATCCAGTAATTCATTAATGACAGGAATGGGGAACTTATCTTTAATAGTGAGCTTGTTGAGCTTCCTATAATCCGGACACATGCGCCATGATCCATCCTTCTTGTGCACCAATACTACTGGATTAGAGAAAGAACTTTGACTCGGTTGAATTATACCAGTCTTTAGCATTTATGCAACCATACGTTCAATTTCACTCTTTTGGACATAGGGATATCTGTACGGCCTGATGTTTGGAGGAACACTTCCTGGAATCAAATGAATAGCATGATCATGATCACGCATAGGTGGGAGACCTTAGAGAGTCTCAAATACCTTGGAATGATTGTCCAGGACTTTTTGGAGATCTGGAGAAATAGATGATTCCGATGTGGAAACATCTAGCGAACATAATTGTGCAATTACACCTCTTTGCTCCTTTTTTAGAAGCTTTGTCATACTATTAGAGCTGATTATCTTTCATGGTTTCCCTGCAATACCCCTTAATTCAACTTCCTTTCCTTCCGTAGAAAATTTGATGAAAAGTTCTTGAAAATTAAAAGCTATTGTACCCAAGGATTGTAGCCATTGGACTCCTAGTACAACATCAGCACCTCCCATTGGAATGGAAAGCATTGGGCTATTCAATACATATTCTCCCATAGATAGCTTGATATTATGGCACTTTCCAGAGCAATTTATTGTTCCTCCATTTGCAATCATCACTTGACACTCTGGTGCTGGATATAGGAAGCAATTCAATTCTTTTGCTACCCTACAATGAATAAAATTGTGGGTGCTTCCTGAATCAATCAACACTATTACCTTTTTCTTCTTGATTTGTCCTTCTATCTTGATGGTTTGAGGAGTGGTAATTCCTGCCAATGCATTACAAGATAAGGTCAGATTTATTTTTTCTTCATCTAGGCTTTGTTCCTGGAGTATATCCTCTTCTTTTGACACTTCTTGCTCCTTTTCTTCTTCCTCTTCACAATCTATGTAGAATAATTTCTTCTCAGCACACTTATGACCTTTAGTGTATTTGCTATCACAACTGTAACAAAGCTCTTTTGCTCTTTTTTCTTCCAATTGTTGTGGTGTCAACCTTGTAGGTTGTGGAAGACTAGGGGCAACAACACTTCCGTCTTTATAGTTGTGAGTGGTATGCTTCCTGATTGCCATAATTTTGCTTTCCATTTTTCTTGCTAACCTGAATGCCTTCTCTAATGAATCAGGTTCCCAAAGGCGAACATCATGTTGGATATTATCCTTTAAAGACCCTATGAACACATCAATCCTATGCTCCTCTGGAATATCTTTTACCCTTATGTTCAATTTTTGAAACTCCTCAATGTGCTCCATTATTGAACCCTTTTGTTTGAGACTTATCAATTGGCTAAAAAAAGTGTTGCTTTTTGTATCCTCATAATGTGCTATCAATTCTTCCATAAAAATTGCCCAAGTGATAAATTGTTTACGAAAGCAAAGCCATTGATACCATACAAACTGATTTGGTTCCAGATATACAGTTGCCATACGTACCTTTTGTGTGTTTTGCACATTATTGAGATCAAAGAACTGCTCCATTTGTAATATCCATGTGGCGGGATCCTTGCCATCAAACTTCCTCATATCAATTTTTGGAATATGGTGGGTCTTCGATCCAACATTAGAGTCTATGGAATCATGGTTAACATTTCTTTGTTCACATCATGAGTTTCCTCTACAACCTTTTCACCATTAGTATGTATTTCTTGTAGAAAATTTGTCAAATTTGTCTTCAAATCTGCCATTTCTGTCTTCAAATCTGTCTTCAAATCATCCATCTTAGCTTCCATGCCCTTTATCTTAGATTCCATGCCATTTATCTTAGATTCCACACCATTTATCTTAGCTTCTATTAGCTTTTGTGAGCGTGACATTTGTTGCACTTGTTCTTGTAATTTTGATATATCATGTAGCATTTCTTCCTCTTCTTCATGAGTCATGCTAGAGCTTTCAGGTTCCTTACTAGGTGTTTGCATTTTCTTTCCTCGGGGCATCAATTACCGATAATAATGCTTTACTATGCCCTTTGAATTCCTTCAAACCCAGCTTACGCAAAAATTAAGAAAAAAATCTACACGCCTTTTTTCACTTTGTAGAAGCCTGATATTGAATCTGATGTGTCTCTGTAATTTCAGATCATCCAGTTCTGAAATTGTAGCTTGTGGTAGCCTTCTGTGTCCTCTTTCCAATGCCACAAGTTTGACCCAAATTGGTTTCTCAAAGGAAGAGTTATACAAAATCTCCCACAGTGGCTTGATTATAGACTAGTTCAGTAGAGAAAACTTGTACAACGTGCCACGAGTCACTGTTTCAACCTATGGATCTGAAAAATGCATGCAAGAAACTATAGTCCATCCTCTTTCTGTACCTTCTTATGAAATTTCTATCCGATCCCCAAAGAGAAAGTTATGACCATTTTCCCCAAGTCACCTATTTTGAATGTAATTTAGGAGTCTGAAAAAAGACCAACTTTCTCAGATCATATCTCCACAAATATTGCACGAAAAGCTCTGCAATTTAGATCCAAGGTTCAGAGTGATTTCTTCTCAAATGGGTTTTTCTTGCGACTTTTGAAACATCACAGAAAAAAAGTTATAGCGAAAATTCCATGATGACCTGTTTGGAGCAGCGAAACCCTAGAATCCAAACCTCCGATACCAAATGTTATGAACCTAGCTCAAGAAAAGATAGAAAAGATAGATCAATGCCTTAGAATTCAGCCTCTTCAAGGGGGCAACCTCCTTTACATTACATAAATGAAAAATTCTTGGATGATTCAAATGACAAAACCTCCTTTCTATATATAGGAGTCTAAGGAGTCACAATATAATCCAGCCGACCTAACAATAATAATATAAAGCCACAAAATTAACAATAGAGGGATTCTATGGGGCACAGAAATAACAATATGGGGGTAATAGGGGCACAACAATATAAATAAGGGGTATAACTACAATAGTAATGGGGTAATCACTAGTATTATAGGGACCCAATAGCCACCCAATGTTGACCCGACCCCCAAATACATTTCGGTTTAAAACATTAAAAACCATAATGTATTAAAAAAGTGAGGGGCAGGGTTTGACCACCTGACCCCTCCTCAAGAAATTTCCAAGTTAACCACTGCGCCAAATGAACCACATGGTAAAGTCCGCTTGAAAAATTTATATTAACCTTCATTTTGTCAATGCACCTGGGGGGGGGGGGAATGGAGGAACCAAGATCAGGCACAAAATTCGAGGCAATATTTTTTTAATTAATTTCTAATGCAGGTGGAACCATGACTGAGCAAAATTTCCAGGAGGGTGAAATTTTTACAGTGTCCAAATTGGATAAACTTTATGTCAATTTTACGCCTCTCGATGACACGAACTCGATGGCGTGGTTAGTTTCCCGATCCGAGTAGCAGATTTGAAAAAGACCTGGAGGAGGGAATCTTTGAGGAATCTAAAAGATTCCTTGAGCCCCATATTATCACTTTCTCAGAATTCAAAATTTGATAGTCGATTTTTCACTATTCAATGCCACAAATATGATGGTGTGTTCAGATTTTCCATTTGCTCATTCTATTTTTCAGCCACATTTCTAAGTGGAGTGCAGGTGTTAGCATTTATGTGCAAGCCACCATTTCCATGCGATTCGATGCCATGAGATTGATTGTTTGAACAACTTCAGCAGCTTGGCACCCTTTTCTTCAGATGGCCCTAGGATGTGAGGTATATGCAGTGTGTTCATGTACTTATTTTGCTATGCATTGTGATGCACAGATCCCTGTTTGATGTTTGATGTGGGATTGTGTTTCTTACTTGTTTTCATGATTCCTTCTTGATGTGATGCGGAATCATTTGTGAGATGCACCTTTTGTTATGATTCGTCATGTTTTATTTGAGATCCCTTTGTTGTATGTTGATGGGATACTCATGTGTCACCATGTATGTTTGCATTGAGATCCCTTTTATGCCATGTTGGCGGGATGTTCATGATCATCATGCATGAGTTTGTGTCACACTGATAGGAGTCCTTTTTACTGAGAGTTCTTATAGCAGAACATCTCTTGGAGCCACTCCTGTGTGAGGTAAGTTTCCTTGCATGATAGCAACATCACCTCTTATGTACATCATCACCATTGACAGCACTTAATGCAGCGGCCTACACCATCTTGACACCGGGGCTCGGAGACGTAGTCCCTCCTGGACGAACTTTGTTATCAATGACTTATGTTTTCATGTGTTGATGAATTTCATGTTCCTCTTATTTATCGTATGCAGATGTATTCATTTATATTCTTTTAAAAATGCAATTTAACACATCACGGAAGTAAAAGGTCTTGGAAGGGTCCTTTGTCACACTCATACCTGGATCAAACATCCACATTATCCATGTCTGAAGCATAAAAATCAAAATGCAATACATACTTATCCATATAAATCTTCAAACCTTTATAAAATTGAACATCCTCATTATCAACGTGTGTGTTTTCCATGTTTTTTGCTGGAACTTGCAATTTTTTGCCAAATTAACATTTATACAATTTTGCTTGCAACTAGGATTTATAGACATAATGATCTTCTCCTTATGAATTCATCCATGAACTTGTAATAAGGAGATACCAATAGAAAATAACGCCACATGTTTCTCATTATTTTATTTTCTAGCATGAGACCATTTGTCTAACAATAATTTTTCAAATTCTTCTTTGGGTGGGTTTAACCATTTCATTCTGTTAAGTGATTTCCACCATGTGGTCACCTCATCTTTAAAATAAGCCACTACAAAACCTTTCCAATGTTTTGGCCATAATGACTTTTGTCTTTCTAGCAATTCTTGAATAATAAGACCCTTATCATTCCCTGTAAAATTTTTCTTGCTAGAAGCCATGAAGAGGGTTTTGAAAAAAATAAAAATCACTTACTTGGCGAAAATTTAAAATGGCCATAGTTTGGTCAATATTTCTCATAATCCTTATTATGACCTATTTTTAGAAATGGAACGACCATTCTGCATCTTCTCAGGTGATAGAAATCCTGATCTAGGCACTCGAGTTTCAGATTTGTGCTGCCACTGTCCCGCCGTCACAAAAAATTTCTGAAAACAAAGCTGATTTTAAATCAATGATAGCTCCCTCATCCAGACTCCGATTCGACTGATTTTCTTTTTGAAATTGGGTAACTTTTCAAGAGTATCTAAAATATACAATTAGTCTCTCAAAATTCCCCACAGAGACGACAAAAATTAACTAGATATCCATCATCCATGAATTTTCGTCAAAACATTTCTACAACATAGCTGATTTTTAAATCCTTGATATCTCCCTCATCCGGATTCTGATTCAGACAATTTTTCTTTTGAAATTTGGTATTTTTTCACAAATAATCCAGATCTTCCATTTTATTTTGCAAATTTTTCACCCGAAGTTTCATATTTGATCTGCAATTCGCCACCCCAAAAATTCCTACAAAAATAAAAATAGAAATATTTCCTCTTTGCCCAAGAAAGTGCTCCGATACCATTTGTAATATATAGGGTAACACAACACAATCAATCCTTAACGAATGATAACACTCCACAAGCCCTATGCTTGTCCATATAATATTCCTTGACTTCTCTAAATGGGGAGTCTCTGGCCTCTATATATGATTCATACATACAATACCATGGGTTATTACCATGGTTCTCTCAATATCATATATCTAATACCACGGGCTTACCTTATAACTATGGCCTATCCCATTATTTCCTTGGGTACCTCCCTCTATACCCCATACTATCCCCCCTAGGTATACTACATGTTGCAACAAGCCATTAACATAGGCCAACAGTAGTGCAAAGTGCGTTGATCCTGAAAACTAGGGTTTCAAGAAAATTTCTCCATAATTCTCTCAGGGCAATTCTTCTTCTCTTCTTCTGTGATGCTTTTGTATGTGTTTCATGGTGAGTACACTGACAACTTTCGTCATTTTGACGCTTCATGATATGGGATGGGAAGTGCGACAAAATATTGTGTAACAACTTATCTTTGATCTTGTCTATCAAAACATTTTTCTTAAACTTGTTTTAGTAGGATGGTTTGTAGAGTTTCTTTGAGAAGATTTGATCTTTAAGAAAATGATTTCCTTAATGTTTTTGTGGTAAAATTAAGAATTGTTCAAATATTTAGATCTCCAAATGCCAATAGTGCCTCTCTTGGAGCAAAATATTTGGTCAATTTAGCAAGGGATGTTGAGAGTTGATTAGGACAATGTTTACCAAAAGATTTTGTTTTTGGAGGAATTTTCTTGAAGATTTTGGTGATGTTATCCCGGGAAAGATGGAAGAATCCCTTTTTCAAATATATGAATGTGGATATAGCTATACTTCTAGTGAAAATGACAAGAGCATGATGTTTTGGTTTTAGTGGCATTAAATTGCATTAATACAAGTGAATTTTTTTTTTGTATTCAATGGTAGACATAAGGATTGACATGTCCTCGAGTACCATCATCACAACTAGTGAAGCATTTTGACATGATTTATAGGATCGGTGTTGTTTTCAAGCTTACAAAATCTGTGTTTTTACCCAAATCTATAAAAAAGAAGAAGAGAAAACACATATTAACCTTGAAATCAACTTTGATTGAGATTTTATTATTATTTATTTTTTGAAAGTTGATATTTTTTTATCTACTCAAATTTATTGTCTATTTTGAAAAACTCAACATTTTAGTTTTGACTTGTAATTTGGCATCATGGAAATCATAATTAAAAGTGTCATTTATTTAATGATATGGGGTACACTAATTAAAAATATTTTCATTGGCATTTTGAGGTCTAAATACATTTGGATATTGGTAGAGGAAGAGGTTAAAAAACCTACAAATGGTGATAAAAGGGAAACAGGAAGAGAAAAAGTAAATTGGTCATAGAATAATAAGTGTGGACTTAATCTCCAATCTTGAAAATAAAAATATTGACAAAAATTATCTAATCATTATACTGAAGGCAACAAAAGATCAAAATAATTATATGGGCACTAATAAAGTTTCTCAATTAGGGATTAAATTTAATATATAAGAATGTAAATGGAGAACTTGAGAAATTTGGTTTAAAAAATTGAGTAATTTTAGCCTTGTTTCCATGGTTGAGAGCAAGTTGTCTCACATCTATGAAATGCTTATTCAACTTATGGAAAAAGTTTTTTAGATAAATAAAAAAGTTATGAACTTGAATTTAATGATTTTTTCATTAATTTGGTTGATTAAGATAAGTTGAACTATGACGGAAAAAATAAAAAGGGTTCTATATATACAATTAGAAAGAATCTAACTTTATGAATTTTTGGAGTTCAAGGGGGGACTATAGGCCCCATAATGAGAGTCACATAAGGGAGTACATGAATTAGGGGTACATTTCCAAGACTAAGAAGAATGATGTTCATTGTAACATGGATGTTGGCTCTCTTAAAAAATACACATACATTCAAAATAATTGATCCAAATGGAAAATGGCATCAACCCATGGTACTCATCTACCCATATTATTCATCAACCCATGGAATTTACCCATGGTATTGTAAATGGCATCCACCCATGGTATTGTAAAATCCACCCATGGTATTCATTCACCCATGGAAATTGACCCGTGGTATTGTAATTGAAAAATACTATAAGTAACAAGTCACATTTTGTAAAAAGACATATTGTCCGCCACAATGTAGCCTTTACAGTTCAGAGGCATGTAGCTGCCACATCTCTCCTCAGAGATAAGCTACCATCGCCCTAGCTGGTTTATTTCCACTTGGGCTTTAATAAAAAGTTTCTTTGTGGTTTTATTGATTGGGCATTCTCCTCTCTCTTCTTTTATTCTGGCATTTCATTTTTTTCAGATCTTGGGGTCTTTCCCCCAAGATCCATTTCAATCTTTTAGATCTTGGGGGCCTCCTCCCAAGATCTGGAAAAAATGAAATGCCAGAATAAAAAAAGAGAGAGGAGAATGCCCAATCAATAAAACCACAAAGAAACTTTTTATTAAAGCCCAAGTGGAAATAAACCAGCTAGGGCGATGGTAGCTTATCTCTGAGGAGAGATGTGGCAGCTACATGCCTCTGAACTGTAAAGGCTACATTGTGGCGGACAATCTGTCTTTTTACAAAATGTGACTTTTTACTTATAGTATTTTTCAATTACAATACCACGGGTCAATTTCCATGGGTGAATGAATACCATGGGTGGATTTTACAATACCATGGGCGGATGCCATTTACAATACCATGGGTAAATTCCATGGGTTGATGAATAATATGGGTAGATGAGTACCATGGGTTGATGCCATTTTCCATTCGGATCAATAATGCAAGTGGAACAAAAACAAAGATTATACTTTTTTGCTATTATTGCAATGAGGAAAGGCACAAGTCCAATATATGCCACAAGATGATTGAAGTTGGAAATAATAAAGATGATGAATCCCAAACATTGAAAGAGATAAAGAGCTAGAAGAGAGCGTTTGTCAGCTTTTTCAGAGCATTTACTAGCTTTTATTATATAGCCATTTAATAAGGTGCATCAATTTCTTTAGCTACATAATGATTTTCCTAATGTGCATGATGAACATGCGGAAGATAAAATAGTTGTTGGAAGTACACATACTGAGAATGATGCCATTGATGGGTTTACACAATATGGATATGGTTTAATAAAGATGTAAACAATAAGTACAAACTTTCATGTTACAATATAATAGTTCTAAGGCCCAATTATATAATGAAACACATAAGCAGTAATGACCTTTTTGTTATACCACCAAATATATTTTTACATTATATTAATATAATAATAATATATAGTGTGAATCCATGAAGTTGGGTGTTGATTCTTTGTCATGGGATGTGTTACCCACTATAATTCTAGTGGGTAACTTAAAGGAGGTCATGGAGGTACCTTTTGCAAGAAAACATGGTTTGGGATTACCCTATTCACATTGCAAGTATTATTTAGAATTCCAATGGTTGTCATTGTCTACACATACTTAGAACTCATTAGTTGTATCAATGGACATGATGTTTGGTGCATTGTGTTTCAACATTTGATGATAGATTGTGGATTTTAGTAACAAACATTTTGTTGTAGCATTGTGAGGTTTATGGATTTGGCACTTCAGAACATGAAGATTCTTAGTCAAGAATTTTTTACTATTTCTCATATAAGAAGTTTTTCTTGGATGAAAAAACTTTGACATACTGAGATGGACTATTACTAAAGTGTTATATTTAAATACGTATAGCTAGTCAGGACTCGAGGTAAGCAGAGATAGCATAAAGAAAGAGAAGACATTGCCAGATGCAAAACTTTTTTCACCTTTGGTAAGGATGATTTTGAACTTAGAAAACAAAAACTACACTCTGTCATGACATACAAAATAATATTAGCAACATTGTTTATATGCCTTATGTCAGGCTTTGAAAGGAAAAAAATATACATAAGTATTTAGTGGAATGAAAAACCCAAATGCATGACTGCTATAACTATTGTTTCTCTTCTATCTTTAGGAGATGCATTGATTCCAAATATTATTTCAAGTCTTCGTGTAGTTTTTAATGTTCATGATATACATTCTATATATATATTCTTTCTTGTTGATCTATGAATGAGGGTACCTTAAAATAATCACTGTAACAAATTGATTTGTGCCTCAAGGATCAATGTATCAAGCATATTTCCTATCTAAATGGTTTCCTTGTTTTTATTTTTGAAAGAACTACATAGAATTCAGAGCAAAGGAAGGACATGCATGATATTTTAGAGTGGAAGTTCCATGTTTCAAACACAGTCAAATGTCAACAATAATGGTGGTGACATGAACCTAGCCCTATTTAGTCAGAAGAAAATGGGAAAAGGAAAAAGACCAAATAAGGGTAAGGGAAAGAGTGAGGAGTTAGCCCCAACCAAGAGAAAATAACTTGAGTAAAATTAAGTGCTTCATTTGTCATAAGTTTAGATATTATGCATCATAGTTTCTAAACAAGAAGAAGGAAAAAGGGAAGCAAACATTAAAGTGGGGAGTAACCTATATAGAATATTAGATTAATGAGTTCAATGCCAATTTTGAGAAATATTTCTCAACAACATCATGTCTATCTACCAGCACAATTCCAAGGAATATGTGGTGTGTGGATAATGGAGGACGTCATCATATGGCATCAACATGACAATTCTTTTCTAGTCAAATAGTGCATGATTTAGGAGTATAGGTTGAGCTTGGTGATGATTCCAAGTATTCAATATTAAGGTTTGGCACCATTCCCTTCCAACTCTAGTTAGATAAATCTTTATGCTTTGATGATGTTTTTCTATTCTTGGTATCAAGAAAAATTTCTTTCAATTTCAGTTATGGAGGATAAGGTTTATGTTGTATAGTTCAATATTGATAGGGCCTTATCAACTTGCAAGAATCTAGCACACAAGTAGCATAGATGATCGAAGTTAGGGAATGAAACTTATACAAGTTACAAAGATAACCTACTTGAGCCTTGGCTCATAATATAGACATTGTTTTGAGTTATAAAACAAGAGTATGGACCACCTGCATTACAAAGCATTTCCTATTATGATGGAGATAATCATAAGTATTCCATTATTCATCATTGAGAAATAAGGACTATGCATAAAGTGTGATCTTGGAAATCATGCAAAGGTTGCTACCAAAGTAGTGGGCATAGGTCTAAGGGGATTCTAAACCTAGTGAATTCTTGTGCATATGGACGAACTTCAATAGCTTTAATCATAAGGAGCATGTACTATGTTTCCCTCATTGATGACTTTTCTCACAAGATATGGATCTAACACTTAAAGAAAAAGGATGAAGTCTTTAGTATGTTTTAGGGTTCAAAACTCTTATTGAGAACCAAATAGGGAAGTAGATCAAGGATTTTATATTATATAATGGGTGTGAATATACCTCCAATGAGTTCAATTATTTTTGCAAGGATGTGGGATATAAGGAGTTTATTATTTCATACAATCCAAAACATAATGGGTTTGTAGAGTGAAATAATCAATCCATCATAGTGGATGCTAAGGGCGTGATTCATAACTAGGAATTGTCAATGTTTATTTGGGAAAGGAAATGCAACACAATAATCTACATCTGGAACTAGTGTCCCTAGAAGATATTGGAGGACAAAACACTAAACGAAGAATTCACTAGTGTGAATCTAGAATTAGTCATTTTTTCATATTTGGTTGTCTAGTCTACATCCATGTGCTTGTAGAAAAGAAAGCCAATTTTGGGACCCCTCTAGAAGGGCTTATTTGTGGGTTATAGTGAGAGTTTAAAAATCCTACAAGTCTATATTTTATAACAGAGAAAGATAGTAGTAAGTAGATATGTAAAATTTAAGGAATAATTTGGATCCAATAAGTCACTTGAGACCATTATAGTGATAGAGGATCAGGAGAAGAGAGATCCAAATATTGATACAGGCTCACCAAAGACACCAACAATTTATAGTTAAGGTTGACAATGTTTAGGTGAGGAGGAGGAGACATCAGTTCCTTCTAGTTCTATTATGAGACCTCAATAATTTATGTATACGTTAATGGATGCTTAGGAGTATGTTGGGTAACTTAGGAGAACACTAGGTAAATAAATCCATTGAATAAGTTTCCTACTTACATAGAATTAATGAGTAGCATAATTGACTCCAAGAATTCCAATTTTCAAGAGGAAAAATACCAACAAGTATGGTTGTATGCCATGTTGGTGTGCACTTCCACCATGAAAAATGACGTCTGGGACAATGTACCAATATTGAAGGGGAATTTGATAATAAATTTTAAGTGGATCTACAACATCAATCATGTTGTATATAGAATCATTGGGGAGTTCAAAGTGAGGTTTGTAGCAATATGGTTCTCCTAGAAATGGGAAGTGGACTATGAGGATACTTTTATCTAATTGCTAGGGACACTTCCATTAGAGAAATGATGTCTATAGTTTCAATCATGGATGGAGGATACATTAGATGGATAAGAATATAGTTGTCATTAATGGGATAACTAAGTAAGAAGTGTACATAGAGTAACCTCAGGGATTGGAGGTAAATGGGAAAGAGTACCATGTTTGTAGTCTTAAAATATCCTTGTATGGACTCAAGTAGGCACAAAGAACATGGTATTCTAGGATTAGTGGATATTTTTTGATGTGGGATTGACCAAAATGGAGGAATTTTTTCACTTATACTATATACATGTTCACAATGATCTACTTATTTTGGTGCTACATGTATATGACTTGTTTCTGGAAAATGCATAGAAGCTCATTTTAGGGTCCAAAGTAGATATAGAAACTACGGTAGAAATGAAGGGCATCAGAATGATGCATTGCTTCTTGGGTTTAAAGTTTTGGAAAAAAACTAGGGAATATATTCCTTTGGTAGGGTAAGTATGTAATTGAGATCTTGAAGAGATTTCAAATGGATGTCTAGACACTTATGACCACACCCATGATCATCAATACAAAGAATGTGAAAGATTTATATTTAGAGCTGGTGGATTCCACAATGTATAGGAATCTAAAAGGTTCCTCCGTTATGTATTTGGTTAACACCAAACCATATATATGTTTTGAAATGAACACCTTGATTCGAGTCATAGTGAAACCAAGGTAAGAGCACTAGGGGGCAACAAAACATGTGCTTAGGTATATGAGGGGAATACTTGAGTATGATTTGAGATATCTTAGAGATGGTAATGTGAATTTTCAATGGTATATAAATTTAGACTTGGTAGGAAATGTAGTATATAGGAATAACATCTCAAGGTATTTCTTTATTTTGGTATCAATGATGATATCCTAGTTCAATAGGAGGAAAATTTCCATGGATATTAACTCATCAAAGAAAAATATATCAAAGATAGTATAGTGATTTGTGAGTCCATTTGGCCTTGCAAGTTGCTTACATGTACATTTGATTAAGAATTGGATCTGATGGTGATCTACTATGACAATCAAAGCTATATCAAACTATATAAGAATATAGTGTTTCATAATTGGTCCATGCATATAAATATCATATTTCACTTCATATAAGATAGGATTTAGAAGAGAGAAATGAAGCTCAAATATGTATCCATGGATCATCATGTTGTTAATATTCTAAATAATCCCTAAAAAAGGTGAAGTTTGAGGCATTTAGAGATAAACTTGGGATTGGTGTAAAATTCCTTCCTCACTAAGAGGGGGGGTTGAGAAATATATCTTAAATGGAATATTCTTACACAAGTTATATGTGAACATGTGAGAAGAAGTTTGAGACAACTTCTAGTGACCACTTAGTAAAAGTGGGAAATAGTACCATCTTGTAATGAACTTAAATAAATAAAAGTGAAAGTCAAGTTTCTTATATTGTCCTAGTCTTAGAAATCTAAATGAAACATTCTAGAGATTCTAGAATATTAGTGATTTAGATTGGATCTAATATTATCTATACACCTAATATTTGAGATAAGGTGGTTGGTAGGATTAATGAGGTAAGCTACTAAGATTTGGGAAACTATTAGGATTGAGATTAGTTATCTCTTTCATATTGTAATTAGAAAAAGATGAGATAGGTTGAATACACACCTTTTGTACATGAAGAAGACTCAAGAGATTAATATAGGCAATTTGAGTATATTTAGAGCATAAGAGAGGAGATAAGGTCAAGAAGTAGCCCAAAGTACAATCCATATAGCATCATACAATAGTTCAAGTAGGTGGATTCTTAGTTAACCAATAAGCATATTTATCAGAGTAAAGTGCATATCTGATTTTTTTGTGTATACAATACAACTATTAGTTTTACAGATTTTGGAGGTTTTCCTACAAACATGTAATATTTAACTGAAAATATTATTTGAGAGTGTAATTATCGATGTATTGTATTTATGCTTTCACTATTCATTTTTAGTTATACGTATGATCTTTAATGTTTAGTAATATTTATCTATATGGTTAATTAAATTTCTATTTGATTTATTTACTTAATAAAATAATAAGACAATAATCCCTTAGGGTTTAAAAATTGACACACACTTACACTATTGTTTCACCTATTCTAGGTTTGAGTGTACATTTTTGTGTTGCCCCAAGCTACCCTGCATATGCCTTTCTTCCTTTTATTGGTATTGTATTTCCCTCTACTACCTCTACAATTATTGCATATGTAGTTGTTTCCTCTATAATTTTTGAAACTATAGTTGTTGCCTCTATATTTGTTAAATCTCCCATTTTTTCCTCTAATTAGGATATTCGATCAATGACTCTACCTCCTAGCCAGGAAGGCCAATCTCTAACATTTATTGAGATACTCTTGGTGAGATCATTAATTTATGCAATCCTTATTGAGAATATATGGAATTTATTTTAGGAATTTTGAATTTTTTGATTAATTGATTCTTGTAACTATTTTAGAGAGGCATCATGAAGATTCTTGAGTTAGGGAGGAGAGAAATTTCCTTGAAACTAGTAGTAACATTTTTAGAGAGTTTTGATTTATTGAATTCTAGTTGTATTTTATAAAAAATTTCGATGATAAAATTATGAAAATAAATTATATGGATGTTGATTCCCTTTCAATATATATAAAAATGCACCACTCCTCCATTTAAAAACACTCAAGCTTCCTCTATCTCAAAGAAATAAAGATCATGTTTAGAGATGCGTCTTGTAATGACAAGGGTGGAGAGTATTTCCCTTTGCTACCTCTACAATTATTGCATATGTAGTTGTTTCCTCTATAATTTTTGAAACTATAGTTGTTGCCTCTATATTTGTTAAATCCCCCATTTTTTCCTCTAATTAGGATATCTAACCAATGACTCTACCTCCTAGCCAAGAAGGCCAATCTCTAACATTTATTGAGATACTCTTTGTGAGATCATTAGTTTATGCAATCCTTACTGAGAATATATGGAATTTATTTTAGGAATTTTGAATTTTTTGATTAATTGATTCTTGTAACTATTTTAGAGAGTCATCGTGGAGATTCTTGAGTTAGGGAGGAGAGAAATTTCCTTGAAACTAGTAGTAACATTTTTAGAGAGTTTTGATTTATTGAATTCTAGTTGTATTTTATAAATTTAGTAGTAACATTTTTAGAGAGTTTTGATTTATTGAATTCTAGTTGTATTTTATAAATTTGTTTGGTAGGGAAAGAAGAAAGAGAAAGAGAGAGAGGGAGAGAGAGAGAGAGAAAGAAGAAGGAAGATGGAGAGAGAGAGAGAGAGAGAGAGAGAGAGAGAGAGAGAGAGAGAGAGAGAGAGATTATATGGATGTTGGAGAGAGAGAGAGAGAGAGAGAGAAATTATATGGATGTTGGGGGGAGAGAGAGAGAGAGAGAGAGAGAGAGAGAGATAAATTATATGGATGTTAGAGAGAGAGAGAGAGAGAGAAATTATATGGAAGTTGGAGAGAGAGAGAGAGAGAGAGAGAGAGAGAGAGAAAGATGGATGTTTGTGAGTTGTAAATAAGACTTGTTTAACTTATTCAAATAAATGCCTTTTAAACATTGATGTGATGTGATCTATTAAATTATAGTGTGTAGCTCATTCTATTGGTTATTTATTTTTAGTTTCACTTTATAACAATATATTTTTTAAAGGAATAGCAATGAATTTATTATGATAAAATGAAGTTGTGTAATCATAATGATATGCATTGCAAAAGAAAATTAATGGATGCAACATAAATTAATGGTAGTGAAATTTTATGGCTTAAGATGAAAAGAATCTTGCATAAAAGGCTTAAATCAAGTTTAACAATGAAGTTATGAGAAGGTAATTAAAAAAAATAGCACGAGGAAAATCTGAGAACATTGGACCAATAAACTAGCGAATAAGAGGGAAAGGAAAGGTAAGTTCACAAATTCATTTTTTTTAAGTTTTCCATCATTGAGGGGTATGATCATTAGGAATATTGCATTCTTTGTTGTTGAATATGTTATTCCTTGAACCCTAAGAAACCATCTTCTTATTTGTTAGGAGATAATACTTTTATGAGCCACATTACATCCACCAATGGTGAGAAGAATCAAGGAATCAAAGTGATCCACAAGTTTGTACCAAAGATATATGATAAGGTAAAAAAATTGAGCGAAATCCAATTTATACAAAAATTGTTGAATATAACACCGCATGTGAAATTCTACATGAGAGCTTAACTTGGGTGTTCCATTGGTCGAGTTCACTCCACGAACATGATCAAATGCATGCTTCCCGTGGATGGTATGTGCATTCAAGCCAAATCATGACTAAAGCTTCATTTTTTTACATATTTGGCACACTATAACTATGTAATTAGGATCAAATTGTAAGTTTGCAAAAATGTATTTATAGTCTTATATTGGTGGACTAGGATTTCTTAGTTTTCAAACAAATAAATTGTATCATCTTGCATGGGCTGAATTTATGATTTTTCTTTTTTAATTTGGTTAGTTTTGGAGTGGTGAATCTATCAACTTGGGAATTTTTTCCCCTCAACTTCACCACATACTTAATCTTAGGCTGAATGGGTGAAATTGTGTTTAGGATGACTATCTTAGGTTCTAAAAGAGCATTCAAATTTAGTTGGGGAATAATAAATTTCACCAATGTGAAAAATGCATCATGTTCCTAAATGTTTCACTTTTATTTTTATATGACCACAAGGTTAAGCATGTATCATTAGTCTCAAGAAATATTGAATCTCAACCTTCACCTCTAGCTATGCAAGCCCTTATAACAAAAGATATAATTTTTATCACGGTGGTTAAGGAAAACTCATGGTGGTTTGAGATAATCACATTCTTCAATGATATACCTAAACCAATAAAATATCTACCAATGAAGGAGGTAAGATCACAAAGGAGAGAAAATTGCAATGTTTAGTGTAGACTAATAAGGGTGCTAACCCAAGATGTTAGGTCAAATTCCCATGTGGGATTGATGTTAGGAATTCCCATTTGTGGTCTATATGCTATGGTACCCAATGGGTAATGTTACACTGAATAATATTTTTTTTCAATAGTAGAAAAATCAAGGTTAGCCACAATCCTCATATCTCCATGAATGAAATGTCCACCCTTATGATGGCCAATGAAGCATGACATAGAAAAATAAATGGTTAGGATCTGTAATTAGTATAATCACCATCATCATTCATTACAGAGATAGTAACCTTAGTTATCATCATCATAACTATTCATCATCAAATGATAAACGTTTTAATAAAAGCACAATGTTATTCAAAATCTCACCCATAAATAATTCAATATACATGTCCAGTGAAATCTCTCTCTCTCTCTCTCTCTCTCTCTCTCTCCGTTTTAATAAAAGCACAATGTTATTCAAAATCTCTCTCCCTCTCTCTCTCTCTCTCTCTCTCTCTCCCCGTTTTAATAAAAGCACAATGTTATTCAAAATCTCTCTCTCTCTCTCTCTCTCTCTCTCTCTAACATCCATATAATTTATTTTCTCTAACATCCATATAATTTATTTTCATAATTTTATCACAAAAGCACAATGTTATTCAAAATCTCTCTCTCTCTCTCTCTCTCTCTCTCTCTCTCTCTATAACATCCATATAATTTATTTTCATAATTTTATCACAAAAGCACAATGTTATTCAAAATCAATTTTATCACAAAAGCACAATGTTATTCAAAATCTCTCTCTCTCTCTCTCTCTCTCTCTCTCTCTCTCTATAACATCCATATAATTTATTTTCATAATTTTATCACAAAAGCACAATGTTATTCAA